>Ga0182017_10001947_pt1 | contig 15887 bp, 9 predicted proteins | sample 712E3DmetaG_FD_120492 | JGI IMG/M metagenome (GOLD analysis project Ga0182017, IMG submission 120492) | Permafrost microbial communities from Stordalen Mire, Sweden - 712E3D metaG | ecosystem: Environmental > Terrestrial > Soil > Wetlands > Permafrost | place: Sweden: Stordalen | collected... | reverse complement strand
TACCAAGGGCGAGGCACATGTCGTGGCAGCAGACGAACAGCTCGATCTGGCGTTGGTCGAAACCGCGCTCAAGGGGCCCCCCCTGGTGATCGCCAGCGCCGGCGAACTCGCGTCTGGTGACACGGTGATGATTGCGGGGGCTCCCATGGGTCTCGAACGCACGTTCCATGTTGGGGCGGTCAGCAACCCCCGCCGCGTGTTGTTGGATGTCTGCTACTTGCAGGTCGATGCGCGAGTCAACCACGGCAACAGCGGGGGACCTGTGCTGGATGCCAGGGGGCATGCTGTGGCCGTTGTGTCTATGAAGGAGGAGGAAGCCGAAGGCATCGGGTTCGCGCTGCCGCTTGACTATGCCTTCGAGGGAGAGCGGCCCCTGATGCCGCCACCAAGCTGGCACCCGACGCAGGGCTTTACCGCCATGTTGGCAGACGTCGAGCGCGAAGACGAAAGGCTCCTGGAAGAGAGCAAGCGATTGCCGATGCGGGTGGTGAAAGCGGTTTTTGCGGGAGGGAGCCAAATCGTCGCCGCGGTGGTGACGATGAGCGCACTGGAGCCCACGGGGATTCTGGATTTTCGCCTGGAGCAACAGGAACACACGATCTGCAGCGTGTCTGCCCCAGCACGGTGGCAAAAGAGCTCTCCCGACCGCGGACTCGGCAAGAGAACCAACGAATGGATGAACCGGATGGGAATGGGCAGTGTCTACGCAGGCGCGGCCCTGCTGCAGGTCGGATCGTGCCAATTCCAGAAGGATGTTCCCATCCAACTCATCTTGCGCGAGGGGGATGAGAAGCTCAACCGACTAACGCTCTGACCGCCTATCAGATCGAGCTCGAAAAAGCTGGACCATTCCGATCACTTACGAAATAGCCCGAAAAATAAGTGGAAAAGGGCCCACGGGTTCTCCGAAGTTTGGTTTGCCAACTAGACGCAGGAGGCGCAGGGGTTGTCTCCATCGCAAATCTCTCCCGAGGCGCGCGGGATCGCGCACCTCCCCGTGGACCCCACGCAAACTGCGGGCGAGAGGTTCAGGGGGAGAGCTACACCACAATCCTCCGCCGCAGGCGGTGGATGGCGAAGGTGCCGGCGGCCACAGTGACCACGACCAGGAAGGCGAAATCGCCGAGCAGCACCAGCGACAAGCGGGACAGAATCAGCGACCGGGTCAGGCGGATGGCATGAGTGAGGGGCAAGATCTCAGCGACTGGGCGAAGCGCGCGCGGCAGGCTGTCGAGAGGAAAGACCGTCCCGGAGAAGAAGAACATCGGGGAAAGAAGACCCGTGAAGTAGAAATTGAAGTGATTGATGTTCTGGACGAACGAGGTCACGACCAGCGCAAGCGCGCCGAACATGGCCCCGGTGAGAAAACCAAGCGGCACCGCCAGTAGGCCCATGGGCAGGGGAATCGCTCCGAAGAGGGACATGACCAGCACGACACAGGCGCTGAAGAACAGGCCTTTGCTGCCTGCCCACAGAATTTCACCGACGAAGAGGTTGTTGACAGTGACCGGGGCGGCAACCATCCCGTCGTAGGATTTTTGAAATTCCAGTCGTACGAATGTGGCGAAGGTGCACTCGTACGATGCCGTGAACATAGAGGAGGTCACGGGCAAGGCCGTGGCGAGAAACACGATATAGGGGACGCTGTCCATCGACACGAGGTAGCGGCCCAGCCCAAGCCCGATCCCCAGCAGGAAGATCACGGGCTCAAGGAAAGGGGGCAGGCCGTTGCTAATGAGGTTCTTGGTGTACACGCGCATGTGGCGGTGCCACACGCTGTACAGGCGCGCGCCCAGGGCAGGCGGGTGAATGTCATTGGCGGGCATCGAGCCTCCGGCCGGTCGCTTTGAGAAAAACGTCTTCCAGGGTGCTTGGGCGCAAATGGTAGTCGCCCGGCGGCAGCCGGTCGGCCACCGTCTTGAGCGCGGCGTAGTCCGTCGCGTAGATCCGCACTGATTCGTCCGATTGCTCGATGCGGGCCGTTCCCGCGGGCAGGCGCTCGATCGCTTGGGGCGCGCGCGTGATATCCGTCAGTTCCAGAACATACGGTTCGATGTGGTTCGCCAACAGCAGCTTGGGGTTGCCCCGCAACACCGCCTTGCCGTTTTCGATAATCAGGACGTCGTCGCAGAGCTGAAAAGCCTCTTCCATGTAGTGCGTGGTCAGCATGATGGTCAAGCCGCCGCGCTTGAGCTGGCGCAGCTTGTCCCAGATGGTGTGGCGGACTTGCGGATCGAGGCCGGTGGTTGGCTCGTCGAGGATGAGCAGGCGCGGCTGATTGAGCAGAGCTCGCACGATGACCAGCCGGCGTTTCATGCCGCCCGAGAGTTCACGAATGCTGGCGCGGGCTTTCTCGCCCAATTCCATGAATTCGAGCAGCTCCGCGATGCGCGACGCGGCTCGTTTGGCCGGAATGCCGTAGAGCCTGGCGAACACGCGCAAGTTTTGCGTAACGTCCAGTTCTTCGTCGAGGTTGTCGTCCTGAGGAACCACACCAGAGCGGCACTTGATCTCAAGCTCGTCGCGCTCGGGATCGAAGCCGAACGCCGCGACCCTGCCCGGCGGCGCAGGGTCGCGCTCGGCCTTGCGATAGAGGAGGCGCATGATCGTGCTCTTGCCCGCGCCGTTGCGACCGAGCAACCCAAAGCACGTCGAGGGCGCCACGTCGAAGCTGATCCCGTCGACCGCCTTCACGTGGCGGTAGGACTTGTGCACGTTGTCGAAGACGATGACCGGGTCTGCCATGACCGGCTAGGGTTAGCATAGCCTGGAGCGAAGGCCTACCGGCCCCCGACATGCGACGCCCGGCTGAACGCAAATGGTTTGCCAACCGGCCGCCGGTGAGTGCTCCCTGTTGAGTGCTCCCTTGCCTGGCTGTGCTAGATCCTATGCAGTTAGGGAGACCGCGCGCAGATCGAGCGGTGGAAACAGCCCGGCATGGCCGTCCAGGCACGCGCGAGGGTGCGCCGAGCGTGCGCCGACGCGGGGATCTCGAATCGGAGATGCCCCGTCGATTCGCATATGAGTCCAAGAATCATGATAGCTTGGCGCCATTCGCAGGCCATCTATTGGCCGTGCGACAAGGCGGACAATATGAAAACTGGGATTGACCAGAGTTTGGCCCTAGTAGGCGGCCTTCTCGTTTGCATCGCTTGCAGTGCGAAAGGCAAGAACACCGCGGCCAGCGATGGTGGCGGGGGCGCCTCTGCCAACCCAGCCGCCACGCCTTGTTCGTTGTGCGACGAAAATACGCCTTGCGGCTCCGGCTATGTGTGCGTTCCTATCGATTTCGAAGATCTTGGTATTGCGCAAGTGTGTGTATCTGCCTCGAATACCACAATTTGCTGCTCGAGCGAAACCTACCAAATCACCCCCACCAACATTAGCACCGCCAAAGTCTGTGTTCCCCACTATGTCACGGCCCAAGTCGGGTCTGGTGGAGCGACCAGTGGAACCGGCAATACCACGGGTGGAAGGACCGGAACAAGCAATAGCGCATCGATGGATTCCGGCGCTGCCGACGCGCCGGCGCCTAGAGATGACGGTTCGAGCGGGGATATCGCAAGAGGAAACACAGGGGATGGCGGAGGCACGCCAGCCTGTGCCAGCGGCGCGGACGGCACCTGTCCGTGTGTCGAGAGAAGTGCGCAGTTTTGCGGAGACACTGTCGACAAGGGCATTTGCCAGCGGGGCCAAAGTCTTTGCACCAATGGCTCGTGGGGCAGCTGCCTGGGAGCGGTCTATCCAAAACTGCGCGACTGTACCTCTTCGGAAGACAACGATTGCGATGGCGTGCCGGACAATACGATCGACAGCGTTTGTCGTTGCCGCCCAGGTGACGTCAACGCCTGCGGGGCACACCCCGGATACGATGGCAAAGGAAACTGCCACGCTGGAACGCAGACTTGTATCGCGGCAGGCGACAAGTCGTCCAGTGATTGGAACTCATGCGCGGGCTCGGTCGGGCCTGGTGCGGAGGTTTGCGAAGGCAGCTCCGACGAAGACTGCGACGGATTCATCGACAACGGCTGTCCCTGTCCTGGGACAGGGGGGCCAGACATGGTGCGCCTGCCGGAGGGGTACTGCATTGACAGCACCGAAGTGACTCAGGGGCAATACGAGGCGTGGCTCGCGACGAGCCCAGCCTTGCCTGACGCGAACGACGTCAACTGTGGTTGGAAGGCGAGCTATGCCCAGAGTTCGGTGTGCAAGGGAGCGTCGCGGTGCCAAGAACCCGACTGTAATGAACATCCGGCGATATGCATCGACTGGTGCAACGCATTCGCCTACTGTCATGCAGTGGGCAAGCGACTGTGCGGAAGGATCGGCGGCGGCGCAAATGATGTCGGCGCATACACGGATTTCACGCGCAGCCAGTGGCACAACGCTTGTACGTCCCACGGGGTGAACAAGTATCCGTATGGCAAGACCTACGATAGCCAAGCATGCAACGGGAATGAGTATGCCGGTACCGATATGATGACGTTGGCAGTGGGAACGTTGCCGACCTGTCAATCGGCCACCCACGGCTACCAGGGCGTATACGATCTGAGTGGGAACGTCTCTGAGTGGGAAGACTCTTGCGACGGCGTGGGCCGGTCGGCCAACTGCAAGCTGCGCGGCGGTTCCTACATCAGCGCTTTCGACACCGTCCTGGCGTGCGACGCCTACGGCACGGAAAGCCGCGATGGCTGTTCCTCAAACGGCGCCGTTCCTGACGTCGGCATTCGCTGCTGTTCCCCATAGGCGCGTCCAGTTTTCCAGAATCGGCGCCGGATATGGCGTAGGGCCTCAGCCGGCTGGGTAAAGGGGATAGTTTGGATGGGTAGGTTTGTGCAGTCTACGCAATGTCTCTTGTCAGCCATTCTGCGGGTCAAGGAAAAATGGCGTTTGAAACCACTATGCCACAGAGGGGACAGGCGGCCTTTAGGACAGTCTTCCATGCATCGGAGGTTCTCATCCCACCGCAACCTTGACCGACAGGAGGACTCTCGAACTCCTTTTCGCCGCACGGATGTCCGATTTGTCTGATTGCAGCGCCTGCTTCTTCCACGGCCCTGCGCGTCGTCAAGGAGATCGGCGCCTGTTCTGCCTATGCCCTTGATCAACGCGCTAGGGTCTAGCCAGGAGGTAGTGTCTACTTGGCTGAGTAGACACTGTTGGACCAGGCTCCGCCGCAAGTCTCCAGTGGATTGGCGCTGCATGGCGTGTCGCACGTGCCGGTATTAGAATACCCCAGCGAGTTGCCAGCCCAACATGACCCCTTCCACTGTAATCCTGCGTAGGCGTATCCCATGGCATGCGCTGCCCCAACGCAGCTCTCCACTGTGGCCCCAGACGTAATCAAACGTGCGTTGAACGCCCGATTGGCATCGTCCGTATAGCACCCTTCATACACCGGGGACTGAATGGGCGACGGCGTCAGTCCCGTGGCATAGACGTTGTTGTAGTAACTCCCACCACAATATTCGGCTGGATTTGCGGTACACGCGGTATGGCAGAACGAGCTGTTAGCAGGTGGGTAACCGGCCAGCGAATTGCCCGCGAAACATTGGCCGCCGGCCTGCAATCCGGCGTAGGCAAAGCCTGCGGCTTTTGCCGCTGCGAAGCATGTCTCGACGGTAGCGCCCGAGGAGAACAGCAGCGCGTCCAAAGCACGATTGGCATCGTCCGTGTAGCACCCCAAGTTTGCCGAAGCGACCGGCACGGGCAGCGACAGATGCGTGCGATACATGCTCGTAGCCCAAGCGCCTCCGCACATCTCTGATGGGTTGGACGCGCAGGATGTATAGCAGAAGTTTTCATTGATCTGCGCATAGGCAGGCGAGTATCCCGCGTAGCAGACGCCGTACCATTGAAGCCCTGCGTATGGGAACCCTGCGGCTGTGGCAGCCGCGATGCAGCTCTCAACGGTTGCGCCGGATGAGATAAGGCGTACCGGCATCGCACGATTCGCGTCGTCGCTGTAACAACCAATGTAGGTACCAGACGCCCCAAGCGAACTGAATTTCAAGTTGTCAAAAATCCCGTAGACAGGCGTTCCTGCGGCAAAGTAGGAGGAAAAGACGACCATGGCGATTTCATTCGTCGTTGTGCTGATGCTGAGCGTCTCCCAGGTTCCCCATTTCACGGTGCCGAGGGACGTCACGTTTTGCGAGTAGACCGCGGTCGCGAGCAGCGGATTCTTGCCGGTGGCGGGATTCACTGGGCCATAGGCGTTCAAGTATGGCTTGTTGCCGCTGGAACTCTGGGGTACAAACTCTGCAAAGACTGCGGCCAAGGCATCCACGCTGACGGAACTGACCGGAACCGCAAAGTATGCTGCAAGGTACCCTTTCTGTTCATTGACGAAGATACCGCTCGTGCCGCTCGTCAAGCTGACGACATTGGGTGGAGAGTTGTTGGTGAGGTACGCGACAGCATAGGCGTTGGCCGTGCAAGCATTAAGTCCGGTTCCGTTGTAGCATCCCAGAGTCACGTCGTGGGAGGCGTACTGGTTGTTGATAATGGTTCCACTCGCGACGTTGTCGAAGCCGATTGTCCCGGTCTGGGCCCACAGGCTGGATGGGCACGCCACAAACGACAGCATTGCAATTGCGGAAAGCCAGCTCTTCATCTTCGAATGTCCTTTCTGGCACCTGCTCCAAGTGGCTCGTCCCAACATCTTACGTTCTGGTCTCACACGATTCTTGCGCATCTGAGTCCTCCAGTTCTTCGGTTGCCGCGCGGGTCATCCAACGCGGGTCTGCGTGCATGTGCATAGTCATTTCCAAGGTTATTCTTGAGCGTCCGGGACCGCTTCCGGCCGGACCTGCGTTATCGGTAGATGGCCGACCGATGCCAGCGCGAGTCCGCGGAGCTGGCGAAGGCCTTTCGTCGAACAGCGCGGTGCGCCCGAACAGGGCTCCGGGATGTCAGTTCGTTCACGGTCAGAGCCGTTCAGCAACTTGCATGCCCAACCCTAGGCTCTGGGAAATCCCAAGGAATCACGGACGATCAGCGGTGCTACTCCCCAAGAACAGCTGCGATTGCGATCGCATTCGCGATCGGATCCCGCGACTTGAAGCAAGGCCATGGCGGTCAATCATCGCGAAATCCGGGCGCCAGAATGGCTGTCATGCGCTCGGGATTGACGATCTTCTGACGCTGCATGAAAGCTTCGGCAGCTTGCACGAGTACCCGGCCTTCTTCACCACCGACGATTTTGCCGCGCCTGCGGCGCATAGCGGCCGCGTGCAATGCCATACCCGCAGCCTCGAAACCGGCGGTGGCGGTTGCGAGAAGTCTGAGGGAAACTTCCTCCTGGCCGCGCTTCGCCGCGATCGCGGCTCGGATGGCACAGCTGATCGGGTTGGAAGCAATCGTGTTGAGATGGTCGAGCCCGCGGGCATCCCGCTCGGCCTCCTGCAGGAGTGCCTTGTCCGATCCGGCTGTCAGCGCGCTCGCGGCGTGCAACCAAAGCATGTGAAACCGTGGGTGATGAATGCGAAACACGAGTGAGCGGCGGATGGCCGACCACTGTTGCTGGATTCGGCTCCAAGCGGTACGGCCGCCACCAGCGTGGATGTCGGCCAGGCTCTCCGCGACGAGCTGGAACATGCGTTGCAGTTGGAAGCCGGTGGACGACTGCTCCCAGTGCCTTCCACCCTCGGTCACTGCTTGCCTCGCCCTTTCTGGGTCGTCGCGCACCAGCCAGCTGAGCACGTCCCAGACCAAGAACAAGGCCCCCGCGTAGAGATTGCCCCGAAGCTGCGCTTCCCTGACTAGAGGCGGTACGCGGTCGGAGAATTCTCCGAGCTCGCCCAGCCAGAAGAGGGACTGCAATGAGTGCGCTTGGGCAGTCGCAGTCTGCCACGCGACACCCGTGCACTGCTCGCGGAATATCTGGTCGGCCTCGTCGCAGAGCTTCAGGGCCTCTTTCCAACGTCCCTGGTACAGGGCCGTCGCTCCTACCGTGAGCCTCGCCAGTCCGAGCGCGTGAGTGTTGCCAGTCTGCTGCGCCAGGTCCTCTCCAGCCTCCAGCAGCTCCCTCGCCTGCCTGCTATCGGGCTGAACGGCGGCCTTGTGCGCTCCGTAGAGCACCAGCGCACGAGCGATCCGGCCGCGCTCACCACTCGGCAGGGCGAGCAGGAGAAAGTGGGCTGCAAAGTCCGCAGCGCGTATCGGGTCCACCATACTGAGTCCCATGCACATCGACCAGCACGTGTCGATACGGACCAGATCACCCTCGGGTATCTTGCTTTCGTCACGTTCGCGAAAGCCGAAACCCCGCAGGCGACACTGGGCACGGTGAAGAAGCAGGGACAGCAACGTTCGACGCGGTGTCTCCGGGCACCTGATACCAACAGCCCCGAGCAGCGAACGCGCAACCTCGAGTCCCTGATCGACATGACCGCTGATGAGCAGTTGCTCGGTCGCTCGCCGCTGAAGCTCGAGTCGCTGCGAAGGCTCGGCAGACTGCGCCGCTGCGAGGTACGCCGCTGCGGCCTGCCCACCTCGACCTGCCCGCATGAGAGCATCGCCACGCAGCGTCTCGATCAGCTGCCGCCGCGGGTCGTCGGCGGCTATCAACTCGAGAACCGTAGCGTAGAGATCCGCGGCATGGTCGAAAGCCAGTGCCTTGGCTGCCTGTGCTGCGGCGACGGCTGCGTATTCTGCCGCCTTCCTGGCTTCCCCCGCACCCTGCCAATGCACCGCTAGGGCATCGGAGTCGCGCTCCTCCGACGCCTCAAGAGTGACTGCCAGGCGTCGATGGCAAAGCGTCAGCCGTGCAGGGGGCAGATGATCGACCACTGCCTCGCGGATGCGGTCGTGGAAGCATTCGACCGAATCGCCCGGCCGAACGCCGTGGCTGCGCACCAGGTGCACGGAGCGTAGGAGCGAGAGCGTCTCCTCCTGCTTGCCGTCAAGCTCCGCGGCTTGCGTTGCCACTCGGTTGGACACTGGGTAGCCAGCTACGGCAACGACTTCGAGGACCTGGCGAGCAGCCTCAGGCAAGCGGGCAATGCGCAGACCCAGCATGTCGTCGAATCTGAGGTCGCGCGGGGACTCGCTCCGTTGGTAGTGCACCAGCTCCCCGATGAAAAGCGGACTGCCCTGCGCCTCGGCTGCGATGGCTTCGGCCTCCAAACGCGCCTCGGTGTCATCATGACCGAGAAGCGTGAGGGCCAGCTCACGCGCTTGCGGCTCCGGCAAGGTGAGCACCGGTATTTCCCGGACATCCATCGCGACACCGGTCGCGCGCAGGGCTCGCAGCGCTTCGAGTACCGGGTTCGGGGCCAGCGCCTCGCTTCGGTAGCTCAGAACCAGCAGCATTCTTGGCGGTTCAGGTGGGCTCAAGAGGTCGACGAGAAGACGCCCACTGTCCACATCGCCCCACTGCAGGTCATCGATGAAGACTACCAGCAGCTTGCGATCGGCAATTCTGCCGAACAGCTCTTTGAGCGCCGCGAACGCACGTCCACGCTCCTCGTTGCGATCGCGGACATCCAGCTGGCGCCACGGCGCCGTTGCCACAGCCTCCACGCGCAAAAGCGCCGGGAACAAGCGCCCCAGCACCCGCGCGTCGCGCGGCATCAGGCGTTCTGACTCCAAGGGAGCAAGACGCCTCAGATGCCGCGCCAGAGAGTCTATCAGGCTGTCGAAGGCTTTGAACGGTATCGACTCGCGCTCGTAACAGCGGCCCGCGAGAACCACAGCCTCGCGCCGCTCGTGGAGTTGAGCGAGGAAATGGCGAACCAACGCCGTCTTGCCCACGCCCGAAACGCCGTGGACATGGACGCACACGGGCCCTGCGTGGGTCGCTTCGAAGGCATCGATCAGTGCTCGAAGCTCTGGCTCGCGTCCCACGAAGGCTTCCGTCCGAACGGGCCGTGGCAGGGGTGGGCCCTCCACCGCTGCGCCTTCCAGGCGGCGGAGGATCTCGGAGCTAGAGGGGCGGTTTTGGGGAGACCGGCTGAGCAGATCGATGCACAGCGCCTGCAGGTCGGAAGGCAGACCGGCGACAAACTCAGCCGGCGACGGCGCATCTTCCTCGCGCTTGCGCGCCATCAGTTCCACGAACCTGCCCTCGTGGGGAAGTCGTCCGGTGAGTGCCTCGAAGAGCATCACCCCCACGCTGTACCAGTCGCTTGCCTCGGTAGTCGGCTGGCCTGCGGCCTGCTCAGGGGACATGTACGCGGGTGTGCCCGAAATCGACTGCTCGGTGGTCTCGTAGAGCTCCTCGGGGGTGCGGCTCGTGGCAAGTCCGAAGTCGAGCAGCACGACTCGGCCGTTGCCGGTCACCATGGTATTGGACCCCTTGAGATCGCCATGCAGCTTGCCTGCGTCGTGCAGGGCAGAGACGCCTCGGACGACTTGAACGAACGCTGAGCGCAGCCGGTCCTCGTCGAAGGTCGCAGCGACCGGCCGAGCCGGCGCTCCCTCTCGCGCGTGCGCCGCGTCGCTCGATGTTGGCCCGAGTGACGACGATGGCGGCTGGCGCTCGCTGTTGGGCAGAGACAGCCCATCGAAGTGGCGCGTATAGCTCAGCAGGTCCGTGCCACGGACGAGCTCCATGGAGAAAAACCACCGTCCGCCCCCGAAAACCAGCTCGTAGAGCACGGCGAGGTTTGGGTGGGAGATGTTAGCGAGAGTACGAAACTCTCTCTTTAGCCCGTGGATGGTATCTGCGTTGACCCAGATCAGCGTCTTCAGCGCCACCTCGGCCTGGCGCTCCCGATCGAATGCCCGATAGACGACGCCCATCCCACCTTGCCCGAGGCGCCCGAGAATCTCGAACCGCTCCGTCCCTCCGAATTCTTCCGCATCCTGGATTACCCCGAGTTCGTCGGCGCACGGCGATTCTGGCGCCCCGCGTGGCCGGGTCATGCCCTGCTTGACAGGGTGGCCGCTCGCACCGCGGGCTGGCAACGTCGTCACGACTGTCGGGTGAGCCTCGACGGGTTCGGCTCTCCCGTCAGTTGGATCACGCTTCATGGTGTGCCTATGATGCCCGTTGGGGTACGTAACGCTCCATGAAACGGGCGAGCTGTTTGGCGGCGGTCCCGCGATCCGCGCGCATCACATCTGCCAGCCCTCGCGCCAGCTTCTGCACGCCCGCAGCCTCCGAGGGAAGCTGATCGGCCGCACCGCCGAGATGAACCATAAGCAGGGGCTTGAGATACTTTTCGACAAAGGTCTGAACCGCATCCCAGTTCGAGGGTAGCCGACCGTCGTGGTCTTCCACGAAGGCCCGCAACGCGCGCTCGGACCAAGTGGCCCAAGTAGATGTGCTGCTCGATTCCGGCTCACACCAGGAGTTCAGTGTCTGCGCAACCGGCGACGCCAAAGAGCCTCGGTCGAGCGCCTCGCGGCAGGTCTGTGCATCGATGCTGCCGTTTCGCGCTGGCGAGGGTAGTCGCTCAACGAAGTTGGCGAGTTCCCGGAAATTGCCCTCCCACGCATGGTTGCGCAAGACATCAAGAGCTTCGGGAGAAAAAGTCGCAAGGACCGACGTGGCGCCCTCCATGGGGCGGGCGCCCAAGTAGGCGACCAAGTCGTCAAACCGCTCGCGGAGGCCCGAGACGCGCACGACCTCGATTGAAAGCCGGAACCATAAGTCCTGGCGAAAGCGACCCTTTCGTGCCTCGGTCCGGAGGTCGCGGTTTGTGGCGCAGACCACGCAGACGTCGGAGTGTTTCGACCGCCCGTATCTTCCGATGGGCGTGTATTCGCCGCGATCGAGAAAGCGAAGAAGCATAGCCTGGACATCGAGAGGCATCTCGCCAATCTCGTCAAGAAAGAGTGTTCCGCCGTGGGCTTGCTCCACCGCCCCGGCGATTCTGCGCACGCTGCCCGTGAACGCCCCCTCCTCTGCACCGAAAAGTTCCGCGCGGAACAACTCGCGGCTGAGCTCTGCGCAGTTCAGGGGCACGAAAGGACCGCTTCGTCCCGAGTGCCGATGGTAGGCGCGGGCCAGCCCTTCCTTCCCCACACCCGAGGGGCCGAGCAGCAACACACGGAGCCCACGCATGGCCGCCTCGACGACTTGGCGATGGGTTTGCCGTGCCAGCTCGGACGCAAGAATCATTCCTTCGAATCGCGAGCTCTCCTCGGCGGAGAAATGGCGCGACTGGGTTTCGACGTAACGCCATAGCGTGGCCAACCGGCTCGGCCAGGTCGAGTTCAACGTGTCTCGGGGCCGGAAACGGAGGACAAATCCCTTGGGAAGTGGAATGGCGTGCGGATCTTGAAAGGTTGAGGCCTCATCTTGCACGAGCTCGGTGTCGGTATCCTCTCCCAATTCGTTCAGCCACGCTTCGACAGCGTGTGCCACCGCCTGGGGAAATTCAGCAGGGTCTCCGTAGACTGCTGCCGCCGGCGCGTTCACGCTCGGAACCTCGTTCGAGGGAGGCGCGAGTCGGACTGTGAGATCCCGCGTGGATGAGAAAGCCACGGGAATCCGCAGCGGAAGCTTCGGCCACGTTCCGTTCCGGCTCCCGAGATCTACCAAATGCAGGAGCCCGTCGATGTTTTGCAGGAGAAGGTGATTCTCAGAGACGCTCGGAGCTGCGACAGTCAGCGTCCGAATGGCCGCCGCAGGCTGATCCTGTGCGGGCAGCCGATCGGCCCGCGGGTGCCTGCCGACGAGCACCCACTCACCCGCGGCGACCACGACGTGCTGGACGGACCCATCTGGCTGGAGGAGCCGCACCCGAACCTCGGCATTTTGCATTCCCCCGATCTATCGCGACAAGCAGCCGTTGGACAAGCCGGGCGCGCCAACCTGTGCGCCCGACATCCCTAAGCTGCATCCTGCTCGCCCACCGCCTGGCTCGCCCGGCGTAGCGGGCAAGGAAGTACTTGACAAAATGCACCATCAGATATGCTGACACGACGACGGGCAGGACCACGATGAGAGTGTTGATATTCGCCTTCTCGATCCTTCTCCTGAGCAATTGTGTTTCGACGCACTACTTAAATAGATCGCCAGTCAAGACTATCGCCGATGTGCCGGGTTTCTTGCCCATGCAGGCGAAATTGCAGGTTGTTCTTGACTCAGAGACAACCGGCGCGATTTCCCATCAGTTTGTTCAAACCCTCATCGAGGAGAGGGTGTTCAGTGAAGTGATAGTGGGTCCCTCGGGAAAGGGCGCCGACCTGAGACTTGCGGTAAAGGCAACCACCGACGACAGCATGCACTTTCTCATGGGCCTTCTCAATGCGGGTATTCTAGGACTTTCATTGTGCATGGCGGGTGGTGTTCTGGAAGATACTTATGACTATGATGTGCACCTGAGCGCCACCATGAGGAAGGGCGACATCGCCATCGGGAACTACGAGGCAACCGGCCGATATCGCGGCACAACAGCGTTCACCTGCCTGCACGTACTATTTGGTGACGAGTATTGGTCAATGACAGCCACGCAGGCCTGGGATCACGCAATCAGAATGCTCGCGCATGAAATGAAGAAGGATCGCAGTCACATTGCTGCCTTCTTGGAAGGGGAATACGCGGCGCTGCCCCCGCGTGCAGAAACGCGTCCTGCCGCGCAGACGGATCGCAACTCGTCAGCGGCCGGCGGCCCGGCATCTCAACCGGTTACCCTCGGCGGGAAGCAGCACTTGGCGGTCCTGGAGTTTCAGAGTCGAGGTTTCGAAGATGACGTCCTGATGGCCTTGTCCGACACGGTTCGAGGCGGCGTCTTGCAAGGCCTGCAAGGCCATGGCGTGGCCGTAATGACCCGCGAGAACATGCAGGTACTATTGAAAGACATGGGCAAGCAGGAATGCGAAGAGGGCGATTGCGAGGTAGAGACCGCTCGTAACATCGGCGCGGACTATGTGGTTTCAGGCAAGGTCGTGCGCGTGGAGAAAACCTACGTCGTCACCTTGAAACTGCACGAATCCAAAGGTGGCAGTTTGCTCGGCACAGACACCGTGGAGGGCACGAGCACCGTCGATTTGCTCCACTCACTGGGCGAGCGCGGGCGACTGCTCATGATCGCCGCCTTTGGTCCGCCTCGCAGGCGGTGACCCACGCAAACGATGTGCCTCCGGCGTAATCCCCGCTATCGACGGTCCATCCCCACGTGGTCGGAGTATAGATTGGAGCAAATTGTCGAGGCCTTCCCCTCCCTAGACGTGTCCTGCCCACCCAGGGCTTCTACGGAGCGGGTTCGACCACGGAGCTGCTGTCGAGATTGACCGCGGTCTGCGCGAGCAGCCGTCCGTTGATCGACGCCCCCGTTCGCAGCGTGACCGAGGTTTGGGTCAAGATGACACCCTCGCAATGCGCTGTCGTGCCGAGATCCACGAGACCGGCGATCTGCCAGAAGATATTCTTGGACTGTGCTCCACCTGCCAGGAGGATCTTCGTGCCACTGCTCATGGTGAGATTCTGGGCGACCTGGAAGATCCAGACGTCGCTCGCAGTACCCGTGAGGGTGATATCCGTCGGGATTAGGAGCCCAGTGCCCCACTGGTAGACGCCCGGGGCTAGGTTCATACCGCCAATGCTGCCGGCGCCCAGCTCGGTGACATTTGGTGCGCGCCCCGCGGCGTCAGTGAACGCCAGCTGCATATCGGCGATAGCCGTGGTCAGATCGGAAGGCGTCGGCACTGCGTAGTCGGCCGCGTACACCTTCCCGGTCACCTGTGGCGAGGTGGAGAACACATTCGTGGAATCCGCGATCAGCGAGAATCCGGTGATGAAGGTAGCGGCAGCGGGGCTAATGCCAAGGCTTCCCGTAATGGCCGAAGTTGGCACTGTGGAAATCCCGCTCTCTGCGAGAATCGCGTAGTTCGTGGCAGTTCCAAGATTCACCGGATTCGCGGCGGGCACGGCACCCGCACCGCCCACACCACCCGCACCACCCGCACCGCCCACACCACCCGCACCACCCGCACCGCCCGCACCACCGTATAGCGCTCCTCCGGCAGTACTTCCCCCACCGCAAGCGGTGGCGAACGAGAGCAGCACCAAGGCAATTCGTTGAATATCGCTTTTCGTCGGATACATGATACCCACAGCTACAGCAGCATTCGGGCCACCGACCAAACATGAGCAAGCCCGGGCCATTGCAGCCGAGGAAAGGTCCGACGGACCGTCAACTTCAACCAAAATGACGGCGTGAATCCATCGATTTGAAGGGGAAGACGCATCGCCGAGCAACCGAAATAGAGGGCCTCTGGGCGTCTTTGGTGCGGTCGAGACCTTGCGATCGGTGGTCTGGAAGCCCAGCCCAGGGGGAGAAGACGCTCTTCTGGATACCACAACGATGGCGCCGGAAATTGCGTGGTCAACGCAGACTGCCCGAGCGATCAATTGACCGATGGAACCGGGAAATGCGTTCCGATGGCCGGAGTGAATTGGACCCGGCGTGCGACCGAACAGTACTGGTATTGGGTGGCCTCGTCGGCTGACGGTACCAAGCTCGTCGCTACTGCACAGAGCGGCTACATCTACACCTCTTCAGAGCCCACACCGTGATGTGGCATCACACCCGCGGGGCAGGCGCTGGTAGCCGGCCGACATGAGCGACTCGGCCTTGAGCTGGATCTCCGGCTTGAGCTGCTTGGTTTGCTTGAGATACGCAGTTACCAGAATATTGGGCCAGGCCGTCGACGTGGTTTGCTCGAAGCAACCGCTCGGCAAAGACCCACGCCGTCACCGGCCAGCAAACCACGAAGGTGTGTTCCCTGGCACGGCCTGGCGCGCTGTGGGGGCCGTTGCGGAAGCGCCGAGAGTCTCAAGAAAGAAGCCGGCGAAGTCGATAGGCAAGATGGACGGCCGGCACCCGGGAGGGGGCGAGATCATGAGCATGCACGATGGACGATTCTTGAGGTTGCTTTCTGTCCTGACATTCCCCCTGCTGTCGACCGCCTGTGATGGTGGAACGGATGGT
>Ga0182017_10001940_pt1 | contig 15909 bp, 14 predicted proteins | sample 712E3DmetaG_FD_120492 | JGI IMG/M metagenome (GOLD analysis project Ga0182017, IMG submission 120492) | Permafrost microbial communities from Stordalen Mire, Sweden - 712E3D metaG | ecosystem: Environmental > Terrestrial > Soil > Wetlands > Permafrost | place: Sweden: Stordalen | collected... | reverse complement strand
TAGAAACTGTTAAGCTCTGATATTTTGCATCAGGCATTACTTCATTTCTTTTAATCATACGAGCGCGTCGTGCCATGTTTCCTCCTAGGTAGTTTCCGCCCCGGCTTTAGGCCGTTTGTTACCATATTTACTGCGACCTCTGCGCCGTTTGCCAACACCGGTGGTATCAAGCGCACCACGGATGATGTGGTAACGAACACCCGGCAGGTCCTTGACCCTACCGCCGCGAACCAGTACAACCGAGTGTTCCTGAAGTTCATGACCTTCACCCGGGATATATGCGGTGACTTCCATCTGATTGGTTAAACGTACCCTGGCGATCTTCCGCAGTGCCGAATTAGGTTTCTTCGGGGTCATGGTTTTGACCTGAACACAAACTCCACGCTTCTGGGGAGAACCATCGCCCCAGCTGGTTTTATTTTTTGAAGCGTTATAGTTGTAATGCAAAGCCGGAGCTTTTGTCTTGTCCACACCCGGTTTGCGTCCCTTGCGGACTAACTGGTTAATCGTTGGCAAGTATGTCCTCCTGTTACCCTTTACAACTGAAAGGATGAGCCTCAGCTCATCCTTCAACATTTAATGTTTTGGTGAACTTAGCGTTACGCTGTGCTATTGTCCTGACTGAAAGGTGAGCACAAATAGTTATAGTATCACAGTGATTGGCGGCCTGTCAACAACCAGTCTCACCGGTTTTGAAAGGGCTTATTATTATAACCACATACCATGGCCCGCAGTCAAATAAAAGCAAGCGCTTTACCCCTGTTCCCAATAATGAGCAGCTTCCGAAAGAAGCCCTTTATAATATTATTTTTTGTTTGTGTGAGACGGATTACCAATCCCGAAAGAATACGAGCCGGACCCCACGCTAAAGGATAGAAAACCATTTTCCCGTTTCCCGGCTTTTATACCGGAAACACCGGGGACAAAAGAATCATTTTGAAATATTATTCTGCCGTTTTCTTTCACAACCGGATTTGGTAATCCCCGCATAGGCAAGAAGATATTCCCTTCACTGTTGACAGGCAAAGTCACATCCAGTACCAGCGCATCCGCCTCTTTCCGCCAGCTCGAAGATATTAATCCCCGGACGGTATCAACCGACCCGCCGGCATATTTGAGGTCATCCGGGATATAGGGTTTAATCACGACCTTTCTAAAACCGCTGGCAGCATAATCCAGACTGATGCCGGCCAGAACCCTGTAAAACCAGGCATCCACACTCCCGAACATGATATGATTATGCGAATTCATGCCTCCGCCGGCCATATATTCCCACCTTTCCCACAGGGTAGTGGCGCCCTCTTTGATCATGTAGCCCCAACCGGGATAGGTGGTTTGCGTCGCCACTTTATAAGCCAGGTCGGGACGCCCGTATCGGGTAAGGGTATCTAATATATATCTGGTACCGAGTATCCCGGTGTTCAGGTGACAATCATTGGTGATTTCTACGTTTTCGAAAAGGTTCTGTAAAACCGCAGCTTTTTTATTTTCCGGTACCATCTCCATATAAAGCGGTAAAACGTTTGGGGTTTGTGTGTATAAGACTCTTTTCCGATAGCCTTTTTTGTCGTAGTCGGGACACAAATCGAAATTCAGCAAGGTATTAACCACTTTTGAGTTATAACTATAATAGTCTTCTTCCAAAAACTCCCGGTTGAACGCCTTTTCAATCTTTTGAGACAATTTGGCATATTTTTCAGCATCGGCCGATTTTCCCAAAACCAGGGCAATCTTTGACAGGGTCACTGCATCGTGGAAATAACACCACGATGAAACTAATTCTCCCGGTGTTTCTAACGACCTGAATTTATTCGGCGGGCACCAATCGCCGTATTTGCTGAACCTGACAAGATGGTCGGAACTAATCGAGCTTAAATAATCAACCCAACCTTTGATCAAGCAGTAATTCTCTTCAAGAATCCGCTCGTCGTCATAGTACAAATAAAGGTTCCAGGGGATGACAACACAAGCGGTACCCCACGGCGGGTCTGCCGGATAACGCTGCCAGTAAGGAGGGGCCACATCGGAAATGCTGCCGTCTTTTTTTTGCGATTCCCTGATGTCCCGCAGCCACTTGGTGTAGAACGCAGCCATATCAAAATTAAAGATCGATTCTTCAACGATCAATTGTGCGTCGCCCAGCCAACCCATTCTTTCATTGCGCTGGGGGCAATCGGTGGGGATGCTCATTAAATTACTCAGCTGGGTCCACAGGATATTTTGATGAATGCTGTTAATCAACTCGTTCGAGCACTGGAACCCGCCGACAGGATTGACCGTAGAATGCACCACGATGCCCTGAACGGTCTCGAGATTCGGGATTCCAGGATAACCTGTAACTTCGATAAAACGGAAGCCGTGGTACGTAAACCGCGGCTCGTAGACTTCAACCCCTTCGCCTTTTAAGATGTAGCTGTCGGTGACTTTGGCAGTCCGGTTCGGAATCACGTTGAGGGTGCCATCGGAATTCAGCAATTCGGCAAACCGCAGCGTTACCACGGTATCGCGCTGTCCGCTGACCTTAAGTCTAACCCAACCTGTGAAGTTTTGCCCGAAATCATAAACAAACACATTTGCCTTGGGATTAGAGATAGTTAACGGCTGAATGGTTTTATTTATCTTGATCGGGGGACAAGTGCCCTGAGACATTAACTCCCCGCCAGGCGGCGGAAGTAAACCTGCTTTTTCCCAAGGCGCATCATCATAGCCAAAACTGTCCCAACCGGATTTTTCCAATCTGGCATCGTACACTTCGCCGTCATAGATATCGTTTGTTACTATTGGGCCTTTGGAAACCTTCCAGGTTTCATCAGTAACTAGTTTCAGATGGCTGCCGTCATCAAGCTGAATTTCCAGCTGTAAAATAACCTTGGGAACAGCGTTCCGATAAATTTTGAGCCGGTCTTTAGCTCCCGGCGTACCCGACCAATCCTGGGCGTACCGGCCGTTACCCAACATGATGCCGGCAGCATTTTCGCCTTTTTGTAACAAACCGGTGATATCAAAAGAAGAATATAATGCTATTTTTTCATAATCGGTCAGCCCCGGGTCGAGCTGATGGTCGCCGACTTTCTGCCCGTTAATTCTCAGTTCATACCAACCTAAACCGCAGATATGAGCCCGGGCCGCCTTGACATTTTCTCCGATGACAAATTTATGGCGGAGCAGGTCGCCGCCGCCGATCCAAACTCCGTTCCAGTCTTTCCGCGACAACAGTCCAATCTCGAAAACAGCCGTGTCACTGAAGGCGCTCATTTGCCCGGAATCGTCCCACCATTTTATTTTCCAGTAGTAGCGGGCTTTGCTCTCCAGCGGTTTGCCGCGATATTCCACATTTACGGATTTATCAGACTTTATTTTCTTACTATCCCAAATATCGCCTTTATCATTAAGCAGAAATTCAGGAGCACGGGCAACTAAAATCCGGTAAGCCGACTGGAGACGGGCGCGTTCGGAATGCTTTAAAATCCACGAAAACCGGGGACGTACCACATCGACCCCGATAGGATCGACCGCGTATTCACAGAGCAAATCAGTTGGTTTTTGAATTCCCGGCATTTCTTGTTCCCGATGTGAGCACATATCAGTAACCTCCAGGTGTATTCCATCTACCTTGTCGTTATGTTAACTCCAGGGCGAGCGGGAAGTACCGGGGACAAACAGTAAACCCATGGCGAAATGAATTCACCATGGGTTTTGATAAACATGCAACTTAATTTTTATGAACCTGCAATATTGACTTGGGTCGCAGAAATATTGTCGGAGGTATCACCATCAGGTTGGTCTGAATGGGTGATTTTGGCCGTGGAAGTAATTTTCTGCGTCGCAGTCCCGGTGTTGACGGTTACTTTTAACGTCAGTGTCGCTGTAGCACCGTTGGCAACACTACCGATATTCCATATCCCCGTAGCGGCATTATAAGTGCCCTGGTCCGCGACACTTGAGAGATAAGTCAAACCCGCCGGTACGATATCAGTGACAATGATGCCGGTGTCATCCAGCGGACCGTTGTTGGTCAAAGTAATGGTAAAAGTAACCGTAGCCCCAACGCTCGGGGAGATATTATCCTCACCGTTCGATAATGCCAGGTCCGAACCATTCACCTTTAGGACTGCGGTAGCATCGTTATTATTCAGATTGCTATCCGGCTGGTCGGCGTAAGCCATTACTACCAAATTATCTATCTCCAGGGCACCGGTCCCGTTATCAACACTGGCAGTGACTGTCAATTTTGCTGAAGCTCCATTAGCGACATTACCCACGGTCCAATTTCCGGATTTAGAATCGTAGCTACCCTGATTGGTGCTGCTCGAAACATAGGTTACTCCCTGGGGTAAAGCATCATAAACAACCACGCCGGTGGCATCGGCCGGACCGTCGTTGGTTAGATTGATTGTGTAGTTGATATTTCCCTGCTGGTTAGGCGCTGCATTGTCCACCGTGTTGGTAATCGTCAAATCGGCGCTTTGCACTGTGAAGGAGGCGTTAGCGGTCTGTTTGGGCATCTCATTGTCCGTCTGGTCGACCTTGGATACCCTTACCATATTGTCCAGTATTGTCACACCCGCGCGCTTGGCGACGGTCGCCGTAATGGTTAATTTGGCGCTTGCCCCGGTATTCAGATTACCGACGGTCCAAATCGTGGAACTGTTATCGTAACTGCCTTTATCGGCGCTGCTGGAAACATAGGTTATTCCAACCGGCCAATCATCAGTTACCATCAAGTCGGTAGCATTGATAGAACCTGTGTTCGTGATATTAATAGTATAAGTAACAGTGTCGCCCACATTCGCGGTCGTTTTATCCACCGAATTGGTGACACTGAAGGCAGCACTCTTTGTTCCGCATCCGGAAAAAACAAACGGCAGCACCAGCAAAATAACAAGAAACAAAATGCCGATGCCTTTCTTTATGGTATTCTTCATCAATTTCTCCTGCATCTTTCCGTATCGGTTAACGATGCCCCCAATAACACTTTTCTTATTTTAAACTATTTTGCGGTTTAGCGCATCAAAATGTAAAGGAAAGCTACTTTGAAAACATTTTAGGATTAGGGGTTTGACATTTTCGTATAGCAATCTCACCAACCTGTATTTTATTGAACGCATGTAGTAATATAACTATTATCGAAAAGACCGATATCATCAAAGAAAATTTATTATGGCAGGAATGGCGGGATATCCTTCTTGCCGAATATAACGGCAGGCTGGCGGCCATCGGAGCCAAAGGTTTTGGAACGATTACCGATAAAAAAGCCTTTACTGCGATGTTCTTGCGGATAAAAGGTTTTCCGGTCTCTGTCACTGATATTCTTCAGGAATCTATCCGGATTATCAAAGGACAGGCTGCTTCCCCTTCGCTAAAAGAATATGATGCCATCGCGATGCTGGGCCACCGTATCGGGATGCTGGAAAACAGCACCGGGATAAAACAGTATCTGCAGGATATAGAGCTGTCCCTCAGACCAGATGGCGGGTTGTTATTCACCTCGATCGCCATTAACCAGAATCCCGTTTCGCCAAACAGTCCAACCACTGTTTTTCACAATTTACAGATTCAGCAGGTTTATTTGATTGGGCCGTTCTTTGCCCTGCTGCGCGTCAAAGCGGAAGCTTTGCAAAAACAGGGTGTGGCAGCCAACTGGCAATGTGAATTCATCTATCGGCATGATGAAAATAATTACGCCGCGCGACTCAGCCCGTTTCAATCCGGATAAACAAAGCTATAACCCCGTACCCTCGTCCACACCCAAGATAATATTCATGTTCTGCACGGCCGCCCCGGAAGCTCCCTTACCCAGGTTATCAAAACGCGCGGAAAGTAAAATCCGCTCATCATTACCAAAGACGAATATTTCCAGATTATTAGTCCCGTTGCAGTCTGTGAAAGTCATGTAACCGTTTTTCAGGTAATCATCCGCTGGATAAGGCATCACTTTAATGAACTGCTCTCCGGTATAATAATCCGCCAGCACGGCCCGCATCTCGGCGGCAGTGAGTTTTTTCTGCAGGTTTGGCACTACTAATGGAATCGAGATTATTTCGCCGTTGTAAACATTTACTACTGTCGGGGCGAAAATGGGCGCATGCGCCAAACCGGTGATTTTGGTCATCTCCGGGATATGCTTGTGATTTAACGCCAGCGAATAAGGACGCGGGTTTTTAATATAGTCCGGCACATTCTCGCCCTGGTAATCTGCAATCATCGCTTTCCCGCCGCCGCTGTAACCGGCGGTGGTATGGCAAGTCACCGGATAATCCGGACTGACAATACCCCTGGCTACCAGCGGATAAAGCATCGCAATAAAACCGGTGGCATGACAACCGGGGACTGAAATTCTTTTGGAATTTTTAATTAAATTCCGCTGTTCTTTTTTTAGCTCCGGCAGTCCGTAGACCCACCCTTCGGCGACGCGGTGGGCGGTAGAACCGTCAATCACGCAAACCAATTTGTTTTTAATCAGACCGACGGATTGGCGCGCAGCATCATCCGGCAGGCAAAGAAACACGATATCCGCCTCGTTCAGCAGCTTTTCTTTAGTCGTTAAATCCTTGCGGTCAGCTCCGGTAATTTCTATCACTTCAATATCTTTACGGCCGCTCAACCGCTCGTTTATTTTCAGACCGGTCGTGCCGTGCTGCCCGTCAATAAATACCGTTTTTTTCATGGCGAAGTCCTCTTGTCCCACCGAATATTGGTTCTGCCGCAAAGGAATTCAATGGAAATTCTAATATAATACAACCTCCTTGTCGTTTGCAACAAAACTTTGTAGCTATGCCGATGAGGTCATTACTGTACTAACGTTAATGACAAGCAGGGCCTGATTGGACTTATTCATAGTTACTTCCCGTGCCGATGTTTATCCTGGATAAACTCGATGGGCGCACCGTTCTCTTCGATAAATGCGACCAGGACACCTTCCGACGGGCCGTTTGGTTCGATGATTATTTTTTTACCTTTGATTGCTTCGACCACATCATCAACTTCAAACGCGACGTGCGGTATAGTTTTCACAATTTCTGGGAGCCTGCATTCGGGTTCGTAGCGCATCCATTCGATATGGTAGTTACTTTCCTCATAGCCGCTGACCCAGACATGAAGCCATTCCAGATATCTTTCCCCGGGCATTTTTTTGGTAGTGGGGATTCCCAGATGATGATATTTTAGCATGATATTATCATAATACCACAGTCATTTGATATTAAAACAATAATCATTCGCATAAAACAAAATATTGCTATCCCACGTCCACTGAAGTGCGGGATATTAACACCCAGGTAAAGATGAAGAAGGGTCAGAACTACAAAAGAATACATTCAAAGCGTTAACGGGTAATGTTCACCATTGATTCTATTTAGTAGAATATACTCTAATCATGTTAAAATAGATGAACTAAATTAAATAGAGATTGATTCTTATATCAATATATATTATCGTTAGCCTGTACTCAATACATATTTTCGGGAAACAGGAACCGTGTAATGGTTGGCGTTCATCTGAAAAGATGGGCATCAAACGTAAAATAAGGCCCGGTGTTTCGATCGTACGAATTGGAGTAGAATAAAGGATTGTTAAGTCCCTGAGAATAAATGCACTTCGTACGGGACTGTTAATAAACCAGATGCAAAATCAACCGGAAAAGGAACAGCCAGTTACCGGGAAATTGCTCAGAAATTTCAATCGTATAGGCAATATGTCCTCAGATATTTAACCAATTTTCTGGGAGTTAATTATCTGTGGTATCTGATTTTTTTCATTATTGTGCTGGGCCTCTTTGTTTTTTCACCTTATTTAGGTTCTTTGATCGGTTTGAAAACACTTTGGGGATGGAATTCCCCTTATTATGAATCGGTTTATCGTTTTATCTACCAGGTGTGTATCGCGATTGTCGCATGGAGATTCGGGATGCGCAATGGAATTATCGCCTGTGCGGTACTTATCGCAGTAATCTACTTGCCGTTTGTAACGGGTTTGCATCATGGATTTCTTCTGATTGACGTCGGTCTGATACTGCTCGGCCTGGTGATTAGCGCAGTGCTCGGTCGGCAAGGCGACATGGCCAGGCAACTCTTCAAATCGACATCGGAATTACAGCAGCAGACGAAGCATCTGAAATTGGAAATAACCGAACGTATGAAAGCCGAGAAAGAGATCCGGTCTCTTTCTATCGGGGCCATCGAAACGCTTGTTTTCGCCCTTGAAGCGAAGGACAAATATTCAGCGGGACACTCACGCAGGGTGACTTTTTTTGCCACGGCTATCGGGAATAAACTAAATCTATCTGACCAGGATATGGAAGACCTGCGCTATGGCAGTTTACTTCATGACGTCGGCAAGATTGCCGTCGACCAGCCTGTCCAGAACAAAATTACCAGACTCACCCCGAATGAATATGCCCACATCATGGGTCACGTCCAGGCCGGAGCCGATATTGTGAAACCTGTCGTGAACAGCAAAGTAGTGGGGCTAATTGAACATCACCATGACCGGTATGACGGCGGGAACCAACAACAGTCGGTTACGGGAATAAACATCCCTTTGGGAGCCCGCATCATTGCGGTAGCCGACGCGTTTGACGCGATGACTTCAAACCGCCCTTACCGTTCGGCAATGTCCACCGGACAGGCAGTCAAAGAAATCCGGAATTTTACAGGTACCCAATTTGACCCGGCAGTGGTTGACGCGTTTCTGAAAATACCGCCGGACGAAATTAATGCCATACTTGAAAACAAAAATGAGAATTAGCCGCTGACTCCGCTTATCCGGCTAATCACCATCCGGTATTAAAACACAGGATAGATATATTCATCATCTCGCGGCGAACTTTACCCCGCTCATTTTTACACAGTAAATGTGCCCCTTTTAATCGGGCTTGACCGGGACGCGCAACCCATGATAACCTTATGGCAAATTCTGCCGTAAGAGTCGATCATTGAACAAAAATCATTTAAAAATACTAAAATATCTGGCTGAAAGTAAAAACTACGGGCAAGGTCCGGATCATGCTCGGCAGGTCAGTAAACTTGCTTTACGCATCTATGACGAATTGGTCAGGCTTAAACTGATGAAAGCCGGTACTGAAGACAGGTTAATCTTAGAAGCTGCCGCCGTTCTGCATGACATCGGCCATCCGCAACAGCCCCATCATGAAGTCGGTTTTGATTTTTTGGCGGATGAAATTCCGCGGCTCACTTCCAATGAGCCCATCTCCAAAGAAGCACTTTCTACCCTCTTGGTTTCTGTCCTATGGCACAATGAAAGGAGTTATCTCAAACGCGGTTCCATTGAAATTCCGGACCGCGATCATGCTGAAAAAATAGCTGCTATTATTCGCGTCGCCGATGGACTTGATTTGATATCACATCCCCCAATCGACGGGGTCGCATTATCTGTTAAAGACCGGGAGTTACGATTTGAAATAATATCGAAACATCCCATCGATTTACAGATAGCCCGGGCCAAATCTAAATCTGATTTAATGAAAAGCGCATTTGCTTTGCAGGATATCATCTTCGAACCCGCGGAAAAGAAGGTTGCTAATCGCTGAGCTATCGCGATTAAAAGTCCCATATCGAGCTCCGGACACCGTCCCCCCTGCGCGTTTGAAAACCTCGTAATCCACCTAAAGTACTATTCCTATATGACCCTAATGGGCTGATATTCTTAACAAATTATTAACGGCTTACACTCCTCACATGGTAACTAAAGTACTAACCTCTTGCAATCCAAGAGTGTTGATATTCATCAACTTGTTATTAATAATTAAGCGCTTCGATATTTTAGTCCCCTTCTTAGACTTCAGCAGTGACGATAGCTATCTGCGGCTTGAATTACGATAGGCCGAAATAGATAAAAGGGAATCACCGTAAAACATAATACCTGATATCGGGAACGGCGGCTAAGAGGAATAAGACTAAGCAAATGACAAAAAGAGAAACGAATAATAAACCTGCCGGTAAATCTGCAGTTTCAGAACAACCCGCCCATGAAAACGCTGTGGTTGCAGCCGAACATCCGGCCGAAAAGGAACTGCGCCAGCTTGTCGATGAAAAACGGTATAAGGCCGTTTTCGAATCTGCCGGTGATATTATGATGCTCTTTGATAAAAAAGGCAAAATTATTGATGTCAACGGCAAATCGTTAGACATTAACGGCTATTCGAAGGAAGAGGTTGTCGGCAAAGACATCAGGGTATTATCCAAAATATTAACCAAAAAAAGTATGGCCAGGGTAGTCACTAATTTACTGAAACGCATGGCCGGTTTCGAAGTTCCACCTTACGAAATAGACTTAATTAAGAAAACAGGGGAACTGTTAACCTTCGAAATAAGCGCCCAACCGCTGCGAAAAGGCGGCAAGATAATCGGTGATTTAGGAATTCTGCGGGATGTGACGGAGCGCAAACGGGCTGATCAAGAGATTCTGCAGAAGTCATCCGATATCAATCTGATCAATATCATCAACGAAGCTGCAAATCAGGGGAAAGCCTTTGAAGAAATATTGCATCTGGTATCCAGGGAAACACAGAAACTATTTGGCGGGAATGTACAAATCGTCTATCTGCTCAGTAAAGTTAAAAAATACCTGTCAATGGATAATCTAAACTTGCCGCTCAGAATGGCGCATGGTATCGAGAGGCTCATCGGGGGGAAAATACCCGAAATAAAAATTAAACTTAAACCGGGAGGTGTCTACACAGATATACTGAGCAAAGGGGAAGCTGTCTTGACCAACGACCATGACGTGATGCTGAATATGGCGCGGGAATGTTTTGAGGATAATACTCTGAAGATCCTTGTCGCTACCGCTATAAAAATTCTCGGAGTGAATTCAACCATCAGTGTACCCCTTAAGTCTGACAGCGAGATCATCGGCTTACTGGGTATCGGCAGGCATGAAGCTTTTACCGAATCGGACATGAAACGGATTGAAACCATTGCCGGACAACTTGTCAGCATCATCAAGCGCATGCGGACCGAAAAACAATTGGAAGAAAGCGAAGATAATTTAAGGACCTATCTGGAAAATGCTCCGGACGGCGTGTACCTGAGCGATTTGAACGGCAAGTTTCTTTATGTCAACAAAAAAACCGAGGGGATCCTCGGCTACAGTAAAGAAGAGCTCGTCGATAATAATTATTTCAAATTGAATATCCTTTCGGAGCAATATTCTAAAACAGTGTCCCCGTTATTTAGCATCTAATGCGACCGGCAGAAACACAGGGCCAGACGAATTTGAACTTATCCGAAAAGATAAAAGCCATATTTGGGTGGAAATAAACACTGCTCCGATAAAACAAAAAGACAATAATGTCGTTATCGGTTTTATGCGTAATATCAGCGAGCGCAAACAGGCGGAACAACTCTACCACAACCTGGCAGACAGTTCACCGGTGGGAGTGTATATTATCCAAAACAGGCGGTTTGTCTTTACTAATCCCGTTTTTCAGCATGTCTCAGGTTACACCGATGAGGAGTTGTTGAAGATTCAACCGGTTTTCCTTGTCTACCCGGAAGACCGGGAAACAGTCAGACAGAATGCGGCGGAAATGCTGAAAGGAAAACGCAACCAACCTTACGAAGTAAGATTAGTCACTAAAAACGGGGAAATCCGGTGGGGTCTCGAAAGAATGACCTCGATTACCTATGAAGGGAAACGGGCCGCTGTTGGCAATTTTATGGATATAACGGAACGGAAGCTGGCAGAAGATAAACTGGAACAGGCAGCTCAGGAATGGCGAGCAACTTTTGATTCCATCACCGATATCATTATTATTCAGGATAAAGATAACCGGATAACGAGAGTGAATAAAGCTGCAGCCGATTCACTGAATACAACGCCTAAAGCACTCCTGGGAAGATTGTGCCAGGAAGCGATGCATGATACTCAGGAGCCTCCCGTCAAATGCCCCCATATAGAAACATTAAACACCGGGAAGCCGGCGGAATCGGAAATCTTTAATTCAAAACTGGAGGCTTACTTTCATGAAGTTACCTCCCCTATCTTTAACGAAAAGGGGGAAGTCAACGGTTCGATCATGGTAGCCAGAGACGTGACCAAACAAAAACGCATGGAAGAACAGCTCATCGTCACCGACCGCCTGGCATCGATCGGAGAATTGTCTTCAGGAATTGCGCACGAATTAAATAATCCGTTAACCAGCGTTATCGGCTTTTCACAACTGTTGATGGAAGGCGACGTCCCTGAAAATATGAGGGAAAATCTTGCGACAATTTACGACGAAGCGCAGCGTGCCGCCGTTATCGTCAAAAATTTGCTGACCTTCGCCAGAAAGCATGCGCCGGTCAAACAAATGAGTCAAGTCAATACAGTTGTCGAAGGAGTGCTAAAACTGCGCTCCTATGAGCAAAAAGTAAACAACATCGAGGTAGAAAAACATCTGGCGGTTAATCTCCCGGAAATAATGATGGATTCTTTCCAGATGCAGCAGGTCTTTCTAAATATTATTATTAACGCTGAATTTGCGATGCTGGAAGCACATCAGAAAGGCAAGTTAACCGTCACTACCGAAGTGGCCAATAATATGCTAAAAATCAGTTTTGCCGATGATGGGCCCGGGATTTCCGAGGCAAATCTGAAACGGATATTTGACCCCTTTTTCACGACTAAAGAAGTCGGAAAAGGCACAGGACTCGGCCTCAGCATCTGTCATGGGATTGTCACCGAACACGGCGGCCAGATTTATGTAAAAAGCGAAATCGGGCAGGGAGCTACATTTATTGTGGAACTACCGCTTGACGCACATTAGTGTAAACCGAGGGCATTGAAATAATCAGAACTTTGTGAAAATACATAAAGAAGGGTTAAATATGGCCAACCACGATTATAAAATTCTGATAGTTGATGATGAGACCGCTATCAGGCGGCTCCTTCGTCAGAAACTTTCAAAAGAAGAGTATCAGTGTGAAGAGGCCGGCAGTTCGGATGAAGCCCTGGAAAAATTGAAAACTTTTCCAGCTAACCTGATAATGCTGGATATGAAAATGCCCGGCAAGTCTGGAATGGAACTGTTGCCGGAATTAAAGACCGCCTTCCCCGATACAGCTGTAATTATGGCTACCGCCGTGGCGGAAGCCGACCTTGCGATCCAATGCATGAAGCTGGGCGCTGATGATTATATTACCAAACCGTTTAACCTTGACGAAATAACCTCTAACATAGAGAAAACTCTAGATAAAAAAATGCTCGAACTCAAGATCAGGGATTACCAGGACCAATTGCAGCAGAAAGTGGAACAGCAGACCAAAGAAATCCGCCGGCTTTTTCTCGGTTCTATCGAATCGCTGGTTTTTGCCCTCGAAGCCAAGGATAAATACACCGCCGGACACTCGCGGCGGGTAACCGAAATCGCGTTAACTATCGGGCAGCAGCTCGAATTATCTAAAGATGATTTAGACGACCTGCGGTGGGGAAGCCTGCTGCATGATGTCGGGAAAATTGCGGTGGACCACTTTATTCAGAACAAACTGGGGAAACTGACCACCGAGGAATACGAACACGTGATGATTCATACGCAGGTCGGCGCCGGCATCGTGAGACCGGTGGTAAATGAAAAAGTAGTGGCGATCGTCGAACATCACCACGACCATTTTGACGGCTCCGGATTGCATCAGGTAATCGCCGGACTGGATATACCTTTAGGCGCCAGAATTCTGGCAGTCGCCGATGCTTTCGATGCCATGACATCCGACCGTCCTTATCGGCAGGCAATTCCGGAAAAAGAAGCCTGGCGGGAAATCAGAAGATGTTCCGGAACTCAATTCGATCCGTTAATCGTTACCGCTTTTCTGAAAACAGCGCCTTCCGGTATCCTGGGGAAAGATAAAGCCGCGGTAAAATAGTAAACTTTCTTTTACATATTTTGCCGATATTTTCCTTTGGTCCTCGTAAAAAACTTTTTGAATCTTTTTCAACGTTCCTGCTTTTGCACACCCAAACAAATACACATATTTCCGCTGACAGGAAAAGCATGGTTGCTATTTAGTACCTGATTATTGGAATATTAAGGGAAGGGTCGCGGTTTTTAAAAGGAGTATTGTTTAGATGGTTAAACATGTTGTAATGTGGAAACTCAAAGATTTCGCCGAAGGAGCAGGTAAAAAGGCAAATGCCCTGAAAATCAAATCAAGTCTTGAGGGACTTAAGTCCAAAATACAGGAAATCAAATTTCTTGAGGTTGGCGTGAGCATCAGCGATGCCCCGGATTTCTACGATATGGTGTTGATTTCAGAGTTCAAAGACATGCGCGACATGGAATCTTATCGGAATCATCCCGAACATGTCAAAGCGGCCGAATTCATCGGTAAAGTCCAGTTCGAAAGGAAAGTGGTGGATTATACTGTTTAGAATAGGTCGGAACGGGCACCGGATATCGGCTAACGTTTATTCAGCACGTCCTTTAATTGAATCTCCGGTTGGTGGTAGCGGGGATATTTCTCCGTATTTTTGCCATATTGGATAGCTTCCTGCGGACACCACTCCAGGCATGCGTAGCACTGCTCGCATTTGTAGTTCCAAACCGGTTTGCCGTCGGTGAGCGAGATGTTTTGCGCCGGGCAGACCTTGGCGCAGATACCGCATTTATTGCATTTTTTATCGGTTTTGAAGCTACGGTCCATTTTCGCCAGATTGGGTGTCGCAAGGTGATAAACAGCAGTAAATATTATTCTCTGCCACAGCCGACCTGTCTCTACCGACTTTGTTTCTCTGTTTTTAACGACGGCACTGATTTGAGTGATTTTCTGTCTGGCGACGTCAAAACATTGCTGCTGGTGTTCCATTGTGCCGGGGCCGCCCCACGGAACGTAGTTGGAAGGCATCTTAATATCAAAACCGGAATTGAGCATGAGATTTTTCTTTTTCAAAACACTCTTGAGTTGTACCAGTGTATTCGCAATCTGACCGGCATTTACCCCGAGGGCGAACACATATTTGGGCTGTAATGACTTCAGTTCGTCTGTAAATTTCAATACGGGCGGCGGCACGCCCCACATGTGCACCGGAAAAACCAGTCCGGCTGCTTCTAACCCGGGTTCGATTTTACCGGTATAATATCCGGAAATGGCGATTAATTCGGTATCACCCAGTTCTTTCGCCAGCAACCGGGCTGCCCATAAAGAGTTACCGGAACCTGTGTAGTAAAAAATCGCTTTTCTCATAAAACGCATTCCCCATGATTATTTTTGCAGCGATTGCAGGGCTGTAAACAGTTTTGATTTTTCTGCCCGCCCGAAAAATTCAATGTCGGCTTGCAGCACTTTTTCCAGCGCGGCCGTAATGATATCACAACCGGCTTGGGTAATTTCCAGCACATTAGCCCGGGTGTCGGCTGGATGCGGTTTACGGGTAATATATTTCGCTTTTTCCAGCGCACGGACAACCTTCGATGTCAGCATCTGGTTGCTTTTAGTGTAACCAGCCAGACATGATTGGGTGATTTCCCGCTCTGTGTAACAGAGCCACGCCAGCGAGACCAGATGTAGATATTGGGACTGATTGAGATCAAATTCCGCGAGTATGGCGTTAATCTTTTTCTCCCAGGTATTGTTGACCTGCCACAAACGGAAGGTGGTATAGTTTTCCGGATTTGGATAATTAATTGTGTTCATAATTACTAAACAAGATTATATTAAACATGGTTAGTATATGTCAAGAGCAGTAAGATCTTGTCCTGTAAATAGAGAACGATTGAAAAAATAAAAAATTAACCAATTAGAAATTATTTGGAATTTCTCGCTTCGCTATTGGAATTTTGGTGGTGTGGTCTGTTGAGGGAGAAGGAAAATATGGTGGAGCTGAGGGGGGTCGAACCCCTTACCTATTCAATGCCATTGAATCGCTCTCCCAGTTGAGCTACAGCCCCAATTCACAACTTTACCAGAATATCCC
>Ga0182017_10001937_pt1 | contig 15915 bp, 18 predicted proteins | sample 712E3DmetaG_FD_120492 | JGI IMG/M metagenome (GOLD analysis project Ga0182017, IMG submission 120492) | Permafrost microbial communities from Stordalen Mire, Sweden - 712E3D metaG | ecosystem: Environmental > Terrestrial > Soil > Wetlands > Permafrost | place: Sweden: Stordalen | collected... | reverse complement strand
GTTAGTTTTCTCATTGACATAATAATAGTCTCTCCTTGACAGTTTTTTGTAATAGTTCCAAATTGGAATCATTGGGCGCTTTGAATTTTTGAATAAATCTCTCGAAAGCCACTCCAATTCCTTCTGACTCAGAAACATCGGTTAGTTTAGGCCTTTCGGGAAATCCACGGCATCTAGCATTGAATCGGGCTTTGAGTTCTATGGAGCGATTTGAAATATAGGTTGACGAACCATACAAGTCAACCCGAATGTCAGCCAGGTGCTCAATACTTTTTGGAATAGAAATAGTTGCAGGTTCTTTTTCAGTATCTGTAAATCTATAGATCCTACGGCACACTGTGTCAGTTCGGATTTTCTTTTTGAGAGAAGTCTTTTCTTCTGTGTGCTCAAAAATCCAGATATACCTATTGCTTCCTGCGTCACTTAAAGTCCGCCAGCGAGGGGAGCCCACGTACAAAACCTTAGGGCCAATAGTCTGTGGGGTGTGGATGTGTCCAGAAATGATATGCTTTACAGGTAACTCAGTAACATCCGCTGAATCATCGGCGTAAAATCCAGATTCATACTTGGCTCCAGCCATTGTCTGGTGGCAAAAGAGCGTGTGGACTCCTTTGAATCTATCTAGCAATCCTTTGGCTCCTTTTAGAAATTCCTGCGGGTCATAGCAATATGGTACAAAGCCTAAGCCGGGATAAATTACCGAAGGTTTATCGATTACGTGGATGTTTTTGCCGTTATGGGCTAACAACGCATGTGGATAATTACATGATGGAGAAACTTGGTCGTGGTTACCTACTAGTAGGACGACTTCCTTATCAGAATCAGTCAATTTTTCCAGCCAGCGCTTCCAGAATTCAATGCAGTAGGAATTGACGATAGCGTGCTGATGGTACTGATCGCCCATCAAGATTATCGTAAGGATTTCTTCTTCTTGGGCAACGTTGCTTACTAATTGAAGCAGAGCTTCACAGTCAGCCAGCTCGCCAGGGGTACAGTGGACGTCTCCAACAACTAGGCTCAGCATGTTACTTTCCCCATTCCCCTAGCGGTAGTTGTATCCCCCATTCCCCTAGCGGTGGTTGTGGTACTCCACTAGGTACCCGAGTTGGTTCGGGCTTACTGGGTACGGGGATGGGCAATGCAAACATCACCACTTCACTTAGAGGCACTACAATAAACTGGACAGGAACGAGCTTGCCATCCACTTCTTCCTCAAAGCCCGGTGTAGTCATTTTCTCCTTCGCCCAACCTTCCGTATACCGACTGGCCCTAATGTAGGCCGTCGATTTTGGAATTATAAAAACATTGTCTTTGGCCGAATTCCCTACCAAAACTTCTAAGGCTTCAAGTTCGGTTTTATTTGAAATAAAAGATAGTCCGTGGGCATTACGCGTTGTTACCCCAAGATGCTTCAGTGGCCTACAAAGAATGGTGCCACCAGTTGTCATTAAATTCTTAAAATCCATTTAAAAACTCCTTTGTTATTGACATTCCACGTCAAGAAAAACCCCACGTAACCTTAAAAGTTTTTGATCAAATATTGGTAAAACCGATATCGCCAAAAACATTTTATCCGTAGCTTCATCGTGCTCAGTTATAACATCTGGTCGTTCTTCATAAGGCGCCGCAATTCTAGTTACTCCTTTGGGTACGTTTTCCACATCATCCGGGAGTTTGGTGTCAGTGCTTAGCATCCCCGCAGCCGCCATAAGGTTTTGCAACTCTTTGTCGTTAGTTATTTGTTTTTCGCCGGCATTATCATTTACGTGCTTAACCATGTCTTCTATCGAAAAATCGCCTTTTGTGTGTCTGGATAAAAATTTGTTGGCGCGGTAAAGCTTACGGCGGTCTGTCGGATAAAAGTGTAACACGGACTGACTTAGATTTTCTATAAAATTCCCCACCATACGACCTATAGCTACCCCACACCAATTGCTTGCATACTCTCCTGAGTACTTGTCAACCCCAGCTATAAGACCTTCAACTCCAATTTGCACAAAATCCATGAACGATAAATGCCCCTTAGGAGTCCTAGACCAAAAAATTCGGGCCCTTGAAACAACTAACGGCAAGTTCATTACTACGAGAGCTTCGCGGGCTTCTTCTATTTTCTTGGCAATCTTCGTTAGGTTCGAATACTTACCCCACCGGATAACTTGAGTAGCGAATTTTACAAAGTGATAATTTATGTGGTACTGACTAACAGCCTCAATGTCCTTGTCCCTTATGGCGTCTGAAATGCTTGGAGAAAATACCTCCTGACGTTCCCTGAAATAAGGCCTTGCTGTGAGGATGTTGTGTTTAACTTCAATAATGAAACGGAAAAAAGCTCCGTACACTATGTCACGGAAACGATGGTTCAATAAGGTAAAACGAAATTCGTCTTCAAGAGCTGCCAGGCCATTTACCTGCTTTCTTTGGCGCTCAACTAAATCCGGCTCATTTACATCTTCGTAATTGGCCAAAGACCTTTCCAGTACCTTGGCAAAAGCCCTAAAATGCTGTGATGCGTCTTCTGACATTTAGGTGGCCTCTTTGGATAAAAATTCTGAAAACAAAGTTGGGGAAATTTTACTCTGTTCTTGCATCTAACACCTTACATTCACCATAAATTTCGTTGTAAATTTCTCGACGCCTTTGGGCATGCCTATGGGTCACTGAATTATTTTTTACATCATAATCGATCACTATTGTGTCTTTTTTCCCTGGAAAAAGCCGGGTCCCCCTTCCAATTCCTTGACGAGTTTCAACCTCACTGGACAGTCCCACTAAGTTTATCAAAAAATCAGCAGAACGGATGTCGGTGCCGATTGAAATTGCTCCCGTACCGACTAGAACGGGAAATTTCCCCAAATCAAATTCCCTGACCAAGTCCACCGGCTTAAGTTTCCATTGACTTTCCGGAACTGTATCTCTATTGTCCGACGAAAGAGGCCCATGTGCGAACCGTGAATCAGCTGTCATGCCTCCGTTAATCAGTCTACCGTATTGGTCAACCGTATCGACTAAAACTAATACCCTCCTATTTTTTTCTAATACAGCTTTGTTAATTAAACCAGCAGCATGACGGTATACGTTGTCATTTTGGTGCAAATGAACTCGATTTGTCTTAATGACGTCGTCGCACGAGAAGTTGCTATTTGACGTAATTCTATATTGGAAAAATTTAAGTGGAGAAAGAAACCCCTGGTCTATACCCTCGGCTACCGACATTTTTAGCTGAATAGGACCCGTAATGCCCCTCAACAATAACTGTAGACCATCCGAACGTAATTGGGTGGCCGAAAGAAAGGCCCTATAAGGCACACTCCCTAAAAGGTCTAGAACCACTTTCTGTAAACAAGCAGCGGGTAACAAATGGCTTTCATCACCGATAAGAACCTTCTTCTCCTTTAGCAACTCAACGTCCTTATCGTTAGGTCCTAAATTCATGAGAGATTTACTTACAGCAACCGTGAAGAATTTATTGTGCTTCTTCCCTCCAAAATACTGACCTACTCTTCCCGTACCAAAAGCATCCGTTAGGTCCTTTAAGAGCTGTTCTGCAATACTTAAAGTCGGAGCCACGATTATGCCAGGTAGCCCAATTCTTTTTAAGAGATGTACCGCAATAAGACTTTTGCCTAGACCCGTGCCTATCTCAACTGCACCATGCCCCATTAGTCCGTGTCCAACCCGACACTCCATAATATCGACTTCTTCTGGCGCCAGCAAATCTAGCGCTGCTTGTTGGAATGGTCTTAGTTCGTGCTCTGGCATTTTAGCCCAGGGGATTAAACCGTACCTAGGCTTAACGAAGTTGTACTGAAGTTTTCCGCCGTATCGATTTAGAAGTTCCGGCGCCATTCCGGAGTAAGTCCAAAGTCCTTTGTCGTCCTTAAAAAGTATTGACTTGAAGCGTTCCTTATCCAATTCGGCGACCTTAGCTTGTAAAGCTTCTCGGCCGTACTTAAGTACAAACCAGTGCCTAGGGTTCGCCAAAGCTTTCTTCCAAGTTTTCCATTGGTGGGTGGCCGAAAGGTTTTCATAACCCAAAAGGTTAACGATTTGACGATAAACTTGTCCCTCCGACCACTCCCTAGGTAGTCTCAATTTGACAGGAGTTTCTAAAGTAAGAACTGGCATCATTTAGAAATTTAGCCTAAGATACAAATCGAGGTCGGCCCGGCTTCCGATTTTATTTGAAAGGAATTCGGCGCAATCACTCGAACAAACATGAAGCACTCTATCTTCAAAAGATTTTTGTGGATTACTGCTTGTGTCGCGAAATTCGCATCCACAACCGTCACATATAAAAGTTTTTGTACTCATTTTCCCCCTTTTATTCCAACTCTACCATCTTTTTGGGTGGCTTGCAAGCTTTAATCCACGAATTTTGCAAAATTTCGTCAGCAACCCTATCCAGGTCCAGGGAAACTTCCTGCCCCTTAAACTCGCACATTCGACGCAGTGTTTCTTTTACAGTTTCCCTTACATTTCGAGGAGTTGACACTCCATCGATGCTGTTGGTTTGGATATTTTGAATATGACCACCAAGCTCTTCAATCCAAACGTGTTCTCGATCAACCCCATATTTTATGCAGGCAGCCAAAAAGTCTTCCAGTACCAAGTTTTCAATAGTTACTGAGGTGCGATGGCTGGAGGAATCCCAGTGACCAACGAATTTTATGAAACCACACGTCCACTTCTCTTCTTCGCCACTTTCGTCTTCCCAGACCCTGTCCCTTCTTTCAGACCTGTAAGCCCTCAGAGCAATCATAAAATCCCAGTATTTTTCAGGCTTTACCATACGATTGAAGTAATAGAAAGAATCTTCTTTTACTTCCTCATCTGTTTTCTTTTCAAAGTTTGGGTACCAAGCCCAAAAAGCCTCAAATATTTCACGGTCTTCTGGCTTTGGTTGGCTTTTAGCATCAGTATACCATCTCTCTAGACTGTCTTCATTTTCTAGGAGATTTTTTAACCAAATTGGGCGGCGATACTTTAACTTTCCAGTATTCCAAGCTTCACAATACGCTAAAGCTGCTTCGCGTAATTCTTCCGGGGTATGAACCTCACAAGCCATATACCAAGTTTTTTTAGCAACGCCAATTGGCTCTGGAAAATCTGGATTCACCGGCCAAGCAGCTCTTACTTCCTGGAAAGCCTCTAGAACTTTAGGGTCGATTTTTGTGTTAGGGATTTCTGGACTAGATACCTTTGAAGTGCTATACTGAATGACGTTTTTTGTCCCCAATGGCTTATCGTATTTTTTAGCTAAATTTTTAATGAAAACCGTTAAAGTGACCTTAGGTGGCTCTGCATCAAAAGCTTCCTGGAAAGTTTTTAACCAATCTTCGTTTTCAATGAAAGAGCAGAAAAGGTCTTTAGCGCGTTCCTTAAAATCTGCTGCACGCCAATCCTTGGGCCAATCTCCCCATGCTTCATCGAAAAATGACTCTCGTATTTTTAGATCAAACACTAGACATTTCCTCCGTCGTGTTCGCTTCCAACTTCTTCGCCCCATTTTTTCATAAAAAACCGTTCTGAAGCCTTGTAAAGGAAATCGAAGAATCCAGATAAATCGTATTCAGTCGAGTTTTTTAAATGTCCACCAACTTCCACAATTCTAACACCTTTTTCTATCATATGGCTTAAAGCTTTTTTGACCGTACGGATGGTAAGTCCATTGTTTTCACTGAGGTATTTTTGGCTAACTGTAACCCAATCCCATCCCTGGCTACAATAAAGTAGTGATTCGAAAATCAAAATTTCTGACGATGTAAACCCATTTTGAGAAAGAATCTTCCTCATTCCATGAAGATGGTCTGGAACTAGTAAATTAGTTTCCCATAGTTTCCCAATTTTCTCCCAAAAAGTCCACATTTTATTAGGGAAAGGTAGGTTGTTCCTAGCGGCCAAATCGGGTATTATATTATGCATAGAGACTTTAGTTGTTTTTGCATTAGTGTTGGCAGCCGAAATATCCCCTATTTCTTTATTGAGTAAATCCAAACGATGTTGGTCTTTTACAAAAAAATGAAAAAGCTTTTCAGATTGGGTTTCATATGAACGGTTGCCATGCAATTCATTAAAATATTTCTTAAAAAGAATCGCTCTTTGTCTTTGCGTAAAACCTATTGTTTCCATTTTTATAATAATGCTCCGTTTCTTGCAATGTCACGCGCCCTATTTATAAAATCAGTTAAATCATATTCACTAGCGCTACGTCCAACGCCCTTCGAAACTACTCTCAGACCTCTCTTCACCATCTTATCTAAAACAACATCCACGGTCGGTAACGTAACGTTAGCCCTCCAGGCTAACCATTTCCTAGAAACTTTAACTAACGAACTTTTAGGCGAGAGCCAAGAGGACATAGCTATTATAACCATAACTTCATTTCCAGAAAATCCCCAACTTCCAAGTACCAGCGTAAGGTAGTTTTGATGCTTAAAAAACCCTGTACCCAACTCGGGTCCAAATGGAAGCCAAACAACCTCATCTTCGGCCGGGTCTTTAAGCTCGTCCGCGATTTCGGGGTCTTTGTTTTCTGAAAATTCTTCCATTCGATGAATTGTATCTAATGAAAAATCGGCTGTCAAGAACTTTTTTCCACAGAATCGTACTTTTCTCCGAAAGCAGTATACTTTTAGTAAACAACTACATTTACCCACATTTAGTATGAAACGACTAAGTCATACATTTAACGACATGAAACTATGTACAGGTAAAATGGCTTTGCCCCTATTTTTTAACGGCAAAGGGATTTTACCTTGGAAGAGCTTCGTAGAGGTAAAATGGCTTTGCCCCTATTTTTTAACGGCAAAGGGATTTTACCTTGGAAGAGCTTCGTAGAGGTAAAGTGGCTTTACCTCTAAAGCTTCGTAGAGGTAAAGTGGCTTTACCCGTATCAGATCCGGAATCAGAATCATATAAGATCCAGAATTAGATCCGGAATAAATAATGCAAAGAGTCAGATACAGATTCAGATCCGGAATTTTAATAATTATATAAAATATCAGAAGAGAAAAAGAAGTCCCTAAAAAGACTCTGGAAGACCAAGCACAAGACCAAGCACAAGCACAAGCACAAGACCAAGCACAAGCACAAGACCAAGCACAAGCACAAGACCAAGCACAAGACCAAGCACAAGACCAAGCACAAGACCAAGATGTCACCTAAAGACTCCGGAAGACTAGCCTTGGAAAGAATGAGAAAATTACGCGTAACGCATTGTGATAAATTAACACAAACCTTAAAAACGCTTAGGAAGAACGCAGGCGAGACTTTTTTTGTTCCTAGGGTGCTGATGGCTTGAAGCGAGACGAAACCCGTCCTGCGAAGTCCTGGTGGCCTTGCATGGAGTTTTGGGGGTGGTGTCTCAATCGTATTTCAAGTTTTGTTCTTGAAAAGTCTCAATAGTGCGTTAGTGTTAAAAGAAATTCGGAAAAAGTTCTTGACAAGAGAATCCACTTAGATTACCCTCGGTGATATGGAATATTCTAAAACGAAATCCGCCGCAAAAGTAGTTCTTCCTAGAGGTCCAGAACTAGAAAAGAAGATTTTGTCAACCATGAAGACTATCTCCACAGTGGTAGGTGGCACCTTAGGCCCTGGTGGGCATCCCGTGCTAATAGAGCGCCAGGAGCACGGACTACCACCTATCATCACCAAGGACGGGGTTACGGTATTTAGGGCATTAGGGTTCCAGGACCCTATTGGACATTGTATTATGGAGACTGCTAGGGATGCGTCCGTACGTACGGCTAATGAGGCTGGTGATGGTACTACTACAGCAGCCATTTTAGCAGAAGCTTTTGTGCGTCTAGTCAAATCTTATTGTAAGGCCAATCCTACAGTCCCGCCGCAGCAAGTTATCCGGGAAATCCAGAGAACTTACGACGAAGTTTTGGAGCCTGAAATTAAGCGTTTGTCAATTAAGTGCAATCTCGATTCTAAAAAAGGGCACAAGTTTCTAGAGGCCGTTGCTGGAATTTCTGGAAATGGTGACAAGGATTTGGCTAAAGCCGTCATGGAATGTTTCGATATTTGCGGGGATGACGGGAACGTCACAATCCTGGAGTCTTCAGGACCCTTCGGGTACGAGGTTGAAAAAATCGAAGGATACCCTATCCCCATGGGTTTTGAGGAAAGTTGTGCAAAATTCTACCCAGCGTTTATCAATGAGCCAGCTACACAACGAATAGTGTTAGAGAAACCGGCTTTTCTTTTGTATTTTGGCCGCTTAAATGACATCCAGACAACCCTAGTAATTCTTGAGAAATTTGCGGAAGCTTGGAAAAACAAGTACTCAGATGTTTTCAATTTAGTCTTAGTGGCTACTGGTTTTTCTGAAAATGTACTAGCTTCTTTGGCCACAAACATGGTTGACCCGACTACCGTCAACATAGTTCCCTTGGTCGTGCCACAATCGCCAATTCCAAATGGCCAGAGGTTTTTCCTAGATGATTTGGCTGCAGTTACTGATGCCGTAGTTTTTGACCCAATTACAAACCCATTGGCTGATGCTACTTTTGAAGGCTTAGGAAATATGGCGAAAGACGAACAAGACATTTGGAAGGTTCGTAGTGTTAGGACATTTGAGTGTTCTAGGTTCCGGTCCACTATCGTTGGTTTTGCTGACGAGGGAATATTGTTGAAGCGTATCGACGAAGTAAAAGCTATGGCCGATTTTGCAGAAAGCCAATTAGATGCATCTTACATGCGGGAACGTTTGGCTAAGCTAACTGGCGGCATTGCTAAGTTGAAGGTAATTGGTTCATCCAATGGGGAGTTAAAAGAACGCCGTGATAGGGCTGAAGATGCCGTGTGTGCAGTTAGGGGGGCAATCCAGAGTGGAGCAATTGTTGGTGGAGGATGGGCCCTAGCTCGTTTAATCAGTATTCTGCCTGACACCCCAGTGTGCAATGACATTGTTGCGCCAGCTCTAAGCGAGCCTATTGACGTCTTGTGGAACAATGCTGGTGCTTCTGGGGAGCAAATATCGGCCAATCGAGACCAAACGGAACAACTGGTTTCTAGCACCGAGAATTATCCAAAGGAAACAGAAGTCTGGAATGTAGCTACAGGTAAATTCTGTAATGCTTTGGAAGAAGGGGTTTTAGATTCTGTACCTGCTGTTAGAGATGCTTTGAAAAATTCTATTGCTTGTGCCACATTACTTGGTACACTTGGTGGGACGATTGTTTTCCCAAGGGATCGAGAGTTAGAAATTAAGGACGCTAGGGATTCTGCTGAATTCGAACGAATTAAAAATTACGAATTTTCTGAAACCACTGGGGGATGAAAATGGTAGATCTATTTATTGCAGCTTTTTTTGTTGTTGGTTTTGTTTTAATCGCGATTGCTGTCGGCCAGGGTAATTTGTAATGGTACTTGGACTTTTGTTTTTGTTTTTCATATGTTTATTGGTTGGCCTATTTGTTGGTCACCTGCTTGTAAAGTACGTTCTTTGCCTTAATTGTTTTTGCAGAAAACGTCAAACCAAAGGTATGGGAGGAAATTTTAATCTTTGTTCTCGTTGTTGGGCCAAAGAAGTAAACAAGGAGATTGACTAACGTGCCGGCGTACCATTTTATTTGCCTTGAATGTCATTGTAAGCAAACCAGGGTTTTTATCGATAAGTCATGCGTGGATACAGCGAAGTGTCTTATGTGTGGGGGGAAAATCAAGCGGGTAGTTACGGGTCCTAGTTCTCAAATTATGGAAAAATTAGACAATGGTATTATGGTAAAAGCTGTAGAGCGATTACATAACGCTGAAGAGCTTTTTAAGGAACGAGCTAAAAATGCCGACCCACTTTCTGGTGGAGTTCAGAGAAGCGAAAAGTAGTATGATAAAACTAACGCGATTGCATAGTTTAGTATTAGAAAATTTTGGGCCTTTCGTTGGCCTACATAAAATTCAGTTCCCCAGTTCGGGTTTGACTTTGGTTCACGGCAAAGTTTCAGAAACCGGCGATTCTTCTGGGGCTGGTAAAACGTCCTTCCTTAACGCAATTTCTTTTTTGTTTGGAGGCTGTCCTTTTGCAGCGACAGAACTTCAAAGTTGGTATACCGAAGAGGAGCCTAAAGCCGAAGCTGTTCTTGGAACGGAAAAAGGTGAGGTAAAGGTTACTCGCCACAAGGGACTTACCATTAAAAGCTCCAAGTATCCTAAGGGCTCTAGGGGGAAAGCTGCTGAAACTGTTTTGGACGAAGTCTTTGGAATGGACGAGAAGACCAGGGCTATTTGTACCTATCGTGGGCAAAAGCAACCTGGTGTTTTTTTGGAAATGTCGGATGCTCAGAAAAAGCAGTTTTTGACATCGTTGTTGGATTTGGATAAATATGAAAAAGTCGCTTTAGATGCCGCTGAGCGAGCTAAATCTTTGAAAGAGACCGTGTCCTATTCTAAGGCAAGGCTTGATGCAGCTGTGGAAGTTCACGGAGTCGCACAAGACCGTCTTTCGTCTATTTCAAGCCCCGATTTATTGGATAAAGAAAAGCTTGTATCGGAAATGGGTTTGGTTGTCAATAAAGTCAACGAGCTAGAATCCGAGGCGGCTCTTGAAAATAAGATGGCCCAGAATGTTAGGGTTCGTCTTGGGGCTGATATGGATGCTGAAATTGGTATTCTTAGGGCAGCCCTACGAAGTGCTTTAGATGCTAGGCCACTGGAAAATGCGTTTGAAATAAAGAAGCTAGAGGAAGAGGCCGTTGGTTTGGGGGACAGGATTGCTTATTTACAAAAAGAAGACCAATTAAAGGCTGTTTGTGTAGAAAAAGAGCGTGGCAAATTGAATGCAGAATTGGTTAAACTGAAGGCTTCGGTATCTGACCTACCTAGACTTAAGAGACGCCTTGAGGATTTGAAGAAGCAGCGAACAGCGTTGGAGGCTCAGATTTGTCCTACATGTACTCGCATTTGGATTTGCGATGAAAGCCGGAAGCTTTTTGAGGAATGTATTGAAGATACGGCGCAGATTCTGAAGCAGATAGAGGATAAAAACTCTGAAATTCCGAGGGGCTTGGAAATCAAAAAGTCCATCGAGTCTCTTGTGGCCCCAGAAGCAAATCAAGGAATCCCGGTTTTGATTCAACGCAAAAACGATTTGGTAAAACAAATCCGTGACTTGAATCAAAAAAATCTAAAAGAAGTTGGGGAAATAGAGGCAACCTATCGTGGGAAGGGCGATTTGGTCCGAACAAAATATTTCGCTATTATTGAGGGGCAGTCTAACGCACATACTACTCAGGCCCTTAAGTACACAAGGGAAGCCAGGGAAAAGCGTTTAGAGTTGGATTCCGTTCGCAAGCGTCTTTCTGACCTTGAATTACTGGAAGTTCAACGTTCTGAATGTGTCGGTAATGTGACTAGGGCTACCGAGGCCGTGTCTAAAGCTCAAGCTGCTTTTAGTGAGTCTAACATAGCTTTAGCCTTAGAGTTAGATGTCCAGGCCTTGGTGGGACGAGAGGGGTTTTTGGGCGTCATTTTTGATGACGTTCTAGCTGAGATAACCACGGCGACTAACAATGTTTTGGAACGTGTGGCCAACGTTAGCCACCTGACCTTCCAGTTTGATAGCACCAAAGAGACCAAGACTGGAAATATAACTCAGCGAATTATTCCAGTGATTTATTCTCATGGACGTAAAGTATCTTTTAACGCGGGCATTTCTGGTGGCATGCAGACCTCGGTAGAGTTAGCTGTGGACCTAGCTGTGGCTGAAGTGGTTGGCCGTAGGCGTGGTACGTATCCAGGATTCTTGATTCTAGACGAACCTTTCGAAGGCCTTGGCGGGACTTCTAAGGAAGCTGCGTTGGAGATGCTAAGGGTCTATGCGTCAGATAGACTTCTTTTGGTAGTCGATCATTCGTCTGAAATTGGAGCTAGTTTCTCACAAGTAATTGAAATCGTTCAAGAAGATGGACGGTCGAAAATTAGTTCTTGACATTGTAATTTTAGGGTGCTAGAGTTGTTCTCATGAGTAAAGATGACATTCAAGAATTCAAGCGAATAGCCCAAAATTATTGGCTTGGATACCCGACAAGGATGAGGCTGTTGGGGGAGCATTCTGATGTCCCAGAAAGCGATTTTTGGGCCCTTTCGTTCTATGAGGCTGCCCTAGTTATTTTGAATATGAAGGGATATATAACGCAGGAAGCCTTGGCATTGGCGTCAGTGAATTTCGAACCAATTTGTAAGCAAGGACACTATTAAAAGGAGACAGAAGATGGGAATTGAATTCGATTCGAAGGCAAAACAACTAAAAAAGTTCGCCAAATTAGACGAGGGATGGCGTTCAGATCAGCTTAGCAAGCAAACTCCCGATATTTTCAAGACCATTAGTGCGACAGCTATTGCCAATGTTCAGCTTGATATCGCTAAGGATTTGGACGAGGACTTGGCGCGTCTTCAGGATGAATTTAAGACAGCCGGCGAGGGATACAAGCTAGGCCGAAAGGAGAATAATCTTAAGATTCAATTTTTAGTACAAGTTCTTTCTGATCGTGGGGAGAACCTAGATGGGCTTGCTGGTCTTCTGAAGCAGGCTGCGGAACAAGTGGCTAAGCAAGGTAGTTTGGATGAGTAAATACACTAAAAACGATTACTTCGCCGCAGCATCAGCACAAGATTTGTGGTTCTTCAATAAACGCGTTACCGTAATCAATGCCTGTAGGATATGTGGTGCAAAGGAGGAGTGTTTTTGGGAAATTTTTAACGAATCTCTTGGCTTAGGGGAAGATGCACCAGATGAAATTTTGACGCAGATTGGCTTGGAACTAGCGGGACTATAGAGCACCGTGTATCGAATTTTAGCGCTAGACGTCAGTAGCAAAACTGGGTATGCGGTTTTGGATATCGACGAGGATGAAGACAAGACTTTACTTGGTATGAGTTTGTTCGATTACGGCCTTATCAGAATGCCAACACCCTTGGATGAAGCCGGTCTGTATCCATGGAACTATTTATTCGCTTCCAAGGAAATGGGGGTTGAACTCTGTAAATTAGTTGCGAAGTACGACCCAAGAGTGGTTGTTGTTGAAGAGGTCAATAAAGCCCGGGCGCGTTATTCCCAAAAGCTTCTGGAGTTTCTTCACTCTGCGTTATTAAACAATTTATCCAATATTACCAATGGAGTTCAGACTCCAGCCGTTTTTTATCTCAGTACATCGGAATGGCGTTCAAGGCTTGGAATCCGTCTTTCTAAAGAAGACAAGAAAAATAACGGGAAACTCAATAAGGCTAAAAAGAGGGTTGGCGGGGATGTTAGGTTGGTGGATAAAAAAGCCTTAGGTATCAAAGGTAAGGTAACTCCTAAGCATTTATCAGTAAGGTACGTTAATGAAAAGTTCGGATTAGATTTGAAAATTAAGGATAACGATATCTCCGACGCGGTGTGTCTTGGTGAGGCTTTCGCTTTAGGAGCAAGGCCTTGTGATGGCCAGGAAGCCTATCTCATCAATCCGTATTCGGTAACAAAGGACTAAAGGTAGAAATTTGTATGAACCTCAAGGCTTTGCTCTAGAAATTTTTGAAAAACGGTACGCTCATCACCAAGGGGAAACTTGGACCGAAGCGTGCCTAAGAGTAGCTGGCCATGTATCGGAAGCGGAAGATGGATCCAATGTAGTCAAGTGGAAGTCTGAATTCCTTGATGTTCTACAACAAAACTTCTTTATGCCTGGTGGTAGGATTTGGTATGGTTCTGGTAGGCCTAAGGGCCAGGTGCTAAATTGTTTTTTAGGTACCTGCGAAGATAGTCGTGAGGGTTGGGGTCGTACAGTGTCTGACATGATTATTATTGCTGGTACCGGTGGCGGGGCTGGATTCAATTTTAGCGCTATTCGTCCTAGAGGTACTCCTATTAGCGGTACGGGCGGTACAGCTACTGGTTCCGTCAGTTTAATGGAAATCCTTAATGCTGCTGGCGAGGTAATCAAAGCTGGCGGAGGCCGTAGAACAGCTTTGATGTTTGCTTTGAATTTGGACCACGGTGATTTGCCTGAATTTTTAGATAAAAAATTAGATTTGAAACAATTGAATAACGCAAATGTCTCTATTTTCTTCAACGAAAATCCAGAAGACTTTTTCCGTAAAGTCAAAAAGGATGAGCAAATTGAATTGAAGTTTCGTGGGAAGACCGTAAAAACCGTTTCGGCCAAGCAGCTTTGGTTCAAGATTGTGAAGAACTCCCTGAAGTCTGGGGAGCCTGGTATTCTCAATGGGTACCTAGCCAATAAGCAATGGGGCTTACATTACTGGAAACCAATAGTTGGCACAAACCCTTGTCAGAGTGCGTCATCCACATTGTTCACGTCAAAGGGGGTTTTGACGATGGGCCAAGTAGAAATCGGGGATACCATTTGGTCTGGTAAGCAATGGACTAAGATTGTAGATAAGGTGATGACCGGGGTGAAGCCCGTTTATCATTTCGAGACAGATGGCGGGACTTTCCGTGGTACATGTAATCATCGCATTGTCTCTAATGGGGGGAAGGTTGCGGTAGCTTTGGCCCAGACTATCGATGCATGTCCGCTTCCTGGTGGAGAAACGAATGAAACTTTCTGGATCAATAAGGTGGTCCCAGTTGGAGAGGAACCTGTCTACAGTATTACGGTAGATGCGCCAGAGCATACCTATTGGACAGATGGACTTTTGGTAGCTAACTGTGGCGAGATTCCGATGCCCGAGTATTCCGCGTGCTGTTTGGGGTCTCTTGTTCTCCCCAGATTTGTTAAAGGAGAGGGTCGGGAAGCTGAGATTGATTGGGATATATTAACTAAAACAATCCAGGTGTCAGTTAGATTTTTGGATGACGTTATCCAAATCAATAATTACCCGTTGCCAGAAATCCAGGCTACTTGCTCTCAAATTCGTCAAATTGGATTAGGAGTTATGGGGCTTCATGACACTTTATTGATGATGGGGCTCAGGTATAATTCCGACAGTGGCCTAGAGTTTGTTGATAAATTAATGGCTTTCATTAAGAATGCGGCCTATAACGCTAGCGTTGATTTGGCAATTGAAAAGGGGGCTTTCCCTAGATTTGACGCAGAACCATATCTTAAGGGTGGATTTGCCAAAACCCTGAAGCCAAGTCTTAGGACTAGGATTCGTGAGAATGGTTTGAGGAACTGTGCCTTACTTACGATTGCTCCTACTGGAACTACTTCGATGGTGTGTGAGGTCTCTTCTGGCATTGAGCCAATGTTCGCTCCAGCTTACCTTAGACGCTTTAGAGATGGAGAAGACCTAAAGGAAGAAGTTGTGGTCCATCCTTTGCTTAAAAAGTTCATTGAAGAGAAACGCGGCATCAAGCATTTCCAGGGGTCGCACGATTTGTCTATAAGAGATCACCTGGAGATGCAGCGAGTATGTCAAAAGCATATATGCAATGCCTGCTCAAAAACAATTAATTTATTGAAAGGGACTTCGGAAGAAGAGCTTTCTGACATTATTATGGAATATTTGCCGGAACTTAAGGGGCTTACGATATACCCCGAGGGTTCTAGGGAAAATCAACCACTTACGCCTCTTTCGTTGGATGATGCTGTTAAGTATTTGAAAGACGGTAAGGAATCGAAGACTGAGGCAACTTCGAAGGACTCGTGTAAAAATGGGGCGTGCGATATTTAGTATGATTTCGCTTGCCGACCGATTCCCGGGGCGCAAGCCGCGAGCGGTGCTCGCGGATAGCCCCGTCTGAGAAAAAAACGAAATAGTCCTTGCATATTCAAAAACAACCTGCTATTGTTATAAACATGCTCCAATACCAATTAAAACTCAAGCTTACTAAAGCCCAGGAGAAAATTCTCTTGGGTTGGCTTTGGAATTTAACTGGTGTTTGGAATTTCGCTGTGCGTAAAATTGAACAAGACGCTAAGAATAAAATTTATCATTCGGACTTTGATTTTATGAGTCTTTTAG
>Ga0182017_10001936_pt1 | contig 15916 bp, 11 predicted proteins | sample 712E3DmetaG_FD_120492 | JGI IMG/M metagenome (GOLD analysis project Ga0182017, IMG submission 120492) | Permafrost microbial communities from Stordalen Mire, Sweden - 712E3D metaG | ecosystem: Environmental > Terrestrial > Soil > Wetlands > Permafrost | place: Sweden: Stordalen | collected... | reverse complement strand
GGGTTCGGGCCGCGCGTGTTCGCCGCCTATGAAGAAGCTTGGCCGCTTCACCCCGGCCACCAAGAACGCGTGCCCCTCTATCAACTCTACTTCCTCATGGTTCACGTCAATCTCTTCGGCGGTCCGTACGTGGCGCAGGCACAGCGTGCCCTTCTTGCAATAGCGTAGGATTGCCCATCTTGCGAGCCCTCGGCATCGAGGATGCGGGATTCTCTCTGCACGCTGCTACACGCGCTGGCGCCGAGGACGACGTCGGCAGGACCAACCTGTTCAAGTACGTGCTCCGGCCTCCAACGCAATTGACAATTCCCGTCCCTCGGACCGTCCCCCTCGCCATCTCGTGGCGGCTTTCCAGGAGGGGATTGAAAAGAAGCGAAGGGAGTCTGGGCGCTTGCCGCCGATGCCGTTCACCTTGTAAAGGTCGCGGAAAAGTGTAAAAGCCAAACCGTATCCGTGACAAAGGCCGACATCATCACCATCATCGCCGAGAAGCTCAAGTTCCCTTGGGCGCGTGCGGAGCTGCTGGTCGATGTGGTCTTCGACTGCATGGAGCAGTCAATGAGTCGCGGCGAGAAGATCGAATTCGAGCTTTGGCAGCTTCACCGTGCGCCAGTAACGCGCCTACGACGGTCGCAACCCGCGCACCGGCGCAATCGTTCCCGTCAAGCCCAAGCGTCTGGCCTTCTTCAAAGTGGGCAGGGAATTACGCGAGCGGGTGAACGGTGGACGGAGATCGACGGAAGGGGCAGCAGGTGCGTAGTCGGAACAAGCGCCACTTTTCCTTCACCGTACAGCGCAAACCGATCTGACACTGTGCGCTTGCAACCCGCCGCGAGACGCCACGAGAATCCGCAACCCGAAACTTGAACACTTACCTGCAACGCCATAATAAATAGAGATAATGTCTCGTCGCCGCTTCTCATTCGACTTCGCTTCGCCCGCTTTCACCTTCGTGCTCATGATGGGCGTCGTCAATCTCTTCAGTGACATGACGTATGAGGGAGGCGGGAGCATCAACGGCCAGTTCATGGCGTTGCTCGGAGCAAGTGCCGTGGCCATCAGCATCACCGCTGGCCTCGGGGAATTTCTCGGTTATACCCTGCGCCCCGTCGCCGGTTACATTGCCGATAAGACGGGGCGATACTGGACTGTCACGTTCGTCGGCTACACGATAAACCTGCTCGCCGTTCCCGCCATGGTATTTGCGGGAAACTGGCCAATTGCCGCAGTTTTTGTCCTTCTCGAGAGAATAGGTCGCGCCATTCGCAAGCCGACGGTGGAGGCTATGCTTTCCTACACCACCGCCAAACATGGGAAAGGGTGGGTATACGGAGTAAACACCGCGCTCGATGAGACCGGCGCAACCCTCGGCCCGCTCCTTATCGCTCTGGTACTTTTCCTCAAGGGCAGCTACCGGACCGGGTATGCCTTACTCCTCATATCAGGTGTGCTCGCTCTCATTTCGCTTGTCGTCGCACGAAAGAACTATCCTACCCCAACTCGTCTTGAGGAAGATAGGACCGCCCGGAGCGGCGGATACTCGCGTTCATATTGGCTCTATATGATCGCAGGAACTTGCTTCGCGGCGGGCATGATGAGCTATGAACTGCTCGCCTTTCATCTCATCACCACCAAGATCATCGCCGTCAACTCGATACCGCTCCTCTTGGCCTTTGGTACAGGTTCAGGAGTGATCGCTAATCTCGTTCTCGGCAAGCTGTATGATCGCTTCGAGCTGCCGACCGTGCTTTGTGCGGTCTTTCTTTCCGCTCTCTTTTCACCTTTCATCTCTTTCGGCGGTTTTTATGGAATGCTCGTCGGAGTGGTGCTCTTGGGTATCGCGTACGCGACGGAAGACACCCTGATTTCGGCGATCATCGCTGGCGTCTTGCCGAAAGGAAAACGGAACTTTGCCTTCGGTTTGTTTTATCTGGGATATGGAGCAGGGTGGCTCGCGGGGAGCATCGTCACGGGGTTCCTCTATGGCTGGTCATTGCACTACCTCGTGGCTTTCCTTATGATCGCTCAGCTTCTTTCGTTGCCGATCTTCTTGGCGGCGACACGTGCAAAACGCCGCTTGCTTAAAGATGCATAGCACTTTCGCAGTGTCAGCGTTCCTTTGAAGTCGAGTTTGTGTTCCCCGCGGATTTTCATTTGTCGATCCGGCAAAATCGCCCTGCTTCGTTCACTCCGCCAGAGCTCGGGTAGCCCCAGGGGCTTTCTCCTCCAGGGCCGGGGGCAAGATGAGGCTCAGTTTTCAACCGTCGACATTCCCACCCCTGGTGCATGGACGATGGTGGGTACTCGAAAGCAAAGGGGACCAGGACCCATAGCTAATTGGGGACAGAGCGAAGAGCGAGCCGTGGTCAGGTTGACCGAAACCCCATCCCGCACGAGAGGGACGGCGGATGCGGGAGAACCTGCCGCGAGAAGCCTAGGTGACGGCCGTCACATAGAGCCATCAACGCGGCTCCTTGAGAGGAATGGGAATCCTGGACAGGTGTATACTTCTGGCATGAAACTTCTTCTCGTATTCGGGCTCTTGGGCGTCGTTTCGGGCGCGGTCACGGGAGGCGGATGCAGCAAGACCGGGAGCGGATTCTCGGTTGATGCTGCAACGTCGAGCGACAGTGCTTCTGGCGCGGGCGGAATTCTCGCTGGCGGTGGATCGGGCGGGGGCGGCACGGCTGGGAATTCAGGGGCCGGCGGTAGGGGTGGCGCAGTTTCGGGTGGAACCGGCAGCGGCGGTGCAGGCAGCGGCGGCGCAGGCTTGGGCGGAAACAGCAGCGGCGGTGCAACCAGCGGCGGTGCAGGCAGCGGCGGCGCAGGTTTGGGCGGAAACAGCAGCGGCGGTGCAACCAGCGGCGGCGTGGGCAGCGGCGGCGCAGGCTTGGGCGGAAACAGCAGCGGCGGTGCAACCAGCGGCGGCGCGAGAATGGGCGGCTCGGGAAGTGGAGGCTTGGGCGGTGGCGGTGCGGGTGGCAAGGTTGTGGGTGGAACAACTGCCAGCGGGGGTTCGCCCAACGGGGGCTCCGGTCCAGACGGCGGCATCGGGGCGGGCGGAACTGGTGGGCCTGTCTGTCCGGGTGTTACCCCGTGGCCGTCGGGCTACACCCTGTGCCGAAGCCTGAGCGACTGCCCATACACCTACTATCCCTGGTCCTGCCAGGAGAGTCCTCCAGCAACGACGGGATCGAGCTGTGGCCCGACATATTGTGTGTATCCGCCTCCGCAGCGTCTATGCACAGTGGATGCGGACTGCGGTTCCGGCAAAGTCTGCCTTTCGCAGCCCACCTCCGATTGTTGCCCCGAGCCTAGCTTTGTCTGCGCACCTGCTTGCACGGCGACCTCCTGCCCAGCTGACCAGCGATGTGGCACGTCAGGTAGGTGCGAACCGACCCCATGCAGTGCCGGCTTTGTCTGTCCGTCTGGCACTCTCTGCGCGGCCACGCGTGCGGGAGCAGATAGCCACGGATGTGCCACGATGGTCTGCACGGAAGGCTATTCCTGTCCAAGCGACAGTCGCTGCCAAGCGGGTGCTGACAACTACCACGGATGTGTTCCGGTGCGTTGCACGGAAGGCTACACCTGCCCAAGCGACAAGCGCTGCCAAGCGGATGCTTCCAGTGCCGACAGCCACGGCTGCGTGTTTGCCCTATGCCCAGACGTTCCATGTCCGATCAACAATGAGTGCCAACCCAGCCAATGGAACAGCGACGTTCACGGTTGCGCCCCCAAGACCTGCTCGACTGACAGCGATTGTGATTGCGGGGCGTGTATTCGCCTGGGCACGGGTTCGAAAGGGCAATGTGCGGGACGGCCCTATGTTTGTGTCTTCAATTCCGCCGGCGGCGCGCAGGCCGCAGCCATGGGTGGCTCGGGTGTGGGTGGAATGGGCGGTGGCGGGATAGGGGGATACGCCGCTGCCGGCGGCGCGGGCGGTGGCGTCGGCACGAGCAGCATTGGCGGCCCCGACGCGTCCGCTGACAAATCGTCGCCGATATCCCTCGAAGCGGGTGTCGCGAATCCGAACCTGGTGACCTGCGGGACGACCCCCTGCACCGTGGGCTCGCAAGTCTGCTGCGAGACCGCCACAGGCTCGCCTACCTGCATTTCGGTCGACGGCGGTCTGGTCGGGTGCCCGGGCGGAAACGTCTTGGCCTGCGATGAACCGGCCGACTGCCCCACCGGTGAGCGGTGCTACACCACGAGTAACGCTCCCCTCGGAACCGCTTGCGCGGCCACGTCGGGCGGCTTCGCTCTGTGCAAGACAGACAGCGATTGCCTCACGGGGACATGCGTGACGCAGACCTGCTTCTCTGGGGGCGCGGGTCAGATCGTGATTTCGACGTGTGGTCCCGACGCCTGGTGCACGGCGCACCCGTAACCTCAAGAACTCAACGCTCGCTTCGGAGCGCGATCCTTGTCCCCCTGCTTGCCATTGTGTTGTTCCCAAGTCCCCTTGACGATCTGCCGTTCACCGGTGGGGGCGCTGCCGAGCCGCCTCTGGCACAAGCCGAGCACGCCCTGCGCGCAGTAGCGTAGTCCGACCGTATCTCAGGCGCGACTTCGTCCCGTCACTTCGCGGGCGCCGGCAGCGCAATGTCCTTGAGCGAGTACGAGCTCGTGGCCGCTCTCAGCATGGCCTCCATCACTTTCGGCTGAACCACGCTGTTGCTCCCGCGGTCGATGAGTGCGAAGCCCTTGCCTCCTCGATCGCCATTGTCCCAATACACGGGGACAAGCCCGCGATCGACCGCGGCTTTGGTCACGTACTCCATGTAGTAGCGTCGATAGTCCTCGTAGCCATCCTGTTGGACAGCGCCATACTCACCGATGAGCACCGGGACCCCCTGATCGACGTAGCGCGATTTGAGCTTGTCGAACTGAGCCACGATGTAGTCTTCCTGACCCCAATCATCCCTGTTCGGCGAAGCACGACCCCAGGTATGCGTCTGGCCCATCAGCGCGTACAAATAGGGGTCATAGCAGTGAACTGACAAAATCAACCTGTTCTTCGCCGAGTCGATCGGTAGCTTGAAGGCCTTGAGCGTTTCATCGATGTTCGTGTTGTAGCCGGGGACGATCAAGTGGCGCTTGCCATTGTTGCCACCACTTGCCCGCACCAGGTTCACAAAGGCCTGATTGAGGTGGTTGATGATCTCTAAATGACGAGGATCGGCCTTGCCGTAGCCGTCGTGCACTTCGTTCATGGATTCAAACATGAGCTCCTCACCCTGATTGGCGAAGTACTTGGCGATTTGGGTCCACACCGCCACGAACTGCGCCCGCACTACGGCATTGTTTTCCTCGGTGGTATTACCATTGGCGTCTTTGAGTGACAGCCAACCGTCATCGTGGTGCAGATTGATAATGGAGTAGAGTCCAGCGGAACGAGCGAAGCCGACGACCTCTTCCACCCGTTCGAGCCAGCTTTGGTCGATGACATAGCTCGGTGCCGGCCCCAGGTGCTGCGCCCAGGTGACGGGAATGCGCACCAGCGCAAAACCCGCCTTTGCAACCGCGGCGAGAAGCTCGGGTGTCACCATCGGGTTGCCCCACGCCGTCTCGCTGGTGGGCACATCCAGACTGTTGCCAAGGTTCCAACCCAGGCGAAGCTTCGCGAGAAGCTCAGGGGACGTGCGCGTGAAATCGCCGAAATTGGGGACAGCCGCCGTCGCTCGTGGTGCGTCCGAAGGCTTGCCTATCCCTCTGGCGGCAGGCGGGGTGAGGCAGGAGCCTGCGAGTAATGCGAGGCACGCACTCGCGGAAAAGGCAGCGGTCGATGTGCGATCGGCGGTGAGAGTCATCCACCTCCAATACCACGTGCCTGAACCTGCGGCCTCCAGCATCCCCTTTGAGGCTTCGGGACCTGCCGCGCCTTCGCCGTCGCCATCCAATCGGTCGCTGAACCGGCTACGGATTTTCGAGAGGTGGTACTAGAGTCACTCCCATGACCCAGACCTGCCTGCTGACGGTGCTAGTTCTTGTGGTCGCCTGCGCCCATCCGATGCCGGCCCCGGTTCCGGCTCCGACACCGGTACCGGCCCCGGCTCAGCCGTTCGCGCCGGTTCCACAGGCCAGTTCTTTGCTCGCCGAAATTGTCACGGCCGAGCAGGCAGCAGCCGATCACCCTGACGATGCAGAAACCTGGGCTCGGCTGGGCTCGGCGCTGAGGCGTGCCAACCGTCTGCAGGAGGCGGCGCGCGCTGCCTGGCGCGCTGTCGAGCTGTCTCCCTCGGTAGAATCGTGGACGTCGCTTGGAAACGTGCTCATGCAGGGTGGCGCTCCCACCGGCGCCACCGCCGCTTTCGAGGAGGTCAGCCGGCAGACCAACGACGGGTTTCTGGCGGCGCAGAACTTCCTCAACCTGGGCTATCGCGCCTGGCTGTGGGGCATGGATGACCTGGCCATGCGCGCCTACGCGCGAGCAGACGAACTTGCGCCCGGCCATCCCTTGGTCCTGTACGACCGGACTTTGTTGTTCGCGGCGTCGGGCAAGGTTGCCACGGCGCAGGCCGAAGCAACCAAGCTGCGCAACGTGGTGGACCGGGTTCTGCAAGACCGGCCGCCGCTGGAGATGGTCGAGATCCTGGAACCGATGAAGGCGCTGACAGAAACAGTCATCAACGGCGAAGCCGTGGCAAGGCTGCCGCCCTTGCCCGAGTCCGGACAACGCTTGCCCGACCGCTTCTGGCGGCGTGATCCCAGCCAGAGCCATGCCCTCGACCTGACGGTCGACGAAACCTCGGAGCGCTTCTACCCCATCACAGGCTGGCAGGTGCTCGCGCTCAACCTGCCGGCGGGCTGGACCGACAACCTCGAGGTGAGCAAGGGCCAGCCGGCCTCGGCCCGAATCCGTCTGCAAACCGGTGGGCCGCGCCCCGTCCTGTGGTTGCTGACCGTCACGGAGAGCCGCCAGGCGCCCGATCTTGACCGACTCATCCTGCAAGCGCGGCAAGACTTGTCAGGCGCGCCCATCCTGGGGGAGGTGCGCTCGTTCACTGCCCGCGGCTTCGCAGGGCGTTGCTTCGTCGCCGATGACCCTGGGGCGCGGCCTGGGGATCAAAGTGGCTTTGCGCGGGTCTGGGTGGCCGTGATGCAGGCCAAGGGTTTTCTGGTGACCACCACGCGTTTCTTGCGCGATCGCGACCCGGGCCTGGTCGACGAGAGCGAGAGCATCTTGCGAGCCCTGGAGGTTCGCGATCTTACCCCGCCCCACCGCTGACCATTGCGACTATAAGGATCCTGTCATGCCCCGCCGTCGCAAGCACGCTTTCAGCTACCACGCAGGTGTCACCTTGGAGGGCACCCAGCTCACCTGCGATGCGGCGGGGTTTGCCACTGATCTCGTGTTCCTCTCGCACGCCAAGGCGCTGGCGCCCGGGTCATCGTTCAGCCTTTCGCCGCGCCGGGCAGGGCGGCGTCAATTGCTGGCAACCGAGGGCACGCTCCTACTCATGGGCGCAGCCGGGGAACGCTTGCGCGCGCGAACCTTGCCGGCTGGTTTCGGGCGGGCATTCAACCTGGGCGGGTTGCGCTTGGTGCTGGTGCCTGCGGGGTACTTGCCAGGCGCGGCTTCGCTGCTTTGCGAAGCGGACGGTCGGCGTGTGCTCTACGCCGGAACTTTGTGCTGCGAGCGCGCCTTCGCAAGCCTGGGTCCCGCGGAGCCTCGGTCCGCAGACGCCGTTTGCCTGGACGCAACCTTCGGAGATCCTCGCTTTGTGTTGCCACCACGCGAGGAGGCGGAGGCGGCGCTGCGGCGGTTCGTCGAGGCGGCGCTGGCTGCGCGGCGCGCGCCGGTCCTGCTGGTATCCCCCTTTGGCCCAGCGCCGGCTGTGGCGGAGGCGCTCCAGACAGCCGGTATTGCCATGCGTGCGCATGGCACCATCATTGGGGTGCTGGCCCGCTTTGGGCAGGCGGGCGCCTCCCCCCCGCCGCTGCGTCGCTTTGCGGGAAAGCTGGGCCCGCAAGAGGCATTGCTCTGGCCGCCCGAGGCGCGCGGGGCCTCGGCGCTTGGCGCACTTGTCTCACCCAGCTTTGCTTTCGTCTCTGGCTTCAGCGTCGAGCGCACTGCAGTGGATTGCATGCGCGCTGACCAGGGCATCGCGCTGTCCAACCAAGCGGGATTCGACGACCTGGTCGCCTATCTCGAAGCGACCGGGGCACACGAGGTCGCGTTGCACAGGGGATTCGCCGAAACCTTTGCCGCAATACTGCGCGAGCGTGGCTACGACGCATACGCGATCGACCCTCCGCGCCAGATGGAGCTGTTTCGCGGGTAGCTCCCAAGCTCTTCATCTGCGTAGCTGTCGTTCCAGGGTAGAACTGCGCGAGATTCCGAGCTAGAAACAGCCACCGTGTTGAACCTCGGCTTCCAGGAGATCCTCGTCATTCTTTTCGTTGCGTTGATCTTCCTCGGGCCCAACATGCTCCCTGAGATCGCCTCTGGGCTAGGCAAGGCCATCCGCGAGGTGCGCAAGGTAGCGGCGGATATCAAGAGCGAGATCGCGCTGGATGATGCCATTCGCAAGCCGCTGCAGGAACTGCGCGAGGCGACCATGCTTCCTCCCGAGGAGCTGAAGCGTCGCGACGAGGCGCAAGATGCCAAGCGGCGCGCCGAGCGTGCGGAGCAGGAACGCAAGGCCCGTGAAGAGGCCGAAAGGCGGCGGGCCGAGCGCGAGGCGCAGAAGGCTCGCGATGAGGAACTGGCGGCCAAGCAGCGCGCCGAACGAGAGGAGCAGGAACGCAAGGCCCGCGAAGAGGCTGAACGCAAGGTCCGCGAGGAGGCGGAGCGGCGGCGGGTCGAGAGCGAGGAGCGAAAGCGTCGCGACGAGGAGCGAGCCGCCAAGAAACGCGCTGAACGAGAGGAGCAAGAACGCAAGGCGCGCGACGAGGCCGAAAAGCGGCGTACCGAGCGTGAGGCGCAGAAGCGCCGCGATGACGAGGTGGCGGCCAAGAAGCGCGCTGAACGTGAGGAGCAGGAGCGCAAGGCAAGTGAGGAGGCGGGAAAGCGGCAGGCCGAGCGTGGGGAGCAGAAGCGCCGCGATGAGGAGCTGGCAGCCAAGAAGCGCGCTGAACGTGAGGAGCAGAAGCGCCGCGACGAGGAGCTGGCGGCCAAGAAGCGCACTGAGAAGGAGGAGCAGGAGCGCAAGGCAGGCGAGGAGGCGGGAAAGCGGCAGGCCGAGGGCGAGGGGCAGAAGCAGCGCCATGAGGAGCTTGCGGCCAAGAAACGCACTGAACAAGAGGAGCAGGAACGCAAGGCGCGCGAGCAAGCCGAGGAGAAGCGCGGGGCGAGCGAGGCATCTGTGCCCGCAGCCAGTGTCGCGGCGGCTCCCGCCCCGGGCGGCGGCGCCGTGGTCTCGGGTGTGACCATGGTCATGAACCCACCGCCCGACGCCAATCGTCCACCGCTGACACCCGAGCCGGAGCTGCTTAGCTTGACACCCGAGCCGGTGTCCGAGCCACCACCTACTCCTGCGGCAAGGCGTCCACCCCCGGTGCCGGCGTCATCAATGCGGTCCGCGCCGTCCGCCAGCCATCTGCCACCGCCACGATCCGGCCAGGGCGACGCCAAGTTGCCTCGGCTCTCCCCGCCCCCGTTGCCGCGGAAGAAAGGCTAGCGGAGCATGCCAGACGACGCCGCACAGTCCGACAAGACCATCATTACCGAACCGCCGACGGAGATGATGCCCGCGGCAGAGGCCCCTGCGCCCGCGCCAGCTGATCCGTACCCGGTGACGCCCGCACCTGCGCCATCGTCGGAAACGCCGCCCTCCGAGCCGGGTGGAACCGGGGGGGTGGATGGCAAGCGCATGAGTCTGCTTGAGCATCTGGGTGAGTTACGCTCGCGCCTGCGCAACGCCGCCATCGCCCTGCTCCTGGCCATGATCGGCTCGTTCATTCTCGTCGAGAGATACTTCGACTGGCTGACACGGCCGGTACGCAAGGGCATGCGGGCTGCTCTGCCCAAGGAAGCCGGTGACAGCCTCAACTTCTACGCCAAGAGCCTAACCGAACCCTTCTGGGTCTATATGAAGCTGGCCATCATCGGGGGTCTCATCGTCGCAGGCCCCTTTGTGTTCTGGGAGCTTTGGAAGTTCGTGGCGCCGGGCCTCTACCGGAGGGAGAGGCGGCTCGCCATACTGATTACCGGGGCCACCGCGGGCTGTTTTGCCGGGGGCGCCGTGTTTGCCTACTTCGTGTTGTGCGAGCCGGCCGCCTACTTTCTGACCAAGCTGCTCACCAGCTTCCAGGGTGACACGCACTTCCATCTCGCTCCAATGATCATGATGGATGAGGTGGCCAACTTCCAGATGCTGACCCTGGCGGGTTGTGGCCTTGCCTTTGAGCTACCGGTTGTGCTGTCGATCATGGGTTGGATTGGGCTGATTTCCAGCCGTGGCATGTTCAAGTTCAACCGCTACGCCGTTGTTCTGGCCGTGTTCTTGGGTGGGGTACTCACGCCCAGCACGGATCCCTTCACCCAGTGTCTGCTGGCAACCCCGATCTTCCTGCTCTACAACTTGTCGATTCTGGTGGTCTGGCTGATCGAGCGGGCGCGTCGCAAACGGGACGAAGCATTGGACCGTGGCGAGCCGGTCGCCAGCACATAGAATTGCTACGTGACCTTGTACCAGCCCGCCATCGCCGCCATCGAGGTGGCAGCCCACACCAAGGCGATGTTGCGCACTGAGCGGTTTCGTGCCCGGTTGACCTGCTCGTCCAGTTCGTCAAACTGGTGCAAGATCTCTTCGGTGCCTGGCTGACGTGACAGAACTTCCTGCCGCACCCGGAGTTCGCGGGCGTCGGCAGAGCCGGGGCCAAAGGCGTAGTAGGCTGCCGGAAGTAGGCCCAGCAGGAATGCCACGGTCAGGCCAATGAAGGCACGCTTGGCCGGCTGATCGCGCAGGTTGGCCACCTTGAGACTTGCGGGAGCGTTACGGCTCTCGAAGCTCATGGCCACCTCGCGAGCCGTCGACATGCATTTGCGACAACCGGAGGCCTTGGTCTTGTCGTAGTATAGGCCGTGCTGCGCGCACCTCGCTAGGTTCAGATTCCTGGGATCCCCGTCCATGGCGACGCCCGAGGATTCCGTGGCGCCGATGTCGCGCAGGCTCCCCGCGGATGGCGCGGCCCGAGTCTGCACCACGTCGTCGGAAGGACGGTTGGAATCGCCGCGTGCCAACTCGAGCCTGGGCCCCTCAGAGACTTCGCCGCTGAACGCATCGGTGCCAGGCACAGGGCTAGTGTGCTGGCTGGCCGGCGGCGGTGTGCGCGAGCCGCGCGAACGTCCAACCGGCGATCCAGCGGGTGGCGGCGCCAACCATGTGCTACTGCTCGGCTGCGCCACGCCTGGAGTGGGAGCTGAGCGTGGGGCGAAGGGGTCGGACCCCGGCGGCGAAGAACCGCGGCTCGAACCAAGCTGGGAGGCTTTTACGTTGCCAGGCTGCATGGGAGCAAAGGGACCACCGGCTGAAGCGGGATCAGGCGGCGCAACCAGAGGCGGCCCAAAGCCCGGGGCCGCAGCAGCAGTCGCCGAGGGGAATGAGCCCGGTGCCGGAGGAGTGGCCGGGTGATCGGCTCGGGACATGCTGATTGCCGGCGGCGCGGGCGCGACCGTGCCTCGCCCCGCCGGGGACGGCATCTGCGCAGACGCGCGTGGCAAGCCGGCCGCAGGCCGGATGACCGTGACAGCGCCCATGACCTGAAGCTGACGCACCAGAGCTTGCGCCTGAGCCTGTTCCAGGCTTTGACCCGCGCGCAGGTTCTTGGCGGATATCGCCTTGGCCACCGTGGTCAGCGGGACACCATGCTTCGACGAAAGCGCAGAAGACAGGCGCGTCTCCCCGGCTGGGCTGGGATCGGCCGAACCCACCACGAACACATCAAAGAGCTGACCAGCCATCTTGCCAGTATATCGGGCCTGCAAGGGCTGCCAAGTTGCGCAGAGGCATGCAGGCGAAAAAAATTTGACGGCGCGGCTGAGATCTCCAGGATGGGAGCATGGCAGTAGCAGTGGCGCGCGCCTCGTCCCCGGAAAGCGACTCCCTGGCTTTTCCGAGCGCGCTCACTGCGTTATTGCGGCGCGTTTCGGTGGCCCCGGGCCTGGAGACACGCCGATCACGACCGGTCCGGCGCCTGCAAGACATGTCGGCCGGTGACGCCATTCCGATGCGAAGTTGCATCGTCTTGCGCGGCAACGCGGTGTGCCTGCGGTAGCCACACCGGCCGGTGGCGGTCCCCACCTTCTCCTCTGCCGTTCAGCAGCGAGCCCGCTGCCTAACCGGCCCGTCGATGTTGCACCAATGTCCCCGTGGCTGAATCGTCTGCTGCAACTTCTGTCTAATCCCCTGGGGGCAGCAGTGGCACCGGGTAGGGAGGGTTTAGAAAACCTCTGAGGGTTCCCATTTCAACGTCTCGGGAACGGGCCGAACGAACGATCGCGCCTTTTTAGAAAGCTGTAGGTGATGGGCCGCGGCCCTGGAATCGCGGCGTCCACCCACTCGTAGCCCGTCGGAATCCAAGCATGTTCCTCGCCGCAAGGACCCGGCAGACAGTATTTGTGGGTGATGAGGGTGGGGTTGCGCGACAGCATGTACTGGTCACTGCCCCACTTCTGGTGGCCGGGCCGGTCCGACGCGATCATGTGCGGGTCATGGGCGATGCGCGCGTCCACCAAGCCGAAGACATCGTAGGCGGGGATGCCGGAGTAGTACGGGATCACGCCCGCGCCCCCGACGGTCATGAGGTCGTCTGGATGTGCGTTTCTGCCGAACCATTGCCCGATGGGAATGCGATCCTCGGCGTATTTTCTCAGGTAGCCAGGGGTGTCGATCCCGTTGTCAGCACCGATGAAAGTGTTGGCAGCCCGGGTTACGCGCAGGCTGCCCGCGACGAAAGCGATCGCCAGAGCCGCGCCCGCCAATGCCAACACCGGCCTGCCCACGGCCGGCCGCAGGCGTTGGGTCAGCCGGCGCATCGACTCCTGCACGATCACGGCAGCGAAAGGCACGACCGGCAGGATGAAGCGGTAGAGGCCCATGAAGTCCCCGCCCACCTTGACCACGTAGGCGGCGAACGCCAGCCAAACCAGACCCGTCAGGCGCCAGAGATCGCGGCGCGGTTGATCGGTTGCGGCTGGCCTGCCGAGCAGGGCCAGCAGGACGAAAAACGGCACGCCGTAGTCTTCGGCGAAGCGGCGCAGGTAATACCCACCCCGCACGAGGGTGCCGGAGCCCCCTGAGGATTTCACGTAGAACGTGTTGGGGAAGGGCCAGCCAAAATAGCGCCAGCGCCAGACGAAATAGGGAACGAAGAGCGCGGCGAAGAGCACGAGCCAGGCCCATTCGTCACGGCGCGGACGCAGGCGGTGTTCGCGACCGACCACGGTGAGCAGACGAAAGAGACCCCCCAGACCAAAGAAAAGCAGCCCTTCCGGCCGAGTCATGGCGGCCAGGGCAAGAACCGCGGCGCTGGCAAAACCGCGCTGCGAGGAGATCTCAGCCAGCAAGAAATCGAATCCCAAGAAAGACAAAAAGGTGAAGAGCTGCGTCTCCATCCCGCCCGTACACCAGCAGGCAAAGGCGCCCATCGCGGCGAGCAGAGTTGGCGCGACCAGGTGCCAGGCGGACGGACGCTGGCCTGAGAGGCGCAGGGACATGCGCACCACCAGGGCCAAGGTGCCGACGCCAAACGCCACGCCAAGGAAACGCGATGTAGCCACCGGGCCCAGGCCCAGCTTGATTCCCGCAGCCAGCAGCACGGTCCACAGGAAGTTGGTGAAGCCTTCCACGCGCTCACCCAGGTTGAACACAAGCTGGCCGTGCTCGGCCAGATTGGCGGCGTAGCGAAAGGAGATGTAGGCGTCGTCGGTTACGAAATCGAAGAGCCGCGCGTGCGGCAGCAACACCGCGGTGGCGGCCAAGACGGGCCAGTAGCGTCGGAGGACGACGAGCATCGTGTGGATGGGAGTTCTAGCCGGCTGACGAGCGCTCCGCACTACTCAGCCAAGTCCGCCTTCGGGAGTCGGCCGACAAGCCGGAGTCGATGGCGAAGGCCCTTCGGGCACTCGGACCTGCCCACCCTGCCACCTGCCCCGCGGCTTCGCCGCGCCTTCGCCGGGCCGAGAACCGGCCCGGAGCGTACTTCGGTACGTGAGGACCGGAAGCGCAGGCCCGGCGAGCCAGCGGCCCGGATCGTCGGCCGTCGGTCAATCGAAGAACTGATGCAGCAATACTAACCAAACGTGCCACCGTTCCAACCCCACATAGCTCCGTCGGCGTTGGTGAACTCAATGTAGATGCGCTCCGAGGGAACACCCAGCCCGGACGACAGCTCTTGGCACAGGACCTTGGAGAGATTCTTCGCCTGGCCGGGTGTCAGCGCGCCCACGTTCTTCAGTTCCGCATAGCAGGCGGGTGCGCTGTTGCCGGCAAAGCTCATCTCGGCGCGCGCCGTCAGGCTGATCATGACGTAGCTCTCGGGCTTGCTGAGCAGGCGCGCCACCAGCGCAGACAGACTCTTGAGCAGGTGCGCGCGCTTGGGTTCGTCCGCCGGATGGGCCGATGTGAAGACCTGGAGTAGGGGCATGGACACATCCTAGTCCAGACCGCGCCGTGCTCAAAGCGGCGTCGAGATGATGAAGCAGCTGTCCTTGAGCCAGCGGCCAGGTCGCGATGCGCAAGACGCGGACGCGACATCAGGACCCAAGCCAGGCAGCAGAGCGGCAAGGCAAGGAACGAAGCACAAAATGACCCTCAGCTCTCCCCACCAGCCCCTTTTCACTGGTAGGCTGTGCCCAATGTGTTCCTAGGCGCTCACACTGCCTAAGACATTTGACTGGCTACGGAGGTTTTTCATGCGGCTGCCGCACTTGTATCAATGGCAAAACGGATTCTTCGCGGCTCTGGCGGCGACTATTTCGGTCACCGGTTGCGGGGCCGAGCAACCGGTCAGTGTCTATGTCCCGGATCCCGTGTCGCCATCGGCGGACGCGGGCACGGGCACCACGGATGCGAGGAGCATCGAGCGGTACATCTTGCCCATTCCAGACGCACCTGAGCACGTGCTCGACGTCGCGCCTCTCCGCCCGGATACGCCTCCTGCGCCGGTGGTGGTCTGTGGTGACGGCATCTTGAATGTTCCGGAGGGCGAGCAATGCGACGATGGCAATACCGATCCGGCTGATGGCTGCGGCTCCACCTGCCTGCTGGATGAAGGCTGGATCTGCCCGGAGCCGGGCAAGCCCTGTGTGAACACCACGGTCTGCGGTGACGGCCGAATCTCGGGCACCGAGCAGTGCGACGACAACAACACCGCCAGCGACGACGGTTGCAGTGACAAATGCGAGATTGAGAAGGGCTGGATATGCCCCACCCCGGCCGTGCGTTGCCAGGCGGCTGCGTGCGGCGACGGCCTGATGGTGGGCAGCGAGGCCTGCGACGACGGCAACACGGCAAGTGGCGACGGCTGCAGCGCCGCCTGTCGCGTGGAACCCGGCTTCTTCTGCCTCACGCCCGGTGCTGCCTGTCAGAAAACCGTTTGCGGCAACGGCGTGCTCGAGGGTGACGAGGGGTGCGATGACGGCAACAAGTTCCCGTGGGACGGCTGTTCCCCAACCTGCGAGCGCGAACCCACCTGTACCAATGGCGAATGCGCTTCGGTCTGCGGAGACGGCATGATCCTGGCCGGCGACGTAGAGGAGTGCGACGACGGCAATCAGCAGGACGCCGACGGCTGCAGCAGCACCTGCACCAAGGAGCCCGGCTGGGACTGCGTGATCACTCCGGTTGCGACGACCAACCAGCTCTCCTTGCCGGTGGTGTATCGCGACTTCATCTCCCTGCCCGCTCCGGGCTACACCCGCCACCCCAACTTTGAAGACAGCATCGGTACGGGTGTTACAACAGGCCTG
>Ga0182017_10001935_pt1 | contig 15923 bp, 8 predicted proteins | sample 712E3DmetaG_FD_120492 | JGI IMG/M metagenome (GOLD analysis project Ga0182017, IMG submission 120492) | Permafrost microbial communities from Stordalen Mire, Sweden - 712E3D metaG | ecosystem: Environmental > Terrestrial > Soil > Wetlands > Permafrost | place: Sweden: Stordalen | collected... | reverse complement strand
GCTCGCGGAACGAATAGCGGCCGACCGCTTGGACGCGGCGCGTGCGGTGGTTCGTGCCTTGGGCGCGGCTTCCGGTCCAACCACAACCTCGTTCTGCGGTGGCGTCTCAGTCTCATCCAAGGATGGGGCCTCCGGGACGCGCACCGTACCCGGCAAGACAGGCATGGCAGCTTTTCCGCTTTCGCCCCTCCACGAGAACAAAATGACCAAGACCACAAGAACCACCACCACACTTGCCGCGCCGACATACTTGAGGTGTCGATGCCGCTGGGCCAAAGCCGCCAAGCCAGCCAGCTTGGACAAATCAGATTGGACACGTGCCCCGTCGGGCAGCGGCGTCACATTGCCGAACAGGGAACCCGCTGGCGGGGCTGGGATTGCCGGAGGGATCATTGCGCCCACCGCTGCGCGCGTGGCCGACAGGCGAGCCGGCTGGGATAGGGCCGGCGGGGAGATCGACGGCCAAGTCGCCCCTGCATGCCCATCGCCCGTGGGAGCCGCCATGGACTGCAGTGGCTTGCTAGGCAGCGGCGTCTTCTGCGCCTGGTCGAATTCGTCGTCGCTTAGGGCCCCGACAGGCGCTGTCGGCCGTGCGCTGTCCGTGCCGAGCGCCGCAACGCCTTGAGTCCTGGATGGACGCCTTTCGGGCTTTGTCGTGGGCGCCTTGTCGAATTCCGTCTCCAAAGCTGGCGTAGCGGAGGGCGAAGGAGACCCCGGGGTTGAAGGCGTCAAGCCCGGCAGGGCTGGCCCTTTCTTCAGCGACAGCCCACCGGGCAGTGGCTGGGAGGCAGAAACCCGACGTTGCGCCAGCTCTGGGCCAGGGCCTCCAGCCGACAAAGGTTTGGCGCCCGGCCCAGGACCTGCCGACGGCGCCTTGGGGCCTGAGCCAGGAATGGGTGGCGGCGCCCGCTTGGGGCCAGAGCCAGGAATGGGTGGCGGCGCCCGCTTGAGGCCTGAGCCAGGAATCCCGGGTTGCGGCAGCTTCGGGCCAGAGCCAGAACCTCCAACCGGCGGAGGCTTTGGCCTCGACCCGGGGACCTGAAGCCGGGGAGCCGAATCGGGCAGCGAGGGCACAGGGCGACGCGCCGACGAACCGTCGCTCGGCACAGCCGGCATGGTGGATGATGCCCTGGCCGGCGATAACCTGAGTGCACTGATTTCCCGGGCAATAATGGCCACGTCCTCGGGTCGCTTCCAGCCGTCCATGCCCTCCTTCCAGACATGGACCGATTGTTCCGGCCTGAGCGACACGATGTACTTCGCCGCAGTTGTGCAGCTGAGCGGGCCTCGCTCTGCGCCGTCCACGGTCACGAACCACTCATGCGGGCGCGTGGGGGGCAGGGACGGCTTTGCTGAAGGGCGTGCGGCCGGGCCAGAGCCGGCCGCAGGCTCCTGTCGCTTGGGGAACTCCTTTGAACTGGGGACCACCGCACCGGCCTGTACCGTGATGACGTTGCTGCAGGTCTTGCAGCGGATGCGAAGGATCCGCTGTCTGACCTTCTCATCCGCTATCGAGTAGCGGGTCTGGCAGCGATCGCAGACGAACTTCATGGCAGCCTGGGAGCCCCTCGGCCCATGAGGGTAGCACAGCCTGACTTGGAGTCTCTCAAGATGGGAACCCTGAGAGGGTTCCCATCCCCTCCCGCGCTCTGGCTCCAGGCCTGCATCAGCAGGCCGTGGGCTAAGCCCGCCTTCGCCTACGCGATCTCTCAAGATGGGAACCCTGAGAGGGTTCCCATCCCCTCCCGCGCTCTGGCTCCGGCGGGCTAAGCCCGCCTTCGCCTACGCGATCTTACCAGCTAGTAGGCTCAGCGAAGCAGCCACACCAGTCCAGCAGCGGCAGCAGCGAGAAACACAACGACGAACACTATCGCCCCAAGCGGCGGCGACTTGGGCACTTTGACCTCTGTGGTGACCGCTCGCTTGGCACGGGCGACGCGCTCCATAAGAGGCGTCTGCCGCGGAGGTGACGCTTGTTGGACCGTCGGGGGAGCCGCAACTGCGGAGCGCAAGTCGTCGGGCAAGATGGGAGTCTGCACCACACCAGATCCAGCCATATCCCCGGTGTCGGTGGCGACCGGCGCAGCGCTGTCCCGTCCGGGAGACTCCTTGGGCACTGGCAAATGGTCGTCAGAGTCTGCTGGCTCGCGAGCGTCGACCTCCAGGACTGACCCAGCGGCGCGCAAGGCCCTGGCCAGTGCCGCGCCCGGGCCGTCAGCCGCTGCCTGATCGAAGTCGAGAGCATCAGCATCTCCGCGGCCGCCATCCTCATCTCCTTCGGCAAAGAGACGCGCCTGCTGGAGAGCGTCCTCGGTAATCTGCGCCTCGGCCTCAGGCGAGTAGAGTTCACGCAGATAGCGCGCCAACTGATGGTGACTGCGCATCCGGGCACCCGAATCCTGCAAGAAGTACTGCAAGGCATCAGCAAATTCATGGGCCGACTGGTAGCGGTCCTCCGGCTTCTTCTCCAGGGCACGCATCACGATCATCTCGAGGTCGGCGGGGTAGTCGTGCCGCACGAAGGTGGGCGGTGGGGGCTTCTCCTCGACGATGCGACGAACGGCGTTTTCCTTCGAGCCACGCCACAGCCGACGACCCACGGTGATTTCGTACAGGATGGTGCCCAGACTGAAAATGTCAGAGCGCCCATCTAGCGCAGCCCCCTGCGCCTGTTCGGGAGACATGTAGGATGCCTTGCCCGGACGAAGGCCCGCCTCGTCCTTGATTGCCGTCCCCTGTCGCGCGATCCCGAAATCGATGAGCTTGACCTGGCCCGAGGTGCCGATGATGACGTTGGTGGGCGAAACGTCGCGATGCACGACGTGCATAGGCTGTCCACTCTGGTCCAGCGCCTCGTTCATGTAGGCCAGCGCCCCTGCCACCTCGGCCACGATATGCGCCCCAATGTCCAGATAGAGGAGCTGCGAAACCTCGATGGCACGACGAGCGAACTCCGTCAAGGTCTTGCCGCGGATGTACTCCATGGCAATGAAGTACGTTCCCTCTTCGCTGGCGGAGTCATATATGTCGACGATGTTGGGATGGTTCAGCATCGCGGCGATGCGCGCCTCGCCCAGAAACATGTCCACCACGGCCTGATGTTCCGCCCAACGTGGCTGCAGGATCTTGAGCACCAATTCCTTGCGGAATGCGCCCGCGGCCTCGTGAGAGGCAAGGAAGATCTCCGCCATTCCGCCCGTCGCCAGATGCTCGTCCAAGGTATAGCGACCGAGCTGGGTACCTTTGAGGTTCTTCGCGCTTGCCATGCGGACTGCCGCCATTTGCCCGTGCAAGCTATCATCTCGACGGGCAAAATTCACCACCCACCTCTCGTGAACAATTTAACTGGTTCACATAGAGGCCACAGAGATGGGATGAGAAGGCCGCCACAGAGCCGGATCGGAAAGAAGAAGGGGTTGGGCTTTTACCCGGTCCGAACCCCTTCTTCTCTTCCGACCTCCGTGTCCTCCGTGCACTTTGTGTGGAATAGCTTGCTAGCCTCCCCCGTCTGGGCTGCCGGCATCGACCTCCGGATCGAACCCGATGCTGACCTTGGCTCGGCCGTTCTGGTAGAGGGTCAGCGACACACTGGTGGAGTGCGTAAGGCTCACCGTGACAGAGACCTCATCGCTGATCCACGAGGGCACGGTGCTCTTCGTCACCTTGTCACAGGTTTGCGAATAGGCCGCGGCCTGGAACACGACCGCGCCGATGGGCAAGCCCGAGAATGATTCGCTCACGCTCTGGCCCTCGGTGACGTCGAGATCGCGCTCGACCTGCCGGCTGGTGCCGGTCGCGGTGATGTGCAAGCAGGCGACATCCGCGGGCACGTCCTCGATGTGGAGCGAGACCTGTTCCACCGGCTGTGCCCCGCCAGAATTGCCGTCGCACCCCAGCAGGTAGAAGAGTGACAGCGTAAGCAAGGGAACGATTGAGCGAACGAGTCGAGAGATTGGATTCATGTTCGAGCCTCCTTGAAAGACGTTGACGGACGCCAGTGTTGTCGGCAGGCCGGCCGCCAAGTTGCTTGCCGATCGACGAAAAGCAATGCCGGCACGTTCCTTGCGTTGACTCACGCCCCCCGGCGGAATAGCTTGCGGTGCCATGAAGTTCGTCGATGAACCGCTGTCCGTGACCGACCCCAAGGTCCTGGAGCTTATACGTGCCGAGGAGCGCCGCCAGGCCGACAAGATCCGGCTGATTCCGTCGGAAAACTACGTCTCGCGCGCTGTGCTCGAGGCCACTGGCTCCGTCTTCACCAACAAATACAGTGAAGGCTACGCCGGCAAGCGTTACTACGAAGGTCAGCAATTCGTTGACCCGCTGGAGACGCTGGCCCAGGAGCGCGCCTGCTCGCTCTTTGGCGCGGAGCACGCCAACGTACAGCCGTACTCTGGCTCGCCGGCCAATCTGGCCGTGTACTTCGCTTTCCTCAAGCCTGGCGACAAGGTCATGGGCTTGGCCTTGCCCATGGGAGGGCACCTGACTCACGGCTGGAACGTGTCCATCACCGGCCGCTACTTCCAGTCTGTCCAATATGGCGTGCGCAAGGACACCGGCCGCATCGACCTCGACGAGGTGCGGGACCTGGCTCGCCGCGAACGGCCCCAGTTGTTGTGGGCCGGCGGCACCGCCTACTCTCGGCTTTGGGACTTTGCCGCCATGGCCGAGATTGCGCGTGAGGTAGGCGCCCGCTTCGCGGTGGACATGGCACATATCGCTGGCCTGGTCGCGGGCGGCGCCCATCCTTCGCCGGTTCCCCACGCCGACGTGATCACCACCACGACCCACAAGACCCTGCGCGGTCCGCGCGGCGGCATGATTCTGTGCCGATCAGCCCATGCGGCGGCGCTGGACAAGGCCGTGTTTCCCGGCCTGCAGGGCGGACCGCATGATCACACGACCGCCGGGATCGCGGTCGCCTTGCATGAAGCCTCACAGCCAGCCTTCCGCGAGTACGCGCAGAACGTAGTCAAGAATGCTGCGGCGCTGGCCGCCGAATTGATGGCGCGTGGCTACCACGTGGTTTCGGGCGGCACCGACAACCATCTCATCCTGGTCGACCTGACCAGCAAGAACATCACAGGAAAAATCGCGGCCAAGGCTCTCGACAAGGCGGGCATCGAACTCAACTACAACTCGGTGCCCTACGACACGCGCAAGCCGTTCGATCCGTCCGGTATCCGACTCGGCTCACCCTCGGTCACCAGCCGCGGCATGGAACCCAACGAGATGAAACAGATCGCGACCTGGATGGATCGCGTGATGTCCGACCCGAGCGACGAGAACGCAGCCCGCGTCGCGGCCGAGGTACGCGAGCTAACCAACCGCTTCCCAGCCCCTGGGATCTCGGTGAAGGGATGACAGCCATGGCATCAGGTCGCCCGGTTCGCTCCTCTATCCTCTTGGCTATTGCCCTGCTCGCCGCCGCCGTCTGGGCGCCCGCCGCGCGCGCCGAGGTCTTCGAGTTGCTCGACAAGACCAAGATGAGCGGCAAGCTCGTCCACTACTATGACGGCGTCTTCAGCGTGGAAACCCAAGGGCAGACCGTCAAGGTCCCCAAGGAAAAGATCAAGAGCATCTCCTTCCAGCTTCCCCCCGCGCGGGCGGAATTCTCCACGCCCGAAAAAACCTTTGAGCGGTGGCGCAAGGCCCTGGTCGAGGGCAACATGGAGAAAGTGATCGACTGCTACGGCCTGATGTACCAGGGCATGCTGGCCACGCAAATGGGCCAGGCGACTGAGGGCCTGAAGAAGATGCAAAAGGAAGTCGAGGGCACCAAGTTCAGCATCAAGAGCTCTGCGGTGAAGGGAGATACCGCCACTCTGAAGATTGCACGCCAGAAAGGCGACGAGTCGGATACCGGCGACGTGGTCTTCGTGCGCGAGAACGGCGAGTGGAAGATGCTGCCGCCGCAGCCGTGAGCCGCCCGCCGCATGAAACAGCGTCGTCTCCTTCCGCCAGCGTCGATTGCGGCAGCGGCTATCGTGATCGGGCTGTCAAGCCACGCCTTGGCCACGACCAATCTGGATCCGTTTGCCCGCAACACGCGGCCCAATGCCTTGTCACTCTTCCGCACGGCGCAGGCCGAGGCAGAGCCGACGCCGGACGAGGCTGGGCCGGCGGCGAAGCAGGACTCGGAAGCCGGATCCGCCGCGGCCACCCCCTCCGGGGGCTTCGGGACGGACACCTCGCAGCCCCCGCGCGCTTCGCGCGCGCCCGTCGCGGCCACGACCACGGGAATAGCTTGTAGCCAAGACGTGGAGTGCCCGGCGGAGACCATTTGCGAACAGGGCGTCTGTCGCTCCTTTGAACGGGCCTTCAATCTCCTGCTCTTCCGCAAGGAAGGTGCGACCCTCAACTTCATTCCCCTATACTGGTCGCGCCGGGGCAACCCGGGCTACCGCGTGCTCGCCCCCTTGTACTGGCACTTCTGGAGCCCTGACTCCCGTGCGCAGATCGCTTTTCCCTTCTACTGGCGAATCGAGGACCATCTCAAGCAGCGCGTGGTCACCGTGGCCGGGCTCTACTCGCAGACCCGACAGCCTGATGCGCGCTCGTGGGCGGTCTGGCCGTTCTTCTACACCTCGACCAAGTTCGGCTGGGCTGCGCCGGTGCTGGGCTCGTTCACCATCGGGGATCCGGACAAAGGTCGCGCCTTCGGCCTGCTCAGTTTCCTCTACTTTTGGAAACGGTCAGCTGATAGCAAGTTCGACGTCTGTCCCCTCTTCGTTTCTTCGCGTTCAAAAGGGTCAGCCTTTACCTACGCTCTGCCGCTCAATTTCTACTGGCGCAACGGGCATGAGGCGACCTTGCTCATCGTGCCGGTGGGGTTTCGCCACACCGACCCCAAGGGCGGTTACTTCGGATCCTGGCTGGGCTACTCGTCGCTCGACGGCGACAACAAGACCGGCGCGTTCCTCTGGTTGTACTGGTTCGGCCGCAGCAAGGACCTCAACTACGATGTCGGCTTTCCCCTGCTCTGGTCGTTCCGTTCACCCGAGGCGAGCACCACCATCATCCCGCCGGTGTTCCACGTCCGGCGCGCCGGTTGGTCCATCGGATCCACTGCCCTGCTCGCCTGGTGGGGACGCGACCGGGACAAAGGCTCGAACTGGCAGCTCATCTTGCCGCTCTTTCTCGGAAGCCGCGCAGATCACGGAAAGACCGCCCTGTATCTTTCGCCCCTCGGCGGATATCGCCGCGACGACAACGCGGGCTCGCACGGCCTGACCTGGCTGGCGCCGCCTATCCTGCGCTGGCACGATCGGCAGAGCGAACTGGATGCCTACCTCCTGCTCTATTGGCGCTATCGCGACATTGCTGCGGACGCCACCACCACGGTAGTCGGCCCCTACTACCAACGCCTCGATCCGGGCGGGATGACGCGCGTGGTTTTCCCGCTCTTCTGGTATTTCCACGATCGGGCCGCGACCGCGACCGCGCACAGCTTCATTCCCCTGTATTTTCACCGCCATTCCCCGGGCGAGAGCACCACCGCGGTCGGCATTTTCCCGTTGTGGGCCTATCACCGCCACTTCTCCGACGGCGGCAGCAGCGGGGGACTTTTTCCCTTCATCTTCTTCGGCCAGCGCGGTGAGCGCAGCCACCTGGTCGTGGCTCCGCTGCTCTGGCATTTCCGCGACCAGCTCTCCAGCAGCACGCTGGCCTTCCCGCTCTGGTACCACGCAAGCGCCGCCGAGAGCTCAAGCACCGGCATTTTGCCGCTGCTTTTCTTCGCGGGTCGCGACCACGAGGCCAGCTACCACATCCAGATTCCGCTGCTCTGGCATTTCGCCGATTCCGGTCGCGGAACCTCCACTACCATAGCCCCTCTCTTCTTCCGCGACGTGGATCGCACCGGCTCGTCAGCGGGGATCGTGCCTCTGCTTTTCTGGGGCGGGGGCAGCCAACGCAGTCACTTCGTTGTCTTTCCGCTCTTCTGGCGGTTTCGCGACGCCGCTGCTGACCGCACCACGACTGCGGTGGGTACCTACCTGCATCGCAGCTGGGGTGGCGAGACCACCGATGCTCTATTCCCACTTTTCCACTACCGGCGCGGGGCACGGCCGGGGGGCCAGGATGAAACCAGCTTCACCCTCTTTCCCTTTGCGCACTATCGCCGTGACAGCCAGAGCACCCTGTTCGCCTCTCCCTTGGCGGCCTGGATCCGCCGCCCGGGCCTGCAAGCCGGCTTCGTCCTGCCCTATTTCTGGTACCGCAGCGACACGGTGCAAGCTCGCGCTGTGCCTCTGCTCTACCTTGACCACTACTTCCGGGGCTCGGGCCAGCGCACGCGCATGTTCGGGCCCTATCTCATGGTTGATGGCCCGGGCGTGACGACACGGGTGCTTTTCCCCTTGTATGCGCGTTATCAGGAACCGGGAGACACCGGCACCTACGTCTTCCCCCTCTACTTCGGCCGCCGCAGCGCTGACGGCTACCGACTGGACAGTTTCCTTCCCTTCTTCTGGTCAAGCCACGATCAGGACCACCGCACCCTCGCGGTCGGGCCTTGGTTCCGCACCCAGAACGACCAGCAGCACAGCCACGCCTCGGGCCTGGTCCCCTTGTTTGTCTCGGCCGACAGTCCCAAGCGCCACCTGCTGGTGACACCGCTCTTCGTCTACCACCGTAACTATGAGACCCAAACCAGCCACGTGCTCTCGCCGCTCTACTACCAAGCGAGCAGACCCGACGGGAGCATCCGCAGCTTGTTCCCGCTGTGGTGGCAGGGCCATCAGGGCAGCAAGAGCTACGCCATGCTCATGCCGCTCTACTGGCATTTTGCCAACAGCGCAGAGCAAAGCTCGTTCACCCTGGCGGGGCCCTTGTTCTGGTCGCGCCGGGGCAGTGAAACCACCCGCGGTCTTTTGCCGCTCTTCTGGTATTCGCGCGATCGCGCAAACCAGACGGGCAGCGACGCTCTCATGCCGCTGTTCTACGAGAGTCACTCACGCCTGTCGCAGACCTTCGCCACTGCTGTGTTCGGCTTTGGCAAGGCGCCCGACCGCTTGTGGTGGTACGCGGGCAACTTCGTCTGGCGCGACAACTTGAAGACCCGGTTTTGCACTTTCTTCCCGCTCTGGTTCTCGTATCGCGACAAGGTCAGCGAAACCACAACCAGGGTGATCCCACCGCTCATCTACTACGCGCATTTCAATCCCGAGCGTTCACTTTCGACCTTGCTGTTGCTCTTCTGGCATCGCAGCAACATCACATCGTCCCTCACCATGGGCCTGCCGCTCTATTACGATGTGCACGCGTACCACCAAAGCCGGGTGACCACGTTCCTGCCACTCTTCTTGCACTATCGCAACGAGGTCAGCGACCAGACCTACACCATGGTGCCACTTTTCTACCGGCGCAGCGGACCCAACGACTCCAGTACCGTCGCGTTCCCGCTGTACTGGCGTTTCTGGAGTCAAGAACGCAGCACCACCGTGGTCTTTCCCTTCTATTTCGGTGTTCGTCGCCCGACCTGGGAGGGGACCTTCATCTTCCCCAGTATCTGGTGGAGCCGTGGCCTGGGTTCCGAGGCCGGGACCTCGCACTTCTGGTTCGTGCCGTTCTGGGAGTCGCAGGTCAAGCGACCGGGTGACTACATGTGGGAAGCCCTGCTCGGCGTGCTTGGCTGGGAACGCATCGGCCGCAACCGGTACCTCAAGGTGTTGTTCATCCCGTTCGAACTGGAGCCGGTCTCCGCCGCCAAGACTGCCTGGTACGGCCGCACACCCAAGCGCGCGGCCGAGCGCAGCGCGCGCGGGCTGAACACACAGACCTGGTGACGGCCTCGCCTGCCGATTCGCGTTCGCTCAGTACGGTCGCAGCTCACCCGCAACGAAGTTCGAGAACTGCTTGCACGGCTTGGTGTAGTCGACCACCGGAAGGCCACCGTCCGTCCCCCCTTTGATGACCGTGCCGGTGCAGTCGGGCATCACCGCAACCGGAACCACCCGCCCTCCGGCTGGAATCGAAGCGGCGCCCCCTGCGCCATGAGCGCCCTGCAGTGAAAAGCGCATGCCCGAGCCGTCGAGCGGAGTCACCTTCCAGCGCCGGTTGATTCCCGAGACTCCGACCACAGCCGACACCACGACCTCATCGTTCGCCTGTAGGGCCACGCCGCCCAGGCCTACCAGCGGAGCCGAAGTGTCAATCTCGACTGGATCTGAGAGCACAACCCCCGTCACAGGTTTGAAGTCTGAACACGCCGTGCTCAACGGGGTGGCCACGACACAGATACGGATGGGGCGCGAAACCTGCTTGTTGCCCAGTGTGTCGCTGGCCGTCGCGGCCAGGCACGCCCAGCCGTCCTTGAGGTTGTTGGAAGCATCGAACTGGTGGCCAGCGCATTGTAGGCCGTCGTTCACGATCGGCCCGATGGTGTAGACAGACGGCAGACTGGTGACATAGGAGAGAACCTCAGTCATTGAATAGCAGTGGTCCGCCGAGTCCGTGGGATCATACTGAGCCTTGCTGAGATTGAAAGTGGTCCCGCAGAAGGAACCCGGGTCCGGGGGCGAATTCACGCCTGTCAGACAGGGGGCGTTGGGTTCGGGGCTGAAGTCTGCTCCACGGTGCGGTGAAATGGGCAACATGTTCACGACCTGCGCGTCGGTGTCGGTCTGTGGCTTCGTGGTGGGCGTCAACTCAGGGTTTATGTCGTCGCATAAACCGTCGGGCGGGTCACTGGTATCCACCACCAAGGGCCGCGAGGTATTGCTGAGAATGAACAACTGGACGTTGCCTTGATCCACACCGCCGATGGGCACGAAGTCAGGGATTCCGGTCAGCGGGGTGTTGCCATTGTCTTCCGCGAGGACGCGAACGTCGAAGAGCTGTGTGACCAGGTCGCCGTCGTCTGCCGCGTCCGGGCCGACTGGATCAAAGAGCCAGCTACAGTGCCCCCCGCTATCAACTCTTCGCAACATCGGAGGATCCAGGTCAATGGTGGGCGGCGTGTTGTCGAGCGCTAGCTCGTAGCTGACGGTCGACTCATTTCCCAGAACATCCCGTGCGCGAAAAGAGATGGTGGGGAAGATCTGATAGGAGGGCAGCTTGGTCGTGTCAAAGAGGTTCGAGTAGAAAGAGCCGCCCCCAGTCGTCTGCAGGACCAGCGTGACCGAGAAGGTCTGGTCGCCGTTGCCCACCACCGCCACGACCGAGGACGAGTCCACCCCGGCTGGATCCTTGACCGTCGCGCTGATGGTAGTCACGCTCCCAATCATTGTGCCGAGGGCAGGCACCGTGGAGGTGATGTCAGGCCCTTTGTCGTCACTTACGAAGTGACGCAGAACCACCGTCTCAGTTCCATTCACGTCATAGGCGCGGAAGGTGACCAGCTGATCACCCTCCAGGGGCGGAGAGAAGCTGTTGAAGTCGATGGTGCCCTTGTACACGCCCGGGCTGGTCTGGGTCAGCGGGACCGCATCTCCCTGCCCCACCGCCATGGTGACCAGGGTGATGGCAAACACCGGCTGGGTAACGTCGACCTCGACCGGCGCCGAGCCCTTGTAGTATCCGCCTTCGGTTGGAGACTTGACGTCGACTATCGGCCCGGTATCAACCCACAACGCAACGTCGGCGCTTGCCGAGGCACCACCCACCGTGGTGGCAGTCATGACCAGGTCGTAAGAGCCGGTGGGGACACTGGTAAGATCGAGGGGAACACCGGAAAAGATGAAACGCGTGATGTTCGACTCGGGAGCCGAATCCGTCTCGGACCTGGCCGGCTTCACCGTCGCCACCGTGGTGCCGGTTGCCGGATCCTTCAGCAACCCAATCACCGACGACACATCGTCGGTCCGCATATCCCCCGAATTCGAAACGACCGTCACCATGACCGTCGGCTTGGGCCCGTAGCTGGATGGAACAATCAAGGCGTCAGAGACGCCGCCATCCCCGGGCGGGACCAACGACGCTGTGTCGATGATCACGGTGATCGACGGCGCCAAGGATGCTGCATCGACAGCATCTCCCGCCGCATCCCCGCTCGCAGCGCTGGCGTCTGTGCCGTCAGCGACGCCCCCGTCCACCGCTGGGTTGGCCTCGCCTGCGCCGTCAAGGGCGTGTTCCACGGCGGCGTCAACCTTTACCGCCCGAATGACGCCGGTGTCGTAGAGCGGATAGGGTGGCGAGGGCGATCCCTGGTCAGAGCCATTTCCACACCCAGCAAGCGTCAGTGACGCAGCCAGGCCGAGAAGAAACCATCGGGAATCAAGTGATGCTCTCATGTGCCGCCCTCTCCATCATAGGTTCGGACGAGGCGAATCAACTATTTAGCCTCGGCTGGCGGTTTTGCAGCCTCTGCCTCGTCAGGCGCGGCGGCCGCCCGGCCCTTGCCCTTCTTGGACTTCGCTTTGCCTTTCTCTTCGGCTTGCACGCCATCACCGTTGCCCGAGAGTGACCAACCCTCACCAGATGTGGGCCCGTGCGACGTGGAATCCGATTCGGCCGGCAGCTTCTCCTCGATAGCAGCCGGCTTGCCCGGCGGAAAGTCGAACACCAGGAATCGCGTGCCGTTGGGCCCGGCCTCCGTCCCTGGCGTGGCGCTGGCACGTTCGCGAAGGGTGATGAGGATCTCGACGTTCTCTCGACGCTGCTTGGCTGAAACGCTCTGCACCGGGGTGGGAAAGGCGCGCATGTCGAGCTTGCGTCGGTTGTTCGCCATGAAAATGCGGCACCCGCGCAGTACCACCGTCAGCGTCGAATGGCCGGCCTTGGACAAATGTCCTTCTTTCACCTCGAACTCCACCGGCCCGGTAGTCTGAAAGAAGACTCGCGACCCGGTGGCAGTGGGCTGGAAGCCCGTCCAGATGAGATAGGGTGGGCTTGCCGGCGCCTGGGGCAACGGGTTGCTCACATTGCTCCCCGGTGTAACGCCACCATACTTGCCGGCGCCCGGTGCCCCTGGTGGCGCACTGGCGCCCTGGTCGAGTGGCACCATTTCGTCGGCCTGGCCGGGCCCGGCCACTAGCAAACCTGCGCAGGCAAACAGCACCGGACGCAGAAAACTGAGAATCGCGCGCAGGTTCAGGTCCATCCCTTCTCATCATAAGCGTGGGTCGGACGATCTGGCAAATACCGAGCGCGTCAAACCCGCCCAGTATGCTGGGCTGCGGTGGACACCTCAGTCGGAGGGCGCGCGCGCCAGGGTCTGCTCGAGGATGTCCAAGTTCGGCGGTTTCGCGAGGTGCTGGTCGAATCCGGCTTCCGAGGCGCGCTGTACGTCCTCGGGCAGAGCGTATCCGCTCAGAGCCACGAGATAGGCGCCCTTGAGGGCGTCGTCGGCGCGGAAAGCGCGCGCCACATCGAAGCCGTCCATGCCGGGAAGCCCGATGTCGCAGAAGACTACCTCGGGCTTGTACTCGCGGGCTTTGGCGATGCCTGCGGGTCCATTGTAGGCGACCTCGACCTCATGCGCGCTGAACTCGAGCGCCTCGCGTAGGCTGTCGGCCGCGTCGATGTTGTCCTCGATGATGAGCACGCGCCGGCGGCCGCCCGGGACCAGTGTGCTGGAGCGCGCAGACCCATCGACCGCACCTTCCTCCAGCGCGAGCGGCAAGCGCACGACGAACTCTGCCCCTTGACCCAGCCCAGGGCTGCGCGCGGCGATGGTGCCACCGTGCAGCTCGACTAGTCCCTTTACCAGCGCTAGGCCGAGGCCCAAGCCGCCCTTGCTGCGATCGAGGGTGGCATCAGCCTGTGCGAATGGCTGGAACAGGCGCGCCAGCATCTCCTGGTCCATGCCCACCCCTGTGTCGGTAACACGAACCACCGCCTGCTTGGCCTCGCTGTCGGTGGACACGGACACACGCGTGCCGCCGCCTGGCCCGGTGAACTTGGCCGAATTTTGCAGAAGGTTGCCAACCATCTGTGCCAGCCGGTTCGAGTCTCCGTTGACAAACACGGGCTGGGAGGTGGGAGCAAGCTCGAGGTGCACCTCGTTACTCTCGAACTGGGGGCGATGGTCCTCCATTGTACGCCGCACCAGTTCGCCGAGTTCCAACCGCTGCCGCTGCAGCGGGATCTTGTTGCGCGCAATCCTCGTCACGTCGAGCAGATCGTCGACCAAGCGGGCGAGCTGCGCGACCTGCCGGCCGATCACCGCTTGGGCGCGATGCGCCTGCTCGCCGCCGGGAACCGCATGGTCAAGGATATAGAGGCTGTTGGTAATCGGCGCGAGCGGATTGCGCAGCTCGTGTGAGAGCACGGCCAGAAAATGGTTCTTGTTGATGTCCGCCTTGGCCAGCGCCTCGGCGGTCTCGCGGGATCGCGCCTCGCTTTCCTGCAGTGCCTTCTCCGCGCGCTTGCGCTCGATGATTGTCCAGGCCACATCAGCAAGGTGCGACACGATTTGGACGTCGCTGTCGTGGTAGTCGGTGGGTTTGTTACCAACCCCGACGACGGCCACGATGAGGTCCGACCGGATGATAGGCACGACCAACTCGCGCGTGATGGGGGCGTGTCCTGGGGGCAGTCCCTTGCGATGCGGGAGCGACGCGTAGTCGTTGTGAATGACCGGCCATCGCTGGCGCACGCAGTCCACCCAGACACCGGCCTCGGCGATCGGGTAGTGGGTGCCTTGCCCCGTGGCCGAGCAGAACTCTTTCATGGTTCGGGTGGACCAGGTCGCCAACGAAAGCGTGTTCTGGTCTGGCTCGACGAAGTGGCAGAAACCAATAGGGCTGTCGGTCAGCGCCCCGATCACGTCCAGCATCTCTTGCAGCAGCTCTTGCAGGGAGTGGTCTGCGGAAGAATCGAGCAGCGACAGTCGAAACCGAAGTGTCTCTTCAATCCGCCGGCGCTCGGTAATGTCGGTCAATACGGCGCGGCACTCACGGCCGCCGTCATCGGAGGCTACCGCCTCGATGTGCACCCACAGTGGCGCGCTCTTCTCTGGACCGATCGTCAGATCGCAGACTTGTTTGGCCTGGCTCTCGAATACTTTTTCGAGAAGAGCGTTGAAGGCGGGGCGATACTCAGGGGAGACGAAGAGGCCGAAGCGCGCCCCGACCAGGCGGGAGCGCTCCAGTCCCAGCAGGCGTGCCCCGGAGAGATTCACCTGGCCGATCGTCCCGTCGCCATCGAGTGTCACGTAGCCGATGGGCGCGAAGTCGTAGAGGTCGGAGTAACGTTCCACCCCCGCCTCCAGTTCTGCCCGCGCCCCCTGCAGCTCTTCGTTCTGCAGCTCCAGCTCGATCTGATGAACCTGCAGCTCGTGGACCAGACGCTGCATGTCTTCCGCTGTGGGCTGGCCTCTGGCCTCCGACCTTCTCGGTCTCTCCTTCATCCGGCCTTCCGCCCGTGCGCGCAACTCCCCGGCGTCCGCCGGCGTGCTCTCTCTCTTCTTCATTCCGCCGCCCCCTGCACCGACTGTGTCGCCCGCAGGGTCGCCTCCAGCGTCTTGGCGGCACTGATGTCGACAAAGGTGATCACCACGCCGTCGATTCGGTTGTCGAGCGTGCGGTAGGGCATGACGCGCACCGAGAACCAGCGCCCGTCGCGGGTGGTAATCGGTTTCTCCTTGAATACCAGGCTGCGCAGCACCTCACGCGCATCCTCGGCGAGCTGGGGGTAGACCAGATCCGAGGCGAGGTCGGTGAGCGGCCGGCCCACGTCGCCCGGGATGAGCTTGACGATCTTGAGCATCTGAGGGGTAAAGCGCCGCACGGTCAGGGCATTGTCCAGGAACAAGGTCGCGATGTCGGTGCTGTCGAGCAGGTTCTTCATGTCGTTGCTGGTTCGCGACAGCTCGTCCACCTTGGATTGCAGCTCTTGATTGAGCGTCTGCAGTTCCTCATTCATGGACTGCATCTCTTCTTTGGAGGTTGTCAGCTCCTCATTGGTGGACTGCAGCTCCTCGTTGGTGGACTGCAGCTCCTCGTTGACCGACTTGAGCTCCTCCTGCGAGGTCTGCATCT
>Ga0182017_10001934_pt1 | contig 15927 bp, 11 predicted proteins | sample 712E3DmetaG_FD_120492 | JGI IMG/M metagenome (GOLD analysis project Ga0182017, IMG submission 120492) | Permafrost microbial communities from Stordalen Mire, Sweden - 712E3D metaG | ecosystem: Environmental > Terrestrial > Soil > Wetlands > Permafrost | place: Sweden: Stordalen | collected... | reverse complement strand
ATTTCTCGTCATGGCCTCGACGCTCATGTACATCAAAAGCCGCGAACTGCTGCCGGTGGACCAGCAGGTGCCGGTCGAGGGCGAGGAGGAAGGCGAAGACCCGCGCTGGGAATTGATCCGGCAACTCGTCGAATACAAAAAGTTCAAGGACGCCGCCGCGCGCCTGCAGGTTCTCGAAGCGGAGCAGGAAAACATCTTCCCGCGCGTGCCGGGCAAGCTCGAATTTGAGGGCGCCGCCCCGCCGCCCAGGCCGGACGTTTCCATTTTCGATCTGCTCCACGCCGTCAACGGCGTGCTGCAACGCTTCAATAAACGCGAGAATCTGGACGACATTTTTGAGGACAAGTGGACGGTCAGCGAAAAAATCGAGTTCATCCTCAAAGTGATTGCCGGGCGCGGCAGCGTGCGCTTTGCCGAGTTGTTCGAAAGCGCCGCGAGCCGTTCCGAGGTGGTTTGCACCTTCCTGGCGTTGCTGGAATTGATCCGCCTGCGCCAGCTCGTTTGCTCGCAGCCCGAACCTTTCGGCGAAATCGAAATTCGCCTTGCCGCGCCGCCAGCGGTTGGGGCACCGGTCTCCGACCCGGCGCCGGTCGCTGTGCCGGCAGCGCCCGCGTCTGAACCTCTGCCCGCTGCGGCTGAAACAAGTCCGCAATCACCAATCACCAATCCGCAATCATCCTAGCATGGAATTAAAAAATATTCTTGAATCGTTGCTGTTCTCCGCGCAAAAACCGCTGAGCGTGAAAGAGCTTCGCGACGTGCTCGCCGCCGCCGCCGAACAGGAAGGCGCCGATGCCACCGCCAAATCGCTGGCCAAAACCAAGGACACCGAACTGACGCTGGCGCTCGAGGAACTGGCGCGCGACCACGAAGCCGCCGCGCGCAGCTATTGTCTCGCGTGTGTCGCGGGTTCGTGGCAATTCGTCACCCAGCCGGAATTTGCGCCATGGCTGCGCGCGCTCGTCGGCGTAAAGATGCGTCCGACGCGGCTTTCGCAACCCGCGCTCGAAACGCTGGCCATCGTTGCGTATCGCCAGCCCATCACGCGCGCCGAGATCGAGCAGATTCGCGGTGTGAACGTGGACGCCACGATGCAGACGCTCACGGAACGCGGTTTGGTCGAGGCCGTTGGCCGCGCCGAGGTGGTAGGCCGTCCGCCGACCTACGGCACGACCGCGTTGTTCCTCGAATACTTTGGTTTGAGCAGCCTGGAAGGTTTGCCCGCCGCGGACGAACTCCGGCGCATTGTTGTTGAAAGACCGCCCGCGCCGGTCACGGCTGATCCCGGTCTGGCCACGAACCCGCCGGAACAACTGGCGTTGGAAAATGCCACACCGAAGCCAGGCGAAGGCGGGAAAGCAGAAGCTGGAAGCCAAAATCAGCCGGAACCGTAAAAATCGCGGTGAACTCCACGAAACCAAACAGCTACGAAATGATTATTTGGTGGAGCGCGGAAGACGACGCCTACGTGGTGGACGTGCCGGAACTTCCCGGCTGCATGGCCCACGGCCCAACACGGCAGGACGCCATCAAAAACGCCGAGGGCGCCATCAAACTTTGGATCAAAACCGCGAAGGAAGACGGTCAGGAAATTCCACAGTCGCGTGGGCGGTTGGTTTATGCGTGAAAGTCACGGCTGATCCCGGTCTGGCCACCACTCCGCATTCACCGGCGAAGCTGGAAACCCGAGGGCATCGCTACTGAGGCTGATTACTCGCGCCAAATTCTTCCCAAATCTTCCTGGCTTTCTCAAAGCCCTCATCCAGTTGCGGCGGCGTTGAGCCTGGTTTGACACGGAAAGCTCCCTGTTCGTAACACTTTGCAATGCCGGCCATCAGGTTCTTTGCCGATGGGACAAGACAAAGGTATTGTCCTCGGTGAACGTGTAAAACACCGCGCCTTCGGACTGGGCCGTCTTGAGCACCGCAGTCTTTTTGGCGAGAGCGCGAAGCAAAGCCGAATCAGGCAAGCCAGCGGGAATTAAAGGTTTAGCCATGTAGTTCCTCCTTGCGAGATGTGAGTTTCTATGGTTGCGCGGTAATCCGTGTCCATCCGTGGTTAATTTTCATTTTTGGCCACACCGGCGGCGACGTATTTATCAAACTCGATGTAAATCCGCGCATTGGTGTTTCAATCCCGCCGGGGCGATGGCGAGTGAACACCCGGCAATGTGGGAAGTCAATGGCGGGTTTTTTTAATCCGACAATTTGCTTTCGCCGGTTACTTGCAAGTGTGGGATTATGCCTTTAACAAACCATGACCCTGTCAAATACCAAAGCGGTGCTGAAGCCACCGCAGTCCAGACGCTTCGCGTGCTCAGTGAGCCGCCCGGCAATCGCGCCAGCGTTTGGACTGCGGCGGTTGACCGCCGCCCTCGTCCGCCAATCGCACGACCCGTGCCGGAGCGCTTCTGTTGTTTGTCAACGACATAGTCCCATGCAAGTGCAGAAATCAGAATTCGTCCGAAAGCTCGCCGTGTTTGTGTTCCGGGTTCGGAATCAATTTCTGATTGCGGCAGTCCACCACCCAATCCAAATCTTCCAGCGGAAATTCTTTAACGCAAAGACGCCAAGGCGCAAAGACGCGAAGAATTACCGGATCGGATTGCCTCCGGAACTGATCGCTGAATAGTAATTTGTTTTTCTGAATTCAATCTCAGTTTCGACCTTTGCGCCTTTGCATCTTTGCGCCTTTGCGTTAAACCCCGGCTTCATTGTTACGGCTTGGTTTTTCATCAAATTCAAATCTTCGCCAGCGCCTGCTTCAAGTCAGCAATCAAATCTTCGACGTTTTCCAGGCCGAGGGCGATGCGCACGAGGTTGTCCACCATGCCGAGGGATTTGCGGTAGGCCACCGGATAGTCGAAGAACGACATCATGGACATCTGGGTGACGAGACTCTCGGAACCGCCCAGACTGGGCGTGATGAGGAAAAGTTCCAGCGAATCAATGAACCGCCGGGTGGCCTGATCATCACCCTTCACCAGGAAAGTGATGACGCTGCCGAAGCCGCGCATCTGTTTTTTCGCCAGCCGGTGATCCGGATGCGATTTCAATCCGGGATACCAGACCTTCAGGATTTTGGGATGCGCTTCGAGGAACCGGGCGATTTCGAGTCCGGCGCGGTTGTGATGTTCCATCCGCAGGCCGAAGGTTTTCAATCCGCGTTCCAGCAGGAAGCAGGTGAGCGGTCCGGGAATGGAGCCGATCATCCGTTGCAGTTTGTTCAGATCTTCGAGCAGCTTGTGATTGCCCAGCGTCACACCGGCCAGCAGATCGTTATGGCCGCCGAGATATTTCGTGGCCGAGTGGATGACGATGTCCACGCCCAGTTCCAGCGGACGGATGTTGAAGGGCGTGGCCAGCGTCGCGTCAATCATCGTGAGCAGTTTGTGCCGCTTGGCGACCTTCACGATGGCCGGGAGGTCCGGCACACGCAGATAGGGATTCGTTGGCAGTTCGGTAAAAATGATGTTCGTGTTGGGCTGGATGGCTTTTTCGATGGCCGCTGCCGTCGGATCCACGAGGCTGGATTGAATCCCGAATTTCTTCAGCAGGTTCGTCGCGAAATCGCGCGTCTGCCGATAGCAGTCGCTCGTGAAAATGATGTGGCCGTCCTTTTTCATGTAGGCCATGAGCGTGAGAATGACCGCGCTCATGCCGGTCGAGAAAAGAATGGCCCGTTCGGCGCCCTCGACGGCGGCGAGTTTGCGCTCGGTCTCCTGCTGGGTCGGATTGCCGTAGCGGCCGTATTCGTGTTCGCGGATGACGCGGCCCTGGCCCTTGGCCTTCATGAACTCGAAGACTTCAGACGTGGACTCGAAGCTGTAGTTCGAAGTCTGGACAATGGGCGTGGACACCGCGTTGTGCGCCTTGCGACGCCGGCCCCGGCCATGAATGGCGAGCGTGGACGAACCCCACTTATGCATGCTGCGAGTTTTAGAAGTCATTGAACAAATCCTTGTTTCGGAGGGGCGAGCTCTGCGAGTCCCTGACTTTCTGTGAAAAATGATTCAGGGTTTCGTGTAACTCGACCCTCCGATTGTTAGACATCGAATTGTCTCCTGTTTTTAAGCGCCTTGTGAAGCGCGTCTTTCACCGCGTCCAAACGAGCGGGCAGTTCAATCGGCTGGTTCGCATAACGGCACGGAAAATCGAGTTCCCGCTTGTGATACTTCACCTTCATCTCGACAAACTTCAGTCCGTGCGCCGTGGAGATGACGACGACGCGCTCGGATTTGTCAATCTTGCCGGCCTTGAGGAGCTTGATCAAAACCGCCAGCGCCACGCCGGTGTGCGGGCAATTGAACATGCCGGTGCGATCGCCCAGCGCCGCGGCGTTGGCCAGTTCCTCCTCGGTGGCCTGTTCGACGATGCCATTGAATTGCTTCAACGTGCGGACTGCCTTCTGAATGCTGACGGGATTGCCGATTTGAATGGCGCTGGCCAGGGTCTTTTGCGCCTGGACCGGCTCGAACGTCTTGAAGTTCTTCAGATAGGACCGGTAAAGCGGATTGGCCCGCTCGGCCTGGGCGACGACGATGCGCGGCAGCTTGGAAATCAAGCCAAGGTCTTTCATCATCATCAGACCCTTGCCGAGCGCGGAAACATTGCCGAGATTGCCGCCGGGAATGATCATCACGTCGGGCACCTGCCAGTCGAATTGCTGGACAATTTCGATGCCCACGGTCTTCTGGCCTTCAACCCGCAGCGAATTCATCGAGTTCGCCAGGTAAAGCGTTTCGTCCTTGGTGATTTCCTGGACCAGCCGCATGCAGCCGTCGAAGTCGGTGTCGAGATAGAGCACGAGCGCGCCGTTGGAAATCGGCTGGATGAGCTGCGCGCCGGAAATTTTTCCGCGCGGAAGCAGAACGATGGACTGGATGCCGGCCGCCGCGCAATAGGTGGCCAGTGCCGCCGAAGTGTCGCCCGTTGAGGCGCACACGACGGCTTTGATGGGCGCGCCCTCGGAAATCATCTGCTTGACCTGTGACACGAGCACGGTCATGCCGAGGTCTTTGAACGAGCCGCTGTGCGTGTTGCCGCAGAGTTTGATCCAAAGCTCGTTGACCCCGATTATCTTTCCGAAGCGTTCGGCCCAGAAAAGATTGGTGCCGCCTTCGTAAAGTGAAACGACATCGTCGTTCTTGATCTGCGGCAGGATCCATTCCTTCTTGCCCCACACGCCGGAACCGTAGGGCCATTCGTTGCTCATGTATCGCTTTTCAAAAAGTTTTTTCCAGCTCGCGGCGCTGCGGCGGGCGAGCGCCTTGAGATCGTGTTGCACCTCCAGCAGCGAATGGCAGCGCTGGCATTGGTACACGATGGAGTTGAGCGGGTAAGTCTGCCCGCACTCCGGATTGATACATTGAAACCAGGCTCGATATGGCATGGGTCATCTTTCCGGTGCCACGCGCGGCCAAGTGTTCTCAACCTGAGCTGCCACGGCACCATTTACGCGCCACAGCATGGACATCCGCTTCGCAGTTTTCAAGAAGACAACGGACGGCTGGTGAGGAATTAGCTCTTTTGCTGGCACCGATAACCTTAAAAGCAAAAGTCGGACGAGAAGGCGCCCTGAGCCTGGCCGGTGAAACAATTTACATTGCAAATAGAACCCGGTTTTATTACGATTATCTTTAATCAAGAAGGCCGTCAGCTTTGATCCATTCGCGGCGGTTTGCTGAAAACCGGAGTTTATATGAAAAGTGCGTCGCCGTTTCAGAGGGCGAATTGGCTGTCAGTGTGTGTACTCACACTGTTGATGTTTTTCAGCCACGCGCGTCTTGCGCCCGCCGCCGTAATCAACCAGCAGCCGCACAGCACGAACGTATTGGCCGGCTCGAATGCCACCTTTACTGTCGTCGCCGGCGGCACGGCGCCGCTCCGTTATCGCTGGTCGTTCAATGGAACCAACCTGACGAACAGCGGCCGCATCAGCGGCGCCACGAACGCGACGCTGACCATTTCCAATGTGGTGACCGGCGACGCCGGCGGTTATCGCGTGGTCGTGTCCAACAGCGTCAGCGTGGTGACCAGTTCGGTGGCAACTCTGACGGTGCTGTTGCCGCCGACAATCACCACCCAACCAACGAATCAATCTGTGCCCGTTTACAGCGATGTGACATTTTTCGCGGCCGCTTCCGGCACCGGGCCGCTGTTTTATCAGTGGCAAAAAGACGGTTTGAACCTGACCGGTGGCGGGCGCGTCGGCGGCGCGACCAATTCGGTGTTGACAGTTTCAGACGTTCAGGCCGGCGACATTGGCAACTATCGCCTGATTGTGACCAATGTTTACGGTGCGGCCACCAGCGTGGTGGCAAATCTAATGGTTCAGCCTCTGGTTGTGTGGGGTGTCAGCAACACTGTTCCGCAGGCATTTACCAATGCGGTGGCGATCGCCGCCGGATCCTATCACGTGCAATATGTTTATCTGGGACTCAAGTCAGACAAAACCATTGCCAGTTGGGGTGTCGATGTGCCCGCCGGGTTAAGCAATGTCGTTGCCGTCTCCGCCGGCTACCGGCACGGCCTGGCGCTTGCAAGCAACGGGACAGTCACGGGTTATGGCGATGACAGTTTTGGCGAAACCGATACGCCGAGCGGATTGAGCAACGTGGTGGACGTTGCCGCGGGAGGCGATTACAGCATCGCGCTCAAGACCGATGGCACCGTTGTCGGCTGGGGATACGCCCTTCCACCAGACGGATTGACCAACCTTTTGACAGTCTCGGCGGGAACATTTCACAGCTTGGCCATCAGAGACGACGGCACCATTACGGGTTGGGGATATAACGAATATGGCGAGGCAACGGCCCCGGCCGGCTTGAGCAATGTGGTGGCGGTTTCCGCGGGTGCTTTTCACAGTCTGGCGCTCAAGAGCGATGGAACGGTGGTTGCATGGGGAATCAATTATTATGGCGAATCCATGGCTGCCCCCGACGGATTGAGCAACGTTGTCGCAGTGGCCGGTGGATGGTCCCATGCTTTGGCACTCAGAAGTGACGGAACCGTTGTGGCGTGGGGCAGCAATGATAATGGCCAGACCAACACGCCAGCGGGGCTGACCAATGCGGTGGCCATTGCCGCCGGCAATCTTCACAGTCTGGCCCTGCTCCCCAATCCCGCAGCCCAGCTTCCGCCGGTTATTCGCTGGATGGGTGCGACCAACCGAACTATCCCCTTCGGCCAGACAGCCCTGATTCTGCCCGCTTTGACGGGTTCTCTGCCCATGCATTTTCAATGGTTTTCGAATAATGTGGCGCTGCCGGGCGGAACCAACCGGTGGCTGCTATTGTCATCGGCCAAACCCGAGCAATCGGGGAGTTATTCCCTGGTCATAACCAACGACGCCGGCTCGGTTACCAGTTCCATCGTCACGCTGACAATAACGCCACCGACGCCTCCGACTTTCCCCGTCCAACCGACGAATCAATCGGTTTTATACGGCAACACGGCGGTGATCGCTGCTTCCGTCGCCGGCACGCCACCGCTGGTCTATCAATGGCAGAAAAACGGAGCCAATCTTTTCGACGGCGGACGGCTGGCGGGCGCCACCGGAGCGACGCTGACGATTTCGAATGCTCAACCGGGCGACCAAGGGAGTTATCAACTGGTGGTGACCAGTCCCTATGGCACCAACACGAGCACCCCGGCAGTGCTTTCCGTGGTGCCGGTGGTGGCCTGGGGATATAACCCTCAAGGTCAAGCGGTCGTTCCCCTGGATTTTACCAATGTCATTTCGGTTGACGCAAAAAACGGCCGGAGCATCGCTTTGAGAAGCGACGGCACGGTGGCGGTCTGGCCGCAGAATCCCTCCACCGACCCGCCCGCCGGCCTGTCCAACGTGGTGGCCGTGGCCCAAGGGTACGACCCGAGCGCGGCATTGAAGAGTGACGGGACGATCACAGCCTGGGGGCCGAATCTGGCTTCGCCGGGAAACCCCACAAACGTCGTGGCCATCGCGGTCGGAAACTACAACGTCATCGTGCTCCAGGGCGATACCACGGCAAGCGGACTTGGAGTGTGGCCGGCGTCGAATGTCCTGAGCATTTCCTCGGGGGATAATCACACCCTGATGGCCAGGGACGATGGAACCATCGTGGGTTCGGGAAACAACAGTTCCGGGCAGGCAGCGGCTCCGGCCGGGTTAAGCAACGTGGTGGCGGTTTCGGCGGGTGCCTATCACAGTCTGGCTCTTAAAAGCGATGGGACCGTCTTTGCCTGGGGATATAATTTGTTTGGCCAATGCAATGTTCCTGCCGGGCTCAGCAACGTGGTGGATATCGCCGCCGGTTACATGCATAATCTCGCGCTTCGCACCGATGGTTCCGTGGTCGCCTGGGGGGACAACAGCTACGGTGAATCAGGCATTCCTTCCAATTTAAGCAATGTGGTGGCGATCGCCGGTGGAAATTGTTACAGCGTGGCCATCGTGAAAAATCCCGCGACGCCCATCCCGCCCTCGATCTGGTGGCCGGGCTCTACAAACCGGATCCTGAACCCGGGTGGAACCGCGGTTTTTGTTCCCAAGGTCAATGGGTCCCGACCCATGGTTTTTCAGTGGTTCTTCAATGGCACGCCCATGGCCGGCCAAACCAACCGGTGGCTTGTGTTGCCATCCACCTCGACGCAACAATCGGGCGCCTATTACTTCAGTGTGACCAACCAATATGGCTCGGCCACCAGCCCGATCATCACAATCTCTGAAGCGCCGACGATGCTGTCACAGCCCTTGAGCCAGTTCATTTTGCTGGGCAGCAACGCCACTTTTGCCGCCGCCGCAGCGGGCGACGCAACGTTGGGCTATCAATGGTATTTCAATGGCGCTCCGCTGGCCGACGGCGGGCGCGTGAACGGTTCAACAACAACGAACTTGACCATCGCCAGTGTCCAAACCAACGACGCTGGTTCCTATCAACTGGTCGTGACCAACAATTCCGGCTCGGTCACCAGTGCGGTTGCCAGCTTGACGGTGCTGGTCCCGGCCATGATTGTGATCCAACCAACGAACCAGACTGTGGTATTAAGCTCCAACGTGACGTTCAGCGCCACCGCCGGCGGAACGGCGCCGTTCGGTTATCTCTGGTATTCCAATGGAACTGCACTGGCCAACGGTGGACGGATCAGCGGTGCCACGTCCACGAACCTGACAATCGCCAATGTTCAAACCAATGACAGCGGAACAGGCTATCAGCTGGTCGTCACCAACAATTACGGCTCGGCCACCAGCGCAGTCGCCACGTTGACCGTGCTGGCGCCGATTCAAATCACCGGGCAACCAGCCAGCCGGGCGGTGTTGCTGGGCAGCAATGCAACATTTACTATTACAGTGACCGGGTCGGGGCCGCTGGCTTATCAATGGCTCTTCAACGGCGCGCTGTTGTCCGATGGCAATCGCATCAGCGGCAGCGCCACGCCGGTGTTGACGGTTTCGAACGTTCAATCCGGCGATGCCGGCGGTTACGCCGCCGTCGTGACCAATCCATTGAGCTCCGCAACCAGCCGGACGGCCACATTGACGCCCCAAACCATCCTTGCCCCCTCCATCCGCCATGTCGCACTGACAAGCGCCAATCCATCGACGCCTTATCTCGACTGGACCACGGCGGCAACGAACATTCAGGATGCCATTGACGCATCCGTCGCAGGCGATCTGGTTTTGGTGAGCAACGGAATTTACAGCACCGGCGGACGCGCAATTTACGGCCAGGCCACCAACCGCGTGAACCTGGACCGGGCCGTCACCGTGCAAAGTGTCAACGGCCCGGCTTCGACCCTTATCAAGGGCGATTACACGGCCCCCACTCACGGCGGCCCGAATGCCCGTTGCGCGTATTTGACCAACGGCGCGGTTCTTTCCGGCTTTACCCTGACCAACGGCGGCACTCTTTTCACAACCAACATTGTGCTCGAATCCAGCGGCGGCGGGATCTGGTGCGAACCCTCCGGCGGTGTGGTGTCCAATTGCGTGCTCGCCGGCAACGTGGCGGCACGCTTCGGCGGCGGCGCATTCCAGGGCACCCTGTTCAACTGCATCCTCACCAACAACACCGCCAGCCAGGGAGCCGGTGCCTGTTCGAATGTGTTGTTCAACTGCACGGTCATGAAAAACACCGCGAACTACCAAAGCCTGAACGTTGGCGGCGGCGCGTTGTCCTGCGTGTTGAGCAACTGCCTGCTCGTGGCAAACTATTGCAGCGGAGGTGGTGGGGGCGGCGCGGCGCTCTCCACCCTGGTTGGCTGTGTGTTAAGCAACAACGCCGCAAACTACGGTGGCGGCCTGGCTTCGTCTGTTGCCTATAATTGCCTCATTTCCAGCAATCGCGCCGTCAGCTCCGGTGGAGGCGCCTATGGCGGCGCCCTGCTCAACTGCGTTCTGAAAACGAACCTGGCGGGTCGAACCGGCGGCGGCGTTTACAGCAGCGCTCTGACCAATTGCACCGTTGTCGGCAACAACGCTCCTAGCATTGGCGGCGTGGATGGAACCGAAGGTGGCGCCGTTGCCAATTCAATCATCTACAACAATGCCGGCGGAAATCTGTCTAGCACCAAGTCGGTCTTTTTTGTCTGCTCCAGTCCGTATTTCGGCACGGGCAGTATCACCAACGCGCCGCTGTTCGTGAACGAAGCCGGCGGTGATTTCCATCTGCAATCCAATTCGCCCTGCATCAATTCCGGCAACAACGCTTACGTTTCCGTCACCAACGACTTTGACGGCAATCCGCGCATCGTTGGCGGCACGGTGGACATCGGCGCTTACGAGTATCAAACACCCGGTTCCGTCATCTCCTACGCCTGGCTCCAGCAATACAGTCTGCCGACCGACGGCTCGGTGGATTATTTGGACTTGGACGGCACCGGCATGAACAACTGGCAGAAGTGGGTTGCCGGTTTGAATCCCACCAATCCGGCGTCGGTTTTGGTGATGTTGCCGCTGGTGGCGACCAACAATCCGACGGGTGTGACGGTCATCTGGCAAAGCGTCAACACCCGGACCTATTTTCTCCAGCGCGCCACCAATCTCGCGGCGCAGCCGGCGTTTTCCGTCCTCCGAAGCAATATTGTCGGCCAAGCCGCCACGACCAGTTACACCGACACCACGGCTACGAACGGCGGCCCCTATTTTTACCGTATCGGCGTGCAGCGGTAATCCTCAAAATGGAACGCGGGGAACACCGGCCGGAACCATTTGACTTCGATCAGCGCCGTCCCAGCCGCTCCAGCAGCTTGGCGTGAATCCCGCCGAAGCCCCCGTTGCTGAACACCACGACGATGTCGCCGCCTTGCGCGCTTTTGGTGACATGCGTGACAATGGCGTCCACGTCGGGCAGATGGCTGCATTTTTGCCCGAAGCTTTCAAATCCTGCATGAGCTTTTCGGGATTGAGCCGTTCTTCGGCGGAGATTTGTTCCAGCCGCGGCACAATTCACAATGGCTTAGGATGGACGCGAATGCCGTGGTTTTCAAGGAAACAGCGCACCCAGCCGGAAAAATTAGGCCGGTTACTTGGCTGGGTAAGCGACGGAGAAAGCATCGCTTGCCGGACCGCGGCGGCAATTTTCGTGAATTTTTTCCGGCTCGTCTGATTGAAACCGCACCCGTGGCGGCAAATAAATTAATCGCCGGGAATCACGCCGATTTCCGCCGCCGAGGCCCAGGGCTGGTCATTGACTTCCGAAAGCGATTTGAGCTTGATGAACCGGCATTTCTTCGCGTCAAAAGCCACGGTTTTCGTTTCCCTGCTGTTCTCGAACGTTCCGCTCTTGACCGGCTGGCCAAAGTCATTGCCATCGTCGCTGACGTAGAATTCGTAATTCTTGATCATGCCGTTCTGGCTGTCGTCCTGGCGTGGCAGGTAAGTGAAACCCTTGATGGTGGACGGTGGTGCCAGCTCAATGATGATCTCATGTGGCTGTGGCGGATTCGTATCCTGCCATTGCGTATGCCAGAGGGTGTTCGTATCGCCATCAACCGCATTGACACCCCGGCCGTTTTCACCGGCCGTTTCCTCGCTGTCCACCTTGACGACCGTCAGCGTTACTTTGCCGGGGGTTGCAGCTACCGGTTGGGGAACCACCGCGGCACTTGGTTGTGCCGGCTCGACGGCAGCGGTGGCAGGAGCAGGTTGCGTGGTTGTGGCGCCTTCTGTCGTATCTGTGGTGCTCTTGGGTGCACAGGCGGAAAAAGTCATGATGGTGGCTGCGATGGCCAGGTTGGCGAGGATGATGCCGGGAGATGTTTTCATAAAAGTCGGGCTTGTGGTCAAAATTTTTTGGTTTGGCTTAAAAACATTTATATCGTCAGGCAGATAATTACTGCCAAAAACGGGTCCGGTGTCAAGTTTGGAACCATCTCGCGCCAACCATGACGGCTTGAGCGTTTGCTCTGCCTGCGGCCCAGCCGCTCCAGCAGCCGGGCGTGGATGCCGCCAAAGCCGCCGTTGCTGAACACCACGACGATGTCGCCGCCCTGCGCCTGCTGCGCGACGTGCGACACGATGACGTCCACGTCGGGCAGATGGCCGCATTTTTGCCCGAAGCTTTCAAATCCTGCATGAGCTTTTCGAGATTGAGCCGTTCTTCGGCGGAGATTTGTTCCAGCCGCGGCACAATTCACAATGGCTTAGGATGGACGCGAATGCCGTGGTTTTCAAGGAAACAGCGCACGCCGGCCGGAGAAATTAGGGCATTTACTTGCCTGGGCAGGGGTTTGGCGTTCGAATGGAAGCCTGCGGCATTCCATTCAACAGCCTGTGGCGAAAGGGGGGGCCGGCACAACGCACGGTCTTATTTCAGAAACAGCCGAACTTCCTGCAAGGCCTGAGCGGTCTCGGCGCTTGACGCGCGGCGCGGGTCGTTTATTGGCAGTTCGTGGTAATTCAGGTCCAAATAACGCGTTCGCGACTGCTCAAAAACCGTAATGCTGTCTCCATTGAACAGCACGGTGTCCTGCCGGCCTGCCAGCAGGGCCCAGTTCCGGGTTTCCTGTCCCTGAATCGGCTCGCCCGTGGTGTAATCTCCGAGTGCGTTCGTGATTCCCATCCAGGTCAGCACGGACGGCACAAAATCGACGTGTGAAGTCACGTGATCGATGACCCGGGGAGTGCTTTCTGGCAGGTGTAATACTCCGAATGTTTGCGTCTGAAAACGGTCGAAGGAACTGCCGTGTCCAAAATGCCCCAATTCACCGAATTCCTCTCCATGATCACCGACCACGACGATGATGGTCCGTTCGTATTCACTCCGGTCTTGGAGGGCTTTCACAATTCTGCCAATCTGCCGGTCGATGTAGTGCAGGGAGTTAAGATAAGAGCCTTTCAAGGCCTGGGCCCCGGCAGGTGATACTGTAAGTTTGACATAGTTGATCTCACCGGATTTCGAACCTTCAAATATGTTGTCCTCCGGCGGATACTCGTAAGGTTGGTGCGACGCGTCGAAGAAAAGGAACTCAAAGAACGGGTGCGGTGGGGTCCGCCGGTCCCCACGGTCAGCAAGGTAAGTGAGGAAGCTGTCGGTCATCAACCGGTCTCGATCCAGGTGTGGCGAATTCCAATGGTCCGTGATGGCTGGCGCCAGCTTCACAAAGCAAGTATCCCGGAATGCCGGCCAGTTGAGGTCCGTGCAACTCATAATTTTGAATTCGTAGCCGCGGCTCGCCAGCAGGTCGAACCATGGAGGACTTATGTTTTGTTTCAGCGCTCGATACCAATAGGTGCCCGGAATCCCGTACAGCAGGCCGAATATACCGTAACGCGTTTCATTGCCGGTCGAAAAATGCTTCGTCAGGCGGAAGCTGTCCCGGCTGAGTTGAGACAGATTGGGCATTGTCTTGTCATCGAGCGCGTCGGACCGGCCACCCTCGATGGCGATGAATATGATGTTCGGTTCGCGCGCTTCCGGCCGCAGGCCGAGCGGGTGTTGAAGCAGGCGGAGCAACCCGGCACTGTTCGGTAGCACGTATGTTTCACTACAGGTGTAACCAAATTTTTTTGCCAGGGGTTTGATCGTCAACGATTGATAAAGCGGCAGTGTGTCATGCACGGTCTGTTCTACCGAGTTGTCCCACAGGTCAATCGTCGCAAAGGCGGTTCGTTCCGTGAGCAAGGCGATTAGTAGTGTCACCAGTCCAAGCCGCGACGGCCAAACCACCAGTCTGGGTGCAACCCACAAGGCAAATGCCAGGCTGACGCCGATGAACAAGATCACTACGGCCCCGGCAATCTCAACGCTTAAGATATCAACCCGCACACTGTCACCAGCACCTTTGGTGGTCAGCACGTCCCAAACAAGACCGTCGAAATGCCGCTGAAAAAGTCGGAAGATGACAATGTCCGCGAGCAAGGCCACCTGCAGGAATGCGTACACCCCTCCGGCGAAGAGTCGCGCCAATATCCGGTGTTGCCAGCGGAGTAACGGCCAGACTGTCAACAGCGCAGGAACAAGATTTAGAAAACCGGCCTGACTTACGATGGCCATCGCGAAAGCCAGGCGGGCAGTGCCATGAAATCGAATGGAGATGCCCAGGGCGTAAACCAACTGGAGAACCACCGTAAAAATGCAGTTGCCGAGGTAGAGCCAGGCCCACTCGCGCCAAGGTCTTGAATTCATTGAAATGCTTGTTATCCGTCCCTGCGTAAATTGCATTTTTCTTGGGAATATTAATTTTTTAGATTCTAATGCAATTTCTGTGCCATTGGCGTCCTTCCTGTATTGTGCGGGCCTGGTGCTTTAGCCCGGAAAACCGTTTCATCCATGAACGAATGCGGATCAACGCGGAGTGGACATTCCACCGGTTCGCGGAACTTTCCAGTTCCCCGGGCGACTGGAAAGCCGCTCAAACCTGCGGGCGGAAAAGCTTGGCCATTCGGTCGCATCCGTCGATTGCGATTTTCGGATTGCGCCGAGCCGACCGGGCACAATTCACGGAACCTCAACCTGGAAGCGGAATCCGCCCGGAAAAATTAGACCGGTTACCTGGCTGGGTAAGCTGTGGGGAACCTATCGCCGTCCCAGCCGCTCCAGCAGCTTGGCGTGAATGCCGCCGAAGCCGCCGTTGCTGAACACCACCACGATGTCGCCGCCCTGCGCCTGCTGCGCGACGTGCGCCACGATGGCGTCCACGTCCGGCAGATACGCCGCGTCCTTGCCCGAAGCTTTCAAATCCTGCATCAGCTTTTCCGGGTTGAGCCGTTCCCCGGGCGCGAGCTGTTCCAGCCGCGCCACCTGCGCCACCACCACGGCGTCGGCATCGGCAAACGCGGCGGCCAGTTCCGTCTGAAACACGTTCCGGCGCGTCGTGTTCGAGCGCGGCTCGAAGATGGCCCGGATTTTTTCGCGCGGATATTTGATGCGCAGCGCCTTCAGCGTCTCGCGGATGGCCGTGGGATGATGGCCGAAGTCATCAATCAATGTCACACCGCCGGGGATGCCGCGCACTTCCATCCGGCGCTTGATGCCCTTGAACGTGTCGAACGCGGACTGGATTTGCTGGTTCTTCAACCCGCAATGCTTGGCACAGGCAATGACCGCCAGGGCGTTCCGCACGTTCAGTTCGCCGACCAGGTTCAGGTGAAATTTGAAGCTCGGGATCTCAAACTCCGTCGCCGTCGGGCCGTAGCGGACATTGAAAGCGTGGACGGCGTTGCCCTCGCCCAGGCCGAACCGCTTGACCGGACAATGCGTCACATTCAGCAGCTCTGCGAGATTCGGGTCATCGCCATTGCCGAGCAGCAGGCCGTTGCGGGGAATCAGGCGGATGAAATGCGAAAACGTTTTTTTGATGGCGTCCAGGTTTTCAAAAATGTCCGCGTGATCGAATTCGAGATTGTTGATGATGCCGATTTCCGGCTGGTAATGGATGAACTTGCTGCGCTTGTCGAAAAACGCGGTGTCGTATTCGTCGCCCTCGATGATGAACCAGTCGCTGT
>Ga0182017_10001932_pt1 | contig 15935 bp, 10 predicted proteins | sample 712E3DmetaG_FD_120492 | JGI IMG/M metagenome (GOLD analysis project Ga0182017, IMG submission 120492) | Permafrost microbial communities from Stordalen Mire, Sweden - 712E3D metaG | ecosystem: Environmental > Terrestrial > Soil > Wetlands > Permafrost | place: Sweden: Stordalen | collected... | reverse complement strand
TCCGGTGGCCGAGGTTCGCCGGTTCCTGGTTCGTACCTTCGGGTGCCAGATGAACGAGCACGACTCCGAACGCATTGCCGCGGTACTCGCAGCCGATGGCCTGGCCCGCACCGAGGACCTGGATGAGGCCGACGTCGTCGTGCTCAACACCTGCTGCATCCGCCAGAACGCCGACGACAAGCTGTACGGGCACCTCGGCCAGCTGAAGTCGGTCCAGGAGCGGCGCCCCAACTTGCAGATTGCCGTCGGCGGCTGCCTCGCTCAGAAGGACCGTGAGCTGCTGCTCGAGCGTGCACCCCATGTCGACGCCGTCTTCGGCACCCACAACGTCGGCAGGGTCGCGGCGCTCCTCGGCCTTGCGCGCTCGAGCGGCGAGCCTGTGATCGAGGTGCCGGATGCTCCCGGCCGCGACGAGGAGACCGACTTCCCGACCGCGATGGCCGTGAGACATGACCAGTCCCATGCCGCCTGGGTAACGATTCAGGTCGGATGCAACAACTCGTGCGCCTTCTGCATCGTCCCGGCCGTGCGGGGGCCGGAGGTCAGCCGGCCGTTCGGGGAGCTCGTCGAGGAGCTCGGAAGGCTTGCGGCCCGCGGGACGGTCGAGGTCACGCTGCTCGGCCAGAACGTGAACTCATACGGCCGCGACCTGACGACAAAGTGGAGGGGCGCTGCAGCCGAAGGGGCCGATCTGGTCCGGATCGCAGGTGAACGATGGGCGCAAGAACGTCCCCTGAGGGCGCGACCCCTGTTCGCCGACTTGCTCCGTGCGATCGGCGCGGTGCCCGGCATCCGACGTGTCCGGTTCACGAGCCCCCATCCGAAAGACCTCCGGCCGGAGACCATCGCCGCGATGGCCGAAACGCCCGCGGTGTGCGAGCAGCTCCACCTGCCCCTCCAGTCAGGCAGCGACCGTGTTCTCCAGGCGATGAGGCGGGGTTACACAGCAGAGCGCTACCTGTCACTTCTCGCTGACGCGAGGGCCGCGATCGCGGACCTCGCTGTGACCACCGACATCATCGTCGGGTTCCCGGGCGAGACCGAAGAAGACTTCGAACGAACTCTCGAGGTCGCTTCACTGGCCTCGTACGACAGCGCCTACACGTTCATCTTCTCGCCGAGGCCCGGCACGCGCGCGGCGCAGATGAAGGAGCTGTACGTGCCACCCCAAGTCGTCGCCGGTCGTTTCGAGCGGCTCAAGGTGGTGATCGAGCGATCCGCGCTCGCCCGCAACCTGAGCCGCATAGGCCTGATCGAGCAAGCCATCGTCGAGGGCCCGTCCAAGAAGGACCCGGAGGTGCTCTCCGGCCGTACCCGCCAGGGCAAGCTCGTGCACTTCGCCCCACCCGAGGGCGAAGACCTCGCCCCGGGCACTTTCGTGAGCGTGCGCGTCGAGCATGCCGCACCGCACCATCTCGCCGGGGCTCTCGTCTCTGGCGAGCAGGGCTCGGGACGCCGGGTCGGAGAGCGGATCCCGGTGGTCGCCGGCTGAAGCGCAAGCCTCAGGACCGCAACGGCGAGCCGCCGACCCGGGGCCGCAGGGGCGGCAGCGTACAATGGGCGGTCGTGAGCGTGTTCGGGAAGGTACTTCGCGCGGGCGAAAGCAAGAAGGTCCGCAGCCTCGCTGCCATCGTGCCCTCGATCAACGCGTTTGAGCCAGAGATCCAGGCCCTGTCCGACGCGGAGCTGGCCCGCAGGACCGTCGAGTTCAAAGAGCGCCTCGATCACGGCGAGGACATGAACGACCTCCTCGTGGAGGCTTTCGCCGTGGTACGTGAGGCGGGAGTTCGCACCATCGGCCAGCGCCACTTCGACGTCCAGCTCATGGGTGGCATGGCTCTGCACTTCGGGTGGATCGCGGAGATGAAGACAGGCGAGGGGAAGACTCTCGTCTCGACGCTCGCGGTCTATCTGAACGCGCTTGGCGGTCGCGGCGTGCATGTCATCACCGTCAACGACTACCTGGCGAGGCGTGACGCCGACTGGATGGGCCAGATCTACCGGTTCCTCGGATTGACGGTGGGTCTCATCACTCCCGACGTAGACGACTTTGCCGTCAAGACCTCGGCGTACCGCGCGGACGTGACCTACGGGACGAACACCGAGATGGGCTTCGACTACCTGCGTGACAACATGGCCCCGCAACGCGAGCACATGGTGCAGCGTGAGCACGTCTACGGGATCGTCGACGAGGTCGACTCGATCCTGATCGACGAGGCCCGGACGCCGCTCATCATCTCCGGGCCCTCGAACGAGTCGACGAAGCTCTACTACCAGTTTGCAAGCGTCGTGCGGACTTTGCGGCGCGATGCCGATTACGAAGTCGACGAGGAGAAGCGCACCGCTGTGCCGACCGAGGCCGGCATTGCAAAAGTCGAGCGGCAGCTCGGGGTCGCCAACCTGTACGACTCGGTCGCGGTGAACTACGTCCATCAGCTCGAGAAGGCACTCCAGGCCAAGGAGCTCTACCACCGGGACAAGGACTATCTGGTGGCCGACGGCGAGGTGAAGATCGTCGACGAGTTCACAGGCCGGATCATGCAAGGGCGACGCTGGTCCGATGGCCTTCACCAGGCTGTCGAGGCCAAAGAACGTGTCCGGATCCAGGACGAGAACCACACGTGGGCGACAGTCACGCTCCAGAACTACTTCCGCATGTACGAGAAGCTCGCCGGGATGACCGGTACCGCCGAGACCGAGGCGGCCGAGTTCGCGTCGACCTACCAGCTGCACGTCGTTCCGATCCCGACGCACCGCCCCATGATCCGAGTCGATGAGCCGGACCTGATCTTCAAGTCGGAGGCGACCAAGTTCGAGGCGGTCGTCGAGGACCTGAAGGAACGCTACGACAGCGGCCAGCCGGTCCTCGTCGGCACGGCATCGGTTGCGAAGTCCGAGGAGCTGTCCTTGCTCTTGGACAAGCAAGGCATCCCTCACCACGTTCTGAACGCCAAGCACCACGCCCAGGAGGCTGTGATCGTCGCTCAGGCGGGACGCCTTCATGCCATAACCGTCGCCACGAACATGGCCGGACGTGGCGTCGACATCGTGCTCGGAGGCAACCCCGAAGGTCTCGCTCAAGACGAGGTCCGCGCCCAGGGGCTCGACTTCGACTCTGACGAAGGCCGGGCGCTCTACCAGTCGCTGCTGGGGAAGTTCAAGCAGCAGTGCGCCGCCGAAGCGGACGAGGTTCGAGCCGTCGGTGGCCTCTACGTCCTCGGGAGCGAGCGCCACGAGAGCCGGCGCATCGACAACCAGCTCCGGGGCCGGTCCGGGCGCCAGGGCGATCGCGGCGAGAGCAGGTTCTACCTGTCGCTCGAGGACGAGCTGATGCGGTTGTTCGCGACCGGTGCCGTCAGCTGGGTCATGGGACGAGCCCTGCCCGATGACGTGCCGATCGAGGCACGCATGGTCACCAAGGCAATCGAGCGAGCCCAGCACACCGTCGAGGGCCGCAACGCCGAGACCCGCAAGGAGCTGCTCAAGTACGACGAGGTGAGAAACGAACAGCGCAAGGTCATCTACCAGCGGCGGCTTCAGATCATCGACGGCGAGGACCTCAAGCCCCATACCGAGGCGCTGCTCACCGGGACGGTGGAACGCGTCGTCGCGAACCACTGCCCCAACGACTTCTCCGAGGAATGGGATCTCGAGGGCCTCTTGTTGGAGCTGACGCAGTACTACCCGACCCGGTTCACCGTTGAGGACCTCGAGGAGGCGACGAGCGTGGTGCAGCTCACCGAGAGCATCCTCACCGAGGCCCTGGAGTTCTACGACGAGCGTGAGCAGACCTTCCCCGGCGGGGCCGAGACCGCGCGGGAGATCGAGCGCAGCGTTCTGATCCAGATCATCGACCAGCGGTGGCGCGAGCATCTCGTGGAGATGGACTACCTGAACGAGGGCATCCACCTCCGCGGCATCGCGCAGACCGACCCGCTAGTGGCCTGGCAGCGCGAGGGATTCGAGATGTTCGGCAAGCTCATGGACTCCATCGACGACGACTACCTGCGCTATGTCATGCACGTTCAGGTCCTTGCTGCGCCAGCTGAGGATCCCGACTACGCCCAAGCGGCGTTCGTAGCCGCTGACGACCCGGTCGCGGGGCTCGGCGATCTTGCCCAGGCGCCGCCTGCCGAGATCGCCGGCGACTCGGCTCAACCACCGTCGGCCGCTCCCCCCGGGGCGCAGGCACCGCCTCCGTCGGCTCATCCTGGACAGCAGACGCCGCCCGGCGCGCTTGCGGGCGGACCCTCGGGCCGTCCCCCAATGCGCGGCACGCCGAACCGGGGTGGCAATGGCGGTGGAGGGGCAGGCCAGAGGCATCCGCCTGCGGGCCCGATCTCGCCGACCGGGACGCGGGTTGTCGGCGGGCCGCCGGCCAAGGTCGGGCGCAATGAACCGTGCTGGTGCGGCAGCGGACGCAAGTTCAAGGTCTGCCACGGCGCGAGCTGAACGATCGTGACCCGAGCATCCGACGCCGGCCCCGACGGCGCGCGCCTTGACCTCGGCGAGGTCCTGGCATCGCTTCGCGTCCGCCTCGACGCGGCGAAGGTCTACCTGAGGCTCGACGACTTGATCGAACACCTCGGAGCGCTCGAGGAGACCATCGCTGAGCCCGACCTCTGGTCGGACGCCGACCAGGCTCGGAAGGTGACCTCGGAGTACGGCCGGATCCGAGACGACATCGAGGGCCTGCGCGCCCTCGACACACAGCTCGCTGATGCCGAAGCCCTGCACCTCTTGGCCGTGGAGGAAGGTGGGAGCGAGCTCGCCGACCTCGAGGGCGAGCTCACCGACATCGCCGCGACGGTCGCAAAGGCTCTCGACGAGCTCGAGCTGCGCAGCTTGTTCTCCGGTGAGCACGACGAGCGGGACGCCGTCGCAGAGATCCATGCCGGCGCCGGCGGCACCGACGCCCAGGACTGGGCCGAGATGATGTTGCGGATGTACCTGCGCTGGGCCGAGCGCCGAGGGTTCGAGGTCGAAGTGGACGAGGTCTCCGAAGGAGGCGAGGCCGGCATCTTGTCGGCGACCTTCATCGTGCGCGGGCGCTATGCGTACGGGCTGCTGGCCGCCGAGCGCGGCGTGCACCGTCTCGTCAGGATGTCGCCTTTCGACTCTCAGCACCGGCGCCAGACGAGCTTCGCGTCACTCGATGTGGCGCCGTTCCTCGAGGACCTGTCCGAAGAGGTCGAGATCGACGAGAAGGAGCTTCGCATCGACACCTACCGTTCGTCGGGCGCCGGAGGCCAACACGTGAACGTGACTGACTCGGCCGTGCGGATAACGCATCTTCCGACCGGCATCGTCACCTCCTGCCAGAACGAGCGCAGCCAACACCAGAACAAGGCGAAAGCCCTGCAGATCCTCGCCGCCAAGCTCGCCGAGCGCCAGCGCGCAGAGCGACGAAAGGAACTGGAGACGATTTCGGGGCCCTTGAGCGACGTCGCCTGGGGGAGCCAGATCCGGTCCTATGTCCTCGCGCCTTACCAGCTCGTCAAGGATCTGCGCAGCAGCTACGAGACGGGCAACGTCGAGGCGGTGCTGGACGGGGACCTTTACGATTTCATGATCGCGTTTCTGAGATTTCGTAGGGAACATGAGGGTTCCTGAGCGCGAGATGTTCCGTTACCCCTTTGTCACAAGCCTGGCTGGTAGCCTGCGACAGGGGGATTTTGTGCCGGAACACGGGGAAGAAGGGGACCGATGATCCGCTTCGATGACGTCACGAAGTCCTACAAGGGCTCCGTTGTCGCGTTGCGGGAGGTCTCGCTCGAGATCTTGAAGGGTGAGTTCGTCTTTCTCGTCGGGGCGTCGGGATCGGGCAAGACCACGATGCTCAAGCTCCTGCTGCGCGAGGAGGTTGCCGACCGCGGCGAGATCTGGGTGGCCGGTAAGGAGATCGGGCAGCTCTCGAACTGGAGAGTGCCGTACCTGCGGCGCAACCTCGGTTGCGTGTTCCAGGACTTCCGCCTGCTCCCGAACAAGACCGTGTTCGAGAACGTTGCCTTTGCGCTCGAAGTCATCGGCCGGCCGCGCCACGTGATCGGGACGCAGGTGCCGCAAGTCCTGGAGCTGGTAGGCCTCGGCCAGAAGGGCGATCGACTGCCACATGAGCTGTCGGGAGGCGAGCAGCAGCGCGTCGCGATCGCGCGTGCTTTCGTGAACCGGCCCCTGATCATCCTCGCCGACGAGCCCACCGGCAACCTCGATCCCACGACCAGCCAGGGCATCATGTCCCTGCTCGATCGGATCAACCGCACCGGGACGACGGTCGTGATGGCGACCCACGATGCCGGGATCGTCGACAACATGCGCCGGCGTGTCATCGAGATCGACCACGGCGCGATCATTCGCGACCAGGCACGCGGGATCTACGGCCTGGACCCGATGGCCTCGAGCACGCGGGGAGTCCCGGTTGTGGCAGTGTCCGCGGTGCGCGCGGGGTCGGCCGAGCTGGATCTGGACGATGCGGACGAACCAGTCACCAGTCGTCAGGAAGCGGTCCGAGCTCGGCGAGGGCGGCACTGATGCCTATCTCGCCGGGTTACGTAGTTCGCGAAACTGCGACCAACCTGTGGCGGAACCGGTTGATGGCGATCGCGGCGATCCTCACCGTCGCCGTTTCGCTCTCCCTCGTCGGCACGGCGCTGTTGATGCGCCAAGCGGTGAACAACGAGCTCGTGCAGTTGAACCAGAACGTGGACCTACAGGTCTTCGTGCAGCCGAAGGCCTCGGCGGCCGAGGTGGCGACACTGCGCACCACGATCACCCAGACGCCTCAGATCCGCAAGGTCGTCTACCTCGACCACGAGGAGTCCTACAGGCTTGCATGCCGGATCAGCGGCCAGACCGTCTGCAGCGTGCTGAACGAGCAGACGACCCCGCCGGTGTTCCAGTGCACCTTGACCAATCCCGGGGGGGCGGCTGCTGTCGCAAGCGTTCTCCAGCACCTTGCGGGTGTCTTCCAGGTCACCTACCCCTCCCAGGCGGCGCATACCTTGACCGCGGTGAGCAATGTCCTGCAGGTGGTGCTGCTCGTGATCGCTGTCGTGCTGCTGATCTCGGCGTTGGTGCTGATCTTGAACGCCATCCGGATGGCGATCTTCTCCCGCAGGCGAGAAGTCGGCGTCATGCGCCTCGTCGGCGCGACGAGCTGGTTCATCCGGCTGCCGTTCATGGTGGAGGGCCTTGTGCAGGGACTGATCGGAGCGATCGTGGCTGCCGGGATCGTGCTGCTCGGGGACCTCGGCATCCGCACGTTGATCAGGCACTTTCGAGAGTTCTCATCGGCCGTCGTGCCCGGCCACGACGTGATCATCACCGAGATCCTCGTTGTCGTCATGGGCGCGCTGATCGGCGCCATCGGCTCGGCTGTGGCAGTGAGACAGTTCCTCGACGTCTGAGCGAGCCTCGGTGGGCTCCGCCACGCCGGGCCCGAACCCGCTGCGGGTCAGTGCTCGGCTGGGTGCGGTCGCCTGTGACCTCTCAGCACAGGACGTCCTTGCGTTGGAACAAACGAAAGGCGAGGACAAGGGGCACGACTCCCCAGATCGCAGCAGAGATCGCACCGCGCCCCATGCCCTCGAGCGAGCCACCGGGCACGAACAGGTGCGTCCACGCCTCGAGGTAGTGCACCGGCAGGAGCGGGTGGATACGGCTGAGCCCGGGCAGGGCGTCGAGGATCGCCGAGACTATGTAGAGCCCGATTCCCGAAGCCATGGCGGCGAGGGCGTTCTCGGTCGCCACCCCGACCAGAGTTGCGACCCCGACCACGCTGAGCATGCTGAAAAGCGTGTACGCGGTCGCAAGCAGCAGGCGAGCAAGTGAGCCTCCGACCGACAGGGTCAAGATGGGTGAGCCGCTCGAGATCCCAAAGGTGTGGATCGGATGCAGCCCGAAGAAGCCAATGCCGACGATCGTCCCGGTGATCGGGATCAACACGGCAGCGGCGACGGCCAGCACGACCGAGACGCTGAGCTTGGAGGCGAGCACCTTGGGGCGTGCCACCGGCCGGATCAGCAGGTATCGCAGCGACCCCCACCGCGCTTCGGAGGCGATGGGCTCTCCTGTGAAGATCGCGAACACGATCGGGATGAGCAGCACCGACGAGAACGACAGCGCAAAGACCCCGATGACGATGCCGGACTGGTGAGTCACAAAGTTCAGGCCGTCCCCGCCACCCCCGTTCTTGTTGCCTCCAAGCTCGAAGCCAAGCCCGATGAGAAACGGGATGATGACGCATATCGCCGCGACCACCCAGGTGCGCACACGGCGGATCTGCTTGGCGAACTCGACAGCGATCATACGGAGTGCTCCCCGACGAGCTCGAGGAACGCGTCCTCGAGGCTTCGGCGCGGTGTCACGGTGTCGACGCGCAAGCCCGCTCCAACGAGCGCCGCGACGAGATCAGAGCGCTCGGCGCCATCGAGCTGGACGACGATCCCGGGTGGGGAGGGCTCAACGCTTTGCACGCCGGGCAACCCCGCCAAGAGCGCGGCCGCTGCATTGGGGTCGTCGACCTCCAGGTATGCCGATGCGACCGAGGCCGTCACCTCGGCGACGGTCCCAGCTTGCATCAGCCGCCCACGGTGTACGACGACGACGTGGCTGCAGGTCTGCTCGACCTCGCTCAGCAGGTGGGACGAGAGGAGGATCGTCGTGCCGCTCGCGGCGATGCCCAACAGCGACTCGCGGACCTCGACGATCTGTCGTGGGTCGAGCCCGTTGACCGGCTCGTCCAAGACGAGGAGCTCCGGCTTGCCGAGGAGTGCCTGAGCGAAGCCGAGACGTTGGCGCATCCCGTGGGAGTACGTCTTCACCTTTCGATCCGCCGCCGGGCCGAGACCGGAGATATCGAGCGAGTGCTCGAGATGTGCGTTCGACAGCGCCCTGCCGCCAGCACGCCAGTAAAGCTCGAGGTTGCGCCTGCCCGACAGGTGGGGCACGAACCCGGGTCCCTCCACGAGGGCCCCGACCCTCGAGAGCACGGCAATGCCGGGCCTTATGGTCTCGCCGAAGATCGCCATGGTCCCGCTCGTCGGCCGGATAAGACCGAGAAGTGCTCGGAGCGTCGTCGTCTTGCCGGCCCCGTTGGGACCCAGGAGACCGACGACCTGGCCGCGGCGCACGGTGAAGGACAAGTCATCGACGGCAACCACGCCGGCACCGAACCGCTTGGTCAGGTCCGTGACCTCGATGACCACGGGGGCATCCATCGCCGGCAGCCTACGGTGGTCCGCGCCGTTCCCTCCGTCAGGCAGGCCGCCTGCTTCCTCCCGTGACGGGGCCGCCACTACGCTCTCAGCGACACGTATCGCCATCAAAGAGAGACCTCTCGATGCACGAAGGGGACAAAGCGACACGCGGGGCGCTTTCGCGACGCGGTCGCAGACACGGACGCGGCGTGCGCGTGGTGGTGGGTGCCGCGGCGTGCCTGGCCGGATTCGCGGGAGCTGCGACGCCCGGCAGTTCGGCGACGGCATCGGTCACGACAACGGGATCGCCCCGGGTTCTGGGCCGGTTCGTGCGTATGGGCTCCGCGCCCCGGGTGCCGCGCGGAGCGGCTCTTCTCGGCCGGGTCCGGGGATCGCAGACGATCGAGCTCGACGTCGCCCTTCGTCCCCGCGATCCTGCGGCGTTGGCAAGGTTCGCCAGCGCGGTCTCGACTCCGGGATCTCCGGAGTTTCGCCGGTATCTTCGCCCGGGCGCCTTCGGAGCAGCCTTCGGGGCGACGGAGGCAACCGTGGCCTCGACGACCGCCGCGCTCGAGGGGCTCGGCCTGCATGTTGGCCCGGTGGCCTCCAACCGCCTCATCGTCAAGGTCTCCTCGACGGTGGCGATCGCCGAGCGCGCCTTTGCCACGACGCTCGTGCGCTATCGCCTCGGATCCGGGGCCCTCGTCTACGCGAACCTGTCAGCGCCGCGAGTCCCAGCAGCTCTCGCCGGCCGGATCCAGGCGATCGCAGGCCTGAGCGACTTGGCGCTGTCACATCCAGACGGGCTTTCGCGTCCCGATCCGAGCGCCGGGGTGCGTGCCCGCAGTTGGTTGAAGGAGAGCGCCGTCGACACCGACGGCCCGCAGCCTTGCCCGGCAGCGACCAGCGCCGCTTCAGTTGCTGATGTCTACACAGCCGACCAGCTCGCAACGGCTTACGGCTTCTCGGGTCTCTACGCGGCAGGTGATTTCGGAGCCGGCGAGACGATAGCGGTCTTCGAGCTCGAACCGTTCAACGAGGTGGACGTCCAGGCTTACGACGAGTGCTACTTCCCGGATCAGGCTGCCGCCATGGAGTCGGCGCTGCACGTTCTAAGCGTCGACGGCAGCAACGCAAGGGCCGCCGCCACCGACGTCGAGTCGACACTCGACGTCGAGGACGTCAGCAGCTTTGCGCCACAAGCGACTATCGATGTGTACGAGGGCCCCAACAACGGCGCAGGCCCGCTCGACGTCTTCAGCGCGATCGTCTCGCAGGACCGTGCCCAGGTGATCTCGACGTCATGGGGCAACTGCGAGGCGCAAGCCGGCGGCAGCCAGGTCACCTCGGTCGAGGCCAACTTGTTCGAGGAGGCGGCCGCACAGGGTCAAACCGTCGTGGCCGCGTCCGGCGACGACGGCTCGACTGATTGTGGCGCCCCGAGCGGCACCCAGGCCGCGCTCGCCGCCGTTGACGACCCCGGCAGCCAGCCGTATGTGACGAGCATAGGCGGCACGTCGCTGACCGCGCTCGGCCCGACACCGACCGAGACCGTCTGGAACAACTCAAACGGTGCCGGCGGAGGCGGCATCTCGTCGAACTGGGCGATGCCCGCGTACCAGTCGGATGCCTCACCGGCGCTGGGCGTGATCAAGTCGTACTCCTCACCCGAGCCGTGCAGCGCGCCGACCGGCTACTGCCGGGAGGTTCCCGACGTCTCGGCCGATGCCAACCCGAATACCGGTCTTGTCATCGACTGGGGCGGCTGGGGCGGCTGGACCCCCGTGGGGGGCACGAGCCTGGCGGCGCCGCTGTGGGCGGCGCTGGTCGCGCTCACAGACGCGTGGCCGGCCTGCAGTGCTCACACTGTCGGGTTCCTGAACCCGGCGCTCTACTCGATCGCAGGCAAGAGCGCATATGCGAGCGCCTTGAACGACGTCACGAGAGGCGACAACCACTTGCTTTCGATTCCCGACTGGTGGCGGTACCCGGCTACCGTCGGATATGACCTCGCGTCCGGCCTCGGGACACCCGATGCCGCCAACCCCTCCGGAGGAGGCCTGGTCGCCCAGCTGTGCGCGCTGCCCGAGAGCGGAGGAGTGCAGTACGCGTCTCCGACGAAGTCGTCGATCACGGCCTCGGAGCACAATGTCGACGCGGACCGCACGTCGTTCTCCACGATCACAGTCACCCTGCGCACGAGGTTCGGCCTACCTGTTGCCGCCAAGCGGGTGTGGCTCGTCGCGACCACGACCCCGCCGGCTGCGATGAGAACCAAGATCAGACCAATGCCCAGGACCACCAATGTGAAGGGAGAGGCGATCTTCCAAGTGAGCGATACCTTGATTCAGAAGGTCATCTACCGCGCCACCGACCTCACGGACGGGGTCCTGCTGTTCCCGTCGGTGACCGTGGCCTACGTGAAGCCATGAGGGGCGTGATCCTCGCCGGCGGTACGGGCAGCCGGCTTCATCCTCTGACCCGGATCACCAACAAGCATCTGTTGCCGATCGGTGACCGGCCCATGATTAGCTACGGGATCGAGGCGCTCGTGAAGGCCGGGGTCACCGAGATGATGGTCGTGACGGGCGGCACTCACGCGGGCGAGTTCCTCAGGCTCTTGTCGAACGGCCAGGAGTTCGGCGTGGAGCGCCTGCTCTACGCGTACCAGGAACGGGCGGGAGGGATCGCCGAGGCCCTGGGACTGGCAGCTCAGTTCGTCGGGGACGACGCCGCGGTCGTGATGCTGGCCGACAACATCTTCGGCCGGTCGTTCGTGTCTTCGGTGCGTCGGTTCGGCGATCGACCAAAAGGAGCCCGCCTGCTGCTGGCCGAAGTCAAGGACCCGGCTCACCTTCGCCATCTCGGCGTGCCCGAGCTCGACGAGTCGGGGAGGATCGTGCGGATCGTCGAGAAACCGGACGACCCTCCGAGCACGTACTGCGTCACCGGCGTCTACCTCTATGACTCCGGGGTCTTCGACGTGATACGCACTCTGCGACCGTCAGGGCGCGGTGAGCTCGAGATCACCGACGTGAACAACCATTACGTCGCCGAAGGCCTCATCGACTACGACGTGCAGGAAGGCTTCTGGGGTGACGCGGGCGAGTCCATCGACGCGTACTACGCCGTGAACGATCATGTTCGTCGCTACGGCGCCAACCTGGACTGAGTGCCTCCAGAGACTCCGGGGCCCGACCGAGGGCGCAGCCTGGCGGCCCGCCTCCGACCACTCTGCTCATGGTCTAAGAGGGCGTCGCGGCGCCAACGCGGCTGTCAAGGCGTCCGGGAGGTCGACATAGGCGTGGACGTAGCCGGCACCTGTCAGCTTCTTCGGCAGCACCCTCTGGCTGGCGAGCAGTAGCTCGTCGGCGGCCCCGCGGCCGAGCGCGAGCCGCAAGAGCGTCGCGGGAAGTGCGAGTCTGCTTCGCCGGCCGAGCACGTGAGCGATCGCGTCGGTCAGCTCCGCGTTGCGCACCGGGTTGGGGGCCGTTGAGTTCACCGGTCCACTGAGCCGGGTGTCGTCGATGGCGCGAAGCAAGACGGCGATCTCGTCGTCGAGAGCGACCCAGCTCGTCCACTGGCCGCCGTCGCCGAGACGAGCGCCAAGGCCGAGCCTGAAGATGGGGACTTCGGCGGCCAGGATCCCGCCGTCGGCACCTCCGGCGCCGCCGAGCACGATGCCGGTCCGGATCGTGACGACCCGGATGCCGCGCTCGGCCGCCGGGGCTGTGCTCTGCTCCCAAGAGCGGCAAAGATCGGCAAGCACGCCGGTGCCTTGGGGACTTGTCTCGTCGAGCACTTCCTCCCCGCGATCGCCGTAGAAGCCTACGGCCGAGCCGGAGACGAGGACGGCCGGCGGACGCTCCAGCGAGGCGAGCGAGCGGGCGAGGAGGTTGCCGACGGCGATGCGGCTCGAACGGATGGCCTCCAGGCGCTTTGGGCTCCAGCGAGTCGTGATCGGCGCGCCGGCCAGGTGGACGGCGGCATCGATTCCTTCGAGGTTCCCACCAGGAACTCGCGAGGTGTCGAGCTGTCGCCGGGCCAGGTCGATGCCCACCTCGCCTTTGCCGGGCGGACGGCGGACGACTGGACAGACCTCGTCGCCGCGTCCACGCAGTGCCCGGACGAGGGCGCCGCCGATAAAGCCGCTGGCGCCGGTCACGACGATCCTCACCAGCAGGCCCTCTCGTGAACAGGTGCGGTGGAGGCGAGCTCGACCGCTGCCGAGATGAGCTCAACGAGCATCTTCGATCGCCCCATTCCGGGGTCCAACCCCGGGTAGTGGCCGTCAGCCTGTGAACGGGCCACCGAGGGTGTCGATCTGTCCGTAGGGCTCGCCTGCGTCGAGGTAGCACTCCTCGTGGAAGTGGTCGACCCGATTCCAGGCTCCATCGAGATAGACGTTCGCTATCACCTGGCGCGGGTGGGTGCGCGCAGCGAACTTGATCTGCTTGCCGCAGCGCACGCAGCGCACGTCGTTGCCCGGCTCCACTCCGCGCACAACAGCGCGCGTCGTGCTCACGTGCGCGCTCCGACGGCCGTCCCGATTGTCGGCACAACCGGTGTCGTTACAGCGATCTCCACGCCCACACGCTAGTGCCGGAGCGCCCTTGACCCGTGCTGACTAAGAGCGTCGCTGTCATATTTCGAAGACCAAATGGCGGGCTGACCGTGGTTCGGGGTGCTTGACTACACGGACATGCCCATAGAGCACATCGTCGTCGACGGATCCAACATCGCCACCGAAGGCCGGTCCCTGCCGAGCCTGAAGCAGCTGGAAGAAGCTGTCGCCGAGCTCCGGCGCGACCATCCGGACGCGGAGATAACCGTCATCGTCGACGCCACGTTCGCGCACAGGATCGACCCCTCGGAGCTTCCGCGTTTCGAACAGGCTGCGTTGCGCGGCGAGTACGTCCATCCCCCTGCCGGTGCCATCGGACGCGGAGACGCGTTCTTGCTTCGTGTTGCGGAGAAGGTCGATGGGACCGTGCTTTCGAACGACTCGTTCCAGGAGTTCCATGGCGAGCATCCCTGGTTGTTCGAGCGTGGCCGCCTTCTCGGCGGCACCCCGGTGCCCGGAATCGGATGGATTTTCAGCCCTCGCCAACCCGTTCGTGGTCCGCGGAGCCGCCAAGTGGTGCGCGAGACGGTGCAGGCGAAAAAGCGCGTGACCAAGGCCATCGCCGTGGCGACGAAGGAAGTCGTCGAACCCGCCGGTCAATCCCCGGCCGCGGGGACCACCGGAGGCCGCTCGAGGAGCCGAAAGAGCGGCGGAGAACCCGAGCCGGAGGGGCCAGCGGACGGTTCCCGGGAGGGGGGCAAGCCCACCCCGCTGGCGGTGAACGACCCTCTGGCGTTCATCTCCTTCATTGCCGAGCACCCTCTCGGCGAACAGGTCGAGGGCGAGGTCGAGGGCTACACATCCCATGGTGCGGTCGTCCGAGTCGGTGAGATGCGCTGTTACATCCCGCTCGCCAACCTCGGCGATCCGGCGCCGCGCAGCGCTCGAGAGGTCCTGAAGCGCCACGAACTTGGGAACTTCGTCCTGACTGCGCTGGACCCGCAACGGCGTGGGGCCGAGCTCGCATTGCCGGGAATCGCCTACGTGTCCGGTCACCCCCGTGAAGAGACCGTGGCGGCGGAGGTCCGCCTCGCCCAGCCGCCGCGCAAGCGCGTGATCGGTTCGGGCTCTCAGGCTGTGGAGCCTGCGAAGAAGGTGTCCCCAGCACGGAGGCCGACGAAGAAGCCCGCAGCGGCGAAGGCGGCGACACCGGCGAGGGCGGCGGCGGAGACGGAATCGTCGGGGCAGAGGCCAACGAAGAGGTCGGCGGCGGCGAAGGCGCCGGCGGCGAAGGTCACAGTGCCGGCGGTGGGGGTCAAGAAGGCAGCGGCGAGGAAGCTGACGGCACCGAAGGTCGTCGTGTCGCCGTCACCACGGAAGAAGACGGCACAGAAGGAGCCGGTGGCAAAGAAGGAGCCGGTGGCGAAGAGGGTGGCGAAGAAGGTGGCGGCGCCCCGGCCCGGGGCGGCGCGCGAGGAGGTGCCGGCCCCGCTGGAGACAGAGAGCGCGACGCGCTCGCGGAGGGCATCGGGCGCCCGTCAGTCGGTGCCCTCGCCCGCGGACGCTCCGCAGGAAGCGTCCGTGCCCGCGCCTGCCGACGACGAGCCGCGAGCTCGAAGGTCTCCGCGAACGACGGCGAACGCGAGTCGCAGAGGACCTTCGGATAGTGGCCGCCGTCGCCGAGGAACAGGCTGAGCACCGGCTTGACCCCGGCCGGCTTCTGGTTTCGGCAAGGGCGAGCCCAGTAGCGTTGCGGTGTGGCGAAGATCTCGATCGAGGGGCTCATCCCGCACAGAGCTCCGTTTCTTCTTGTCTCTGAGATCGTGGAGCTGATCCCAGCAACCTCAGCGCGTGGTCGCTGGTACCTCACGGGGGAGGAGGAGTTCTTCGCAGGCCACTTCCCCGGCAGTCCGGTCCTGCCGGGCGTCTTGATAGTGGAGTCCCTCGCGCAGCTCGCAGCAGCGGCGGTCCTTGCCGACGAGCGCTACAAGGACAGGCTGCCGTTGTTCGGGGGTATCGACCATGCGCGCTTTCGCCACCAGGTCCTGCCAGGAGACACCTTGGATCTCGATGTCTCAATAGGGCGCCTGTCGGCACGCTCGGGGCGGGGTCGCGGGGTCGCGAGCGTCGGCGGCCACGTCGCGTGCGAGGCAGACCTGCTGTTCGTTCTGGCG
>Ga0182017_10001930_pt1 | contig 15942 bp, 10 predicted proteins | sample 712E3DmetaG_FD_120492 | JGI IMG/M metagenome (GOLD analysis project Ga0182017, IMG submission 120492) | Permafrost microbial communities from Stordalen Mire, Sweden - 712E3D metaG | ecosystem: Environmental > Terrestrial > Soil > Wetlands > Permafrost | place: Sweden: Stordalen | collected... | reverse complement strand
GTCATGGCCGCAAAAATTTCTGGATCGCGGCCCGTGCCAGTTTGAAGCGCACGTCCAAGCTACCCAATTCCGGGTCGCTGAAATCGGTATCGCAGCCGGGAATTCCTTCCTCGTCCACGATGACTAACCATTTCTCCGCGTCATCCTGATGGACGGCGAAATGCCCGTGTTTGTTTTTGATTTCAAGCCGCGCCATTTTCCCGGCGTAATTTTTCAGCACGGCGCGCTTCGCATCTGACTCGGGTGAATGCTGACGTTGAGTTGCAATTTTCAGGCTCATATTTGTATCCTCACTTTCTGGAAAGTTCGGTTTCAATGGCAGCAACAGCGCCGGAAATTCTTGTGGGTAACGCGGAAAAACCAATATTGGACCACTCACGTCCGCCGGGTTCTTTGGTCATGCCGAAACGCTTTGAAAAAAGCTGGTCAACGCCGCGAATGATGCTGTTGGCGGAATTTTCCACCGCCCGGATTTTGCCCGGTGCCTCGTCGAGGTATCTGACGATGACGCGCTGCCTTGCCTCCATGTAAATCAGACTTCGGATTCCCGGCTCGTCATCCGGCATCAAATTCTTTTCCAGCTTCCGCAGTTCGCTGACGGTTTGCTCATGCGCGGAGCGATATTTTTCCAAGCCTGCCACCAATTCCGTATAACTCGCCTTCAGAGACTTCAAATTGATAGCAGCTTCGGCACAGGCTTCGCGTTCTCCCGGCAGCAAGCGGGGCAGCGTGGGTTGCTCCGGCGGAAGTTTGGAAAGGAGTTGCCCGGCTTCATAGGCACTCAAACCTTTAGCCAAAATCTTTTCACGCTCGGACATTTCCGGCGAATGCGTTTTATCCCATTCGGCGAGTGCCAGGGATTTGTCGTATGTCCCCAAAAGAGGGTCATTGAAAATTTCTTCCCTCGATGAGTATTGTTTTTCAGTCGCGGTGTTCATTCGTTTTGTCCTTTTGTTGTGAGTTGTGGATTGTGAATTTTAATCGCTGTCTTTCTCTGTGGTTTCTTCGTCCTCCGGCTCGGATATTTCCACGGCTGCGTTCTTAATTTTTTCCGAGTGCCATTTTCCGGCCTTGCCATGAAAAATGCAGGCATCCATGTGGGCTTTGGCGGCGGTTTCATGGGCTTCAAGCGCCGTGGTGTGTAGTTCATTCAGATTACAGCCCGCAGCGGCGTTCCTAACATTGGCGCTGGCTTCGGCGGCGGCGCACGATGCCAAATGCGCCCGTGCGCTTGTGGACGAATAGCCCTGACGCCTGCCCTCGATTTGCATGGCGACTTCGCGCCGGTCCAGAATTACGCCGTGTTCCAGACGCACGGTTTCAACGATTTGATCCAGCGTCGGATTCATGCCCCGTGCTTTCATCGCTTCGAGACAAGCGCGGGCAATCGGAACATCAGCCGATTTGGATTCGATTGTCAGTGTTGCCGGATGAAACTTCTTTTCGCAGTGCGGGCAAACGACCGTACCGGTCCCGTGGCCTTCGGCTTCGCTGGTGTCAACATCTTCGCCGCAATTCGGGCATGGCATGACGGATTCCGTGGCCGAATGGCCGGATGCGCTCGCGCATTGAATTTCAAAAGTTTTTTTCTTCTTCATTTTGTTCCTTTCGTGGTTGTGTTTGTGACTGTGACTTCATCCCGCGCCCGACAATTCAGGTGCGGAAAATTTGTCGAAGCCATGCCGCAAAACTGAATCGCGGGCGATGCCTGACGCTTCGTGCCGGTTCCGTGCCGGTGACGGTATCCGCTGGCAGATCCAAAACTGGCTTGACCGGCGGCGCGGGCGGGAGTGGTTTAACCGCCGGTTCCGTTGCCGGTGGTGAAGTGTCCGCGTTATCGCCCTGACGTGGCGTGAACGCGATACAAGTTTCACTGTCGCCGACAATCCGTTTCTTCCAGAAGCAAACTCCGTCCGCCAGGCGATGATGGCAGCGCACGCAAAAGCGTTGGGGAGTTTCATTCATTATTTCCATCGGCGTAAAGTTGACGGCCACGTGCCCATTCGAGACAGGTTTGGCGTGCCGGGAAATTGTCCGCCGGGCGTGAGCCGATACGGTTCGCGTTCGGCGGCGCGGTCCAGTTGCGTGGCCGCCGCCGTGAAAATTTCAGGATACGACGCGCGCATTTGAGCGACGGCGCTGGCCGTCCAGCCGGTGCCAGTTGGTTTAACCAGTGTGCCAAGCGCCGCGTCCGCCCGGTCGGGTGAAGGCAAGTTGCGTGAGCGCATGGCCTGTTTGCTTTCCAATTCCAATTTGCCCCTGCTGTTCGGCCAGCCAAGTCGGGAAGTCAGTTGCGCGACGAGTTGCGGGTCACGCGGCAAAATGATTTGCTGCTTTTCAATTTGTGTGCGGCCTTCAAACCAAATTTCCGCCCCACGGTTGGCGTAGTGCTCGGCGTCAAGCGCGGTCGAGCCGTTGTTTATGCGGGTGACTGGCCAGCCGGATTCAGCCAGCCGGTCACACACGGCAATTCCAAGCCCGCCCTCGTCGGCGGCGATTTGATGCGGCTGCAATTTTTGCTCCTGAAAATGGAGAATGAATCGGCCAACGGCTTTCATGGTGTCGGGTTCCCGCCACGCCGCGACGATCTCGACTTTGTTGCCGCGCCGGACGGCCAGCACGTTCTCGTCACCGCCCGCCGCGAAATCGCAAAACGCTTGCGCGGTTCCGTCGTCTTGGAATGTCGGCGGATTTGCCAGTAGTCTTTCTACGAAAACCAGCGGGATAACCGCGCCGTCCTCGCCCATTGACATGAACTCCGCGAAAATCATGGAGCGAACGAGCGGGTGCTGTTCACCATATTTTTCGATTTGCTCCGCAATCCATGCTGGCGATATGTGCGGGCAGATTTGCGCCGGGATTGTGTGCTGGCGAAAGAATTTCCGACGCTCGTTGAACGCTTGATAGAAAAAGCCGGAACATCCGCCCGGTGAACTGAGCAAAAGCAGGCGCGTCGGTATGCAACGCTCCACGCTCTCGAAAATCGCATCGTTAATACTCTTGCACTCGTCGCAAATCACCAGAAGATTTTCCGCGTGCCAGCCTTCAAACCGGCCCGGCTCGTCGGTGCTAAATCCGTAAATGCGCGAGCCGTTGTGCGCCACAACTTCCGTTTCGAGAAACGTCCAGCCCCGGAACTTGCTCGCGTGCGCCCGGATTGCCGGGAAAAGCTGCTCTTTCACCTGACGAAAAACGCCTGCCGTGCAAATCGTGAGCGAGCGGGGAAAAACCGATGCGTGCCAGAGCGCGACAGGCGCGGCCACTTGCTGCGTTTTCCCGCAACCGTTCGCGCCCTTCGCCGCAACCGCCGCGCCGCGTGCGTCCAAGTCGGCAAAGATTTCCTCTGCCCAGCCGTAAGAATTCACTTGAAGCACGCCGCGAACAAATCCGGCGCAAGTTGCCAGTGATGAAAAATCTTGTTCGTTCATGGTGTGGAATTTCCTTTATCGGTTTGCGGCATCGGCAAAGATGCCGGCGGACTGCCGTTCGTCAACTCGCGCTCATGCCGGGCGCGGAATTCGGCGATCTTGTCGAGCGTTTCTCGCGGGATTACAAAGGCGTGGTCAAACTGGCCGACAGCCTCGACTTGGATTCGAGTCTTGGCGAAGTGTTCCGGCTGGCAATGTTCCAACAGCCAGGCCGATGCCCGCCAATCGCCTTTGCTGCCCGCCTTTTCGATTGCCTTCAGCCGCTTCAGGACGCCTTTGGCGATTGCTGTTTCGATTTGCTTGCGGAAAATGGTAGAGCGGTCGCGCCAGGTGCAAAAAGTTTGGTAAGAGATTCTCGCAACTGAGCAGGCATGGACAAAAGGCAGGCCGCGTCCAAGCGCCACGCAAATAATCCGTGCTCGCTCCGGTGTCTGGACGGTTCGGCGTCCAACGGGACGGCGGCGGGCGGGTGGTGGTGCCGGTGCCCGAATTTCTTGGCGGTCAATTTGTGCTTCTGCGTCCATTTTAGGTAACTACGTTATGCGGTAGCGTTATGCAAACCGCTTCTGAATTTTCTGGTAGTCTTAAAGTCCCTGATTTCATTGGCATCTCTTGATGTTTCGGCGGTTTTGGACTCGAACTAAGCAGACTTTTGACGGTCGGGCCGCTGCTGGTTCCACGGAGCAGCCGGAAAAACAATTCTGCGTCCATCGTGATCCTCCACGGCGCGTTATTGCGCCGATGCGCCACAATGAACGGCTTGCCGCCCGCGTCGGCCTCAGCTTGGGAGCAGGCAGCGGCAAGATTGAGATTCTGGACGCGCTTGACCTCGACATGCAACCACGGGAGCGCGGCGCACGCCACGTCGGGACTGTCCGGGCTGCCTGAGAACTGCCGTCCGCGCCGGGCGTCGAATCCGGCTTGCCGTAGCACGGCGGCAAATTCGCGTTCACCTCGTTTTCCTTTTCGGTTCGCGTTCATGGTGTAGTCACGTTCATGGCTGGCGTCCAAAAACTCCGAAAACTCACCGCGTCCGATTTCACGGTTGCCGAGTGTGCCGAGTTTGTTTCACTGTTTTGCATAAAGTTCCTATGATTCTCCTTCGCGTAGGGGTTTTGGTGAAATGGCACTTTGAAACTCGGCAAAGTCGGCAGAGCCGGTTTGATGAGCGGCTTTGAATGTGAAAATCGTGAATCCCTTGCGGTCGTGCTCTGACTTGGCAGTTGCCAACGTTTTCCGCAGGTGCGGCATGATTTTCCCCAAGTGCTTGCCGAGTCGCTTCGCGGAAAGTCTGTCAGTGAGGTCACTGTCAACTGCGATCAACGGCTCGCGCAATTCCTTTGCCGTGCCGGTGAATAATTCGACCGTTTGCAAATACGCAATCAACGCGGACGCGACGGTGTCATTTTCAAGGCAGAACGTGCTTTTGTCGGCCTCGGCTGCCTGAAGCGCGGCTACGGCTTCAGCTTCCCGGCCAATTGCCCGGCCAATGCGAACCGCGAACGAAGCAAAATCCGGGTGCCGTGCATTGAGTCGCCCGGGTGTCGGCGCGGTGTCGGCCAACGCCTTTGCCAGCGTTGCGGCGACGTGTGACAGTCCGGCATCGCGGTTGGCGAGGATTTCGTCACCAAGCGCGGTGTCATCGGTCTGTGCGTCGTCACGGCGTGCCATGCGGAGCAGTAAAAGCCGGTCGGCCAGTCCGCTGTCGCCAGCGAAGCTCGGATTTGCACTTGTGACAACCAGCCCGGCACGCGGTCTTAGGGTGATGGTTTCGGCGTTGGTGTAAAGGCGGCGGCGTTGGCTGCATCCGTCCGTGGAAGCGGCGGCGAGCGTGTCGGCCAACCATCTGACGCGAGTGTCGGCATTGTCGAGTGTGAAAATCCCACCGGCATCCACGCACGGCCAAAAGTCATTTTCAGCGGCTTCCTCAGCTTTGTGCGCGACAAACGGCACGCCGTAAAATTCCGCCATGCCCTTTGCCAGTCGTGTTTTGCCGGACCCGATTTCACCAGACAAAACCAATGGCGGCTTGGTTCGCTGGTTCATCGGCAACGAATAAAGCCAAAGGCGCAACAAATCCGGTGCGTGCCCGGCAGTCGTGTGAGCGTCACGAAAAAGCTGGCAGGTCTCGAAAATGTCTTGCGGCGTGACAAACTGCCACGGCGCACACGTCTTGCCAGCCGCGAACAAAACGCCGTCCGTGCCGTTGTCCACCAGTTGTACGTTGCCCGGCGTGATCTTGACCGCCCGCCCGTCGCCATTGCTCAAATAGATCGCACCCGGCCTGCTCGCCCAAAAATTCTCCGGCAGGATTCCCGTTGTGTCCGCACTGGACAAACTGGCCGTTTCGACCGCTGCAAAGATGAAACGAAAAAGCGGCGCGGCGCGATTGATGCATAGCCAGTCGGACAGCCAGGACGCGAAGCTATCGGCACGAATTCGTTCCAGCCGTTTCGTGAAGCCGTTGAAGAAAAGTGCGGAGTCGAAATCGCGCAGCTCGACGTGAAAATAAAACCGGCCGATTTTCACCAGCCCGGACACAACACACTCACAGATTTTCTGCCGTTGCGATGCCGGCGCAGTGTTCTTGTCGCCAAGTGCTGCGAGAATTTCACCGCGCACTTGCGCCGTTACTTCTGCGAAGTCGCCGGCCTGAGCGGATTCCACTTTTGCCGATTCAAGCTTCACCGGCTTGGCTTCACGGAAAATCGCGGTTTCAATCTCGGCTTTGCCCGCGCCCGCCCGTGTCCAATCATTCGCGTCTTTGTGTGGCGCTGGAGTCGTAACGACGAGCACTTTGCAAAGCGCATTGCGGGAAATGTCTGCGAGCCACCTTTCACCCGCGTCATCATTTTGTTTGAAGGCGTAGCAAATCGCGTCCGGCGCAAACTGGCCATGAATCAATTTGCCATTCCCAGCGCCGCGAGTAACGAAACACGTTGCATCCGGCAATCCGTTCGCCGCGTGCCAGCCGAGTTTGTCCATGACGGCGAAAGCATCCCATTGCGATTCAAACGCGAGAATGAAGCCAGCGGCCTTTGCGTCGCCAAAGACAAGCGCGGCGGTTTTTTGTCCAGTTGGTTTGAAAAGCCAGTTTCCGCTTTCGAGACGGACGTGACACGAAACGACCTTGCTACCGCCGCCGTGATTCGCGAAAGCTGTCTTGCCGTCGAAAATTCCAAGGATGGCTTGCGCATGAAGCCAGCGGACAAACTCGGCAGACAGTCCGCGCCATGACGCCAGCCGTTGCGCGTGTTCATCCGTGAAGGCGTCAACGCACTTTTGCCAGTTGAAAACCGGATTTGATTTCGCGGGCGAGCCGTTGCGCTTGGCGCGGCCATTGGGCGACGGGACAGGCAAAAGCCGGGTGCCTGTCAGCCTGAAAATTTCTTTGCGGTGCTCTTGATCGTCGGGGTGAGTCGCGCAGCCGAATTTTCCGTCCGGTTTGATTAGCAGGTGGTCGCCAGTTTTGTCAGAGCCATCCGCGCGGCAGGCAGGACAGGCAGCCCGGATAGCGCCACCGTCGAGGTTTTTAACATTTTCCAACTTTGCCGGGTCAAGTGAAATTGAATCAGCCGCCGCGCCAGCGGCATTGGAAATGGAGTCAACCGCGCTCCCCACTGGCGGGCGCGTTGGCTTTTCCAAGCCGGGCGGAGCGTTCACTTAAACGCCGCCTCCGTTCGTGGACCGCCGTTCGTCCCGGTGCCGGTTTCAGGATTCGACCGGATGAAGGCGGCAAGACAGGCATAGTCCACGATTCTGATACCAGTTTGCGCGCCTTTTTTCCGAAGGCAGAAACTTTTGACGACCGGCTTGAAATTGTTGCGCGGCGTGCCGAGAATCAATTCATTGAGCGCACTCCTTGAAAGCCCGGTCCACGCGCAAAGTTGGCCGGGTGGCGGAAGTCTTAAAAATTCCGGCGCGTGTGATTGCGTGACGTTCGCCGGTGGAATTTGAACCGGGTCAACGGTCGTTTCACTTTTCTTCGCCTGACTTGTGCGTGTCATGCGACAACCTTCGATCAAGCGCCCAATTTTTACCACTAGTTCAAACCGAAGAATTGCCGCTCATTTTTTCGTTTGGCGGCGGAGATTTTTGCTTATTGAATCGCGGGCTTTTTCAACGTCGGCTTTGGTGACTTTCTGGTGATAGTCGCGGGTTATCCAATCAGCGATCTCCTTATCAATCAATTCGCAGACCTTTTTGACCTTCAACCGCCGTGGATTTCCGTTGCGTAGTTGTTTTGCCTCCTGCAAGGTCGGATGCCGATAGTCTGCATTCTCATTTATCAGTTTGGCGTTCCAACTGCGTAGCAAGATGGCACGAATCAGGCCCGCCTTTGTTTCGTGTTTTTTCCCGGCATCATATCTAGCACAACATTGGCGGGCGTAGCGCCAAATTTCCCCTGCCAAATCAGGCTCGTGTGCAAAGCACTTCCTGAAATTGGTGAAACCTGGGTTTTCGTATAACTCAATCTTCCCCGCAGAATCAAGTTTCTGGTCAAATAATACGTCCGTCACGTTCAAAAGCTGCGGAAAGCACGCGGCATAAACAACGTCCTCCCACTCCGGCGGCAGCCTGTTACCGAAATGTTGTTTCACGTCCTCAAAAACAGGCTCGCATTCCGATCTGTAACGCAATGGCTTTCTAATTTGCATGGCCTTTTTTCATTTCGTGATGTCCGGCAGTTTGTTAATGGCCGCACGTTTCGCAGATTCGTCAATTTTGGTGTAGCTGCGCGAGACGGAAGCGGTTTCATGGCCGACGATGTCCATTGCGATAGAGTCAGACGCGCCGGACGATTTCAACGCGCTGGTGCAATTGTGACGCAAGGAATGAAAACTGACAGAGCCGGTTTCGCGGCGTGTGTCCCGGCCTTTGCCGGTGCCATCGTAGTTTCGTTTCTCCACAATTCCAGCCTTCACCATGACGAGGTAAAACTGTGCTGAAAGGCGCGAAGCTGGTTTGCCTGCAAGAGTCGGGCAAAGCGCGGCGTCGGGATCATCGCCGGCCATGCCGGACAAATGGCGGGCAAGTGGTTCCGCAATCGGCAAGTCTTGCTGGCGTTCGGTTTTCTCAGTTTTGATGTTGATGATGCCGGTGTGCAATTGGACATTGCGCCAAGTCAAATTTGCACAGTCACGCAATCTCAAGCCAGTGTAGAACGCCGTCAAAATCATCGTGCGCCATTCGCCCTCTGCCGCTTTCAGCAGTGCCTTCAATTCCTTGTCTGTGAACGGGCGGCGATTGGCGTCCTCGACTTCAATGTTCTCGACATGCTCGGCAGGGCTGAATTCAAGCTGGCGTTTGGCGACGGCGTTGTTGAATGAAGCCTTAAGAACTTTTACCGCCTTGTTGACGGTGGACGGCCCGACGCGCTCGGCAAGATGCTGTTTGAAGTCCTCGACCTGTTTCGGTTGCAGCGTGGTGAGCGAACGATCTGCCCGTGCTCCAAGATATTTCAAAAATAAAAAAACGACATGGCGGTATTCAACCAGCGTCGCCTTGCTCGCATCCGTCCTGCCGGCCAGCCACGAATCAAGCCAGCTTCGCACGGTGTAACTCGTGAATTCACCGCCAGCGGTTCGGATGAACTCCTTCACGATGGGATTCAAAACGCTCTCGGCGCGGTCTGCCGCGAGTTTGCCGTGCGTCTCGGCAATGGCCGCGCACGTCTCGCGCACGAGCTTCAACGCCTTTTCGGGCGACAGCTTGCCTTGGCGCGTTAAATTGACAGCGTGTTCGATGTTGACGCAGATCGTGCGAGCGATTTTGGCGTTCTCTGTGTGGGTGCTGCGGAAGCGGCGGAAGCCTTCGGGGTCGTAAAAGGCGCAGAACCAGTTATCCCTGTCCTGTTGTTTATGGATGCTTGACATATCTGCATAACGGTAGCGCATAACGTCTATGGGTGTCAAGCGTGTTATAAATGTTGGATATTTGAGGGATTTGACAAATGAGCACGTCAAAAACGACGTGTGAGTTCGAGTCTCACCACCGGCACCAGCCGACGCTCGTTGCACGAGCTATCGGGAACAACTCCGCCGGGTTGGCGTGCTGGCCTGGACAAACCGATACTGATGTCCTGATTTTCCTCCAGAATACCGCCCCTCATCTGGCGCAATTCACCCCTTAAATTCCGCAGTGTGTCCCTGATTCGTTTCGTTGCAACTCATTTTATGTCAATCATGCTTGGGTTAAGCAGCTTTCACAGTCTGGCGATATGATCTGTCCCCGAAACAGCCGGGCAATTGAGCCGGAACGGACACAAATCCGGCTTGTCATTTTTGGGGAACAAAACCGCTTGCCTGACCCCGGAGTTTTTTCATAATGTCGCCCTTATTTATGCTGTGAATAACATGTGAACAGCTTGTGAATATTTTCCATCATTGGCTTCCTGCGCGGCATAAGAACTGCGGCAAAAAGCGTTCATGTCTGAGTTGTTCGCAAAAACATGCGTATGAAGTGTAGCTTTTATCGTCCGATCTGCCGGCTGGTAATGGCCGTTGGCGCGCTCGGTTGTCTTGCGCCGTCGGCCCGGGCGGTGAATCTGGTGCAGGAATTTTATCTGCCAATGCCCGAAGCGCAGATTAATCAGGCCAATTCGGCCATTGTGGCCGGCACCGGCCCGACCATCGCTTCAACATTTTCAATCGTGGTCACCGGCAACGGGACCATCATCTATTACGATCAATGGGAGGACGGCTACGAAACCGACTTGAGCAATCCGACGCAGCCGACGACCCAGATCTGGGGCGACGGCAACGACGCGCACGGCATCCCGCCGGGGTTTGCACACAATCCGCTTGGGCTGTCGGCCGGCACGGTTATCACACTGACGAACAATGTGACGTTGCCGCGAAATCCCTCGACGATTTTGTGGGATGCGCGCGATCGCATTGCGGCGACGAAGGCGCTGGTCATTACCCGCGCGGCATGGCCGATGCCCACGGGTCCGGTGTTCGCCGGGGCGGTGGGTGTTTTGTCCACCATGGATTACGGGACCAATTACATCAGCCCGGTCGGCCAGAACCTGCCCAACAACCTCTTCAAATACGTCGGCATGTTCATCATGGCGGCGCAAAACAACACGGCGGTGACGATTGATCCGAATGGCAATGGGGTGGGCACAACGAACATTGTTTTGAACCAGGGCGAATCTTACCTGGTGAACGGCGGGATTTTGAAAGGTGGCCGGGTCACGGCCACCAAGCCGATCCAGGCCGACATCATCATCGGCCACGTTGGCGCGAGTTACGCCAGCGACTGGTTCACGCTTTATCCCGTCAGTGAATGGGACAACAGTTACTACACGCCGGTCGGATCGGCGGCGACGGTTGCGCAGCCGGCTTATGTTTATCTTTACAACCCCAGTTCCAACGCCATCACCATCAATTACACCACCAAGGTCGGGTCGGGCAGTTTTTCCGTGCCGGGCACAAATGGCGTTTACCAATTTCAAATGCCGGTAAGTTCCGGGGCGAGTTTCGTGAGCGCGGGCGGACAAAACTTTTTTGCCGTTTGCACCGTGGCCGCCAATAACACCTCCGACACGTCCTGGAATTGGGGATTCACACTGGTGCCCAAAGGCGCGTTGACGACGGAGACGGATGTTGGTTGGGGGCCGGGCAGTGCGGATGGCACGGTGGACGGCAGCCCAGTCTGGGTTACCGCGCTGGCGAACACCACGTTGTACGTGGATTATAAGGGCGATCATCTTGGGCCCCTGACCGATCCGAACGGCAACCAATACGACACGAATTTTACCGTGACCGTGCTGCAATCGCAAAAAATTTACGATCCCAGCAAGAACCAGACGGGCATGCGGATTTACACCCTGGACGGCACGCTCATCACCGCGGCCTGGGGCGAAGACCCTGACGTAGCCGGGGCGGGCAATCCCTACATTGATGCCGGCACGACCGTGCTGCCGTTTCCGGTGCCGGTGTTGAAAAAATCCGCAGTCATCGTTACTGATACGCCGCCCGCCGGCTTGAGCATTGGCGACATCATTCAATACACTGTTGAGATTGATAATAAAGGTCTATTGCCGCTCGGTAATACCTTGATGTTTGACGGCCCGACCACGAATCTGACTTACATCACCAATTCCACCACCTACAACGGGGTTTCAATTCCTGATAGTGTTACCGGCACGCCTTTCCCGCTCGATCCTCCAGGCTACACCATTCCAGTCATTTTGAGCCAGGGCACCAGCACTTTCCAATACCTTGTCCAGGTCAACGCCAGCGGTGGGGTCAGCAACAACGTCAACATCGCCGGCACCTCCATTTCCGCCCAGACTTATCTCCCGCCGGCGCCGGCCAATGGAGCGTCGGTCACGTTGAATTTTTCCGACACCAACGGTGTGCCGGTGAGTCTCTATTCCGTCGGGGCGAATGTTTATGTCACGATGACCAATGCCGCGGGCAACACCGCATCCAACACGGTGCAGACGATTGCCGTGACGGTGGTTGACCAGACGCATGGCGATTTGCAGACCATCACTCTGACCGAAACCGGCACGAACACCGGCGTTTTTCGCAATATCACCGGCCTGCCAACCTCCGGCACGTCCGGGCTGGCCCAGCAGGATGGCATATTAAATGTCACTCCCGGCGATATTTTGAGCGTGAGCTACACCGACCCATATTTTGGCGACAGCGCCTCCAATACCGCCGCAATTCAGATTCCCGCGCTGACCAAGGTGCTCTACCTCAACACCGGGCCCCAATTGAACCGTGTCAATCCGGCCGCACCGCCGGTGCAGAACACAACCACGAACACGCCGGATTTGGTTGGCAGTTCCACGATCAGTTTGGATTCCGTGACAACCGTTTCAAACAATACTGCGGCCACGGTGACTTTTCCGCATACCACTTCAACCGGGACCAACCGCCTGTTGTTGGTTGGTGTTACGATGAATCGTGCCACCGCCGCGACCGCCGAGCATTGCACCAATGTCACTTACAACGGTGTTTCCATGGTGCTGGTCGGAGTACGGACGAACACGACTTCAAGCGAAGTGCTCATTTATATTTGGTCGCTGACCAATCCGCAGTCCGGCACATTTAATGTGGTTGTCAGTCTCGACAAAGCCGACACGGATGGCATCGTTGCCGGCGCCGCCACTTTCACCGGCGTCAATCAAACCACACCCTACGGCGCGTTCTTTTCCAACATGGGCACCAGCACCAGCGTGAGCAATGTCATCACTTCGGCGGCAGGTGAACTGGTGTTCGACACGGTGTGCTTAAGAAGCTCCGACTTCGGCGCGGCTGGAAGTCCGGGGGCGGGTCAAACGGCATTATGGAAACAATATTACAATGCGCGTGTCGGCACGGGTGCCAGCACCCGGGCCGGTGCCGCCACAGTGACCAATACTTGGACCTCCGCCAATTCGGTGGATTGGGTCATCGGCGCAGTATCGATCAAGCCGGTCGCTACGGCGAACACGGCGACATTCACGCAAACACCGGTGTTCTGCCAGAATTTTGCCCTGCCCGCCGGCGGTGCGGTGAGCGTCACGAATTTTATCACGGTCACCAGCGGTTCGATGCCGGCCAGCCCTGCCATTACCGCTCAACTTAAATATGGCGCGACGAATTTCATCACCCTCACCAATGCGGCCTACAACAGCGGCGTCAGCAATCTTGTCTGGAGCGGTGTCCTCAGCAGCAATGTTGTCATTCCAGCCGGGCAGGTCATCAGCCTGGTTGTTTCCAACGCCCAATCTGGCGTTAACTTCCAAATTAATTACGGCAGCGTTTCCAAACCTTCCGAGATCTTGTTGCCCACCACCACAGTCATTCAAATCAACAATCTCGGCGTTTACGACGCGCCGTATCCCGGTGGCAATCTTGTCCTGACGCCGGTTGCCGGTTCCACGGTTTACATCCGCGCCAACGTCAGCGATCCATTCGGCAGCTATGACATCACCAGCCTCGGTCTTGTCGTCACCGGGCCGAGTCCCGCCTCCAGCTTCACCAACACCTTGATTGACGCGAACGTGGTAACCAACGACAGTGCATCCAAGACCTATGAATTCCAATGGACTACCGGCCCGACGACCGGTGGTTACAACATTGCCGCCACCGCGAATGAAGGCACCGAAGGTATCAGTGCAGTGGCAACCGCCAGCATTTTCACCTATTTCCTCGATCTCGGCACGCCGAGCACCACGGTGTTCACCAGCGGCAACAATGGTTTAGCCACCAACAGTTACCCCGCCGGCAGCCAGGTCTGCATCCAGGTCAAGGATTTGAATCGCAACACCAATGCGGCCACGACTGAAACCGTCAGCGTCACCGTTACCAGCAGCGCGGGCGATTCGGAAACCATCCCGCTCACCGAGACCGGCACCAATACCGGCATTTTCGCCAGTTGCCTCAACACCAGCACCAGTGGTCCGGGTGTGACCAACGACGGCACGTTGTATGCGCCGGTGGGTTCCGTCCTGACCGCGAGTTACTCCGACCCAACCGACCCGACCGACAACACCAGCGCCACCGCCACGATTCAGCCCGCCCCCGGCGTGCCCGGCGTCTTGATGAACAAAACCATTCTATCGCCGCCCGGCGGACAGGTCGTTATCGGCCAGCCGGTCACGTTCAATCTGCAAGCCGTCAATGTCGGCAGCACCACGTTGTCCGGCTTGAGCATCACCGACAGTTTTCCGTCTGCCAAGTTGAGTTACTCCTCCGCCAGCCTCGCGCCCAACATCGTTGCTGCCGGGCTCCTGACCTGGACCAACCTCGGCGCGTTCACCCCCGGCCAGAGCACGAACATCACCGTCAGCTTTACCGCCCTCGCAACCGGTGCGGTGACAAATTCTGCCACGGCCAACGGGGTCTCGATCACCAATACCTCGTCCGTCTCGCTGTTGGTCAATAATCCGGCGTTGAGCGTCACGAAAATTTTGTTAAGCCCCACCAACACGCCGGTGGCCGTCGGCAGCAACGTGGTTTTCCGCATCACCGTCCAGAACGTCGGCAACACCGTCGTCAACTATCTGCCGCTCGAAGACACGTTCAGCGGCGCGTATTATCAATTCGTCTCCGCCATTATCGCGCCCAATGGTTCCGGCGCGGGCAGCTTGATTTGGACGAACCTCGCCAGCCCGACGGCGCTCGCGACGAACGCCATCATCACGAATGACATCACCATGCAGGTGGTGGGTCAGGGCAACCCGGCCAATAACACCGCCACGGTGGACTATGCCGCGGACGTTTTTAGCAATGCGATACCGACGGTTTCCAGCACCATCGGCGTGAACACCGCCTCCGCGTCCATCAATGGGCACGTCTATAACGACATCAATCAAAGCGGCGTGTTCACCAACGGCGACACCGGCTTGAGCGGTGTCACTTTGCAATTGTTCACTGATCCTAATGGCGATGGCAATCCGGCCGACGGCACGCTGCTACAGGTCACCACCACGGATGCCAACGGTTATTACGAATTGTTGAACCTTAACATCGGCCATTACGTCGTGGTGGAAACGGATTTGCCCGGCTATGCCAACAGCGTGCCTGCCAACGGCCGGCTGGCGCTCAATGTCACCAATCTTGTCGCGTTTACAAATGCGAACTTCTTCCAATACATTCCCGCCCCGGCGGTGTATTCCACCATCAACGGCACGGTGTGGTATGACGCCAATGGCAACGGCACTAATAATGCCGGCGAAACGAACCTTGCCAGTTTCGAAATTGACCTCGTGCAGGATGTGAACAGCAATGGTGTGGCGGATTCCGGCGAGCCGGTGGTTGCCAGTGTTACGACCGCTACCAATGGAAATTATTCCTTCGCCGGCATCACGCCCGGTCATTACGTCATACGCCAGACGCTTCCTTACGGTTATTACACCACCGGTGATTCGCAGGGCCGAACTGATAACCAACTCACCTTTGTCAGCACCAACGGGGTTGTCAGCACCAATAACAGCTTCTTCGATCGCCTGTTGCCCGTCGCCGTCAACGACACCAATTCGGCGCTGTTCTTTGTGCCGGTCACGATTTATCCGCTGACCAACGACATCAATCCCAACAGCGATACGTTGACCATCAGCAGCGCCACAAGTTCCAACGGAATCGTCGTCATCAATCCGGGCTTCACTAACATTACCTTCACGCCCACCAATACCGGCACGGCTATCATCGCTTATACCATCACCGACAACCACGGTGGCACTTCCAGCGCCATCATTTCCATCAACGTCACTCAATTGGCTGACGTGGCGATTGGTAAGACGGGTCCGGCTGGTGTGCTGGCCACGAGCAATCTGGTGTACACGATATCAGTGACGAACTTCGGTCCGTCACCCGCCAATTTTGTGGTGGTGACGGACACCCTGCCGTTGGGCGTGAGCTTTGTGAGCGCAACGGGCGGCGGCGTGAACACCAGCGGCGTGGTGAGCTGGACATTGGGCACCTTGACCAGCGGCCAGGTCAGCAATCTCACCGTGACGGTGACGGCCCCGGCGAGCGGCACGCTGACGAACACAGCCAGCGTGAGTTCG
>Ga0182017_10001929_pt1 | contig 15952 bp, 13 predicted proteins | sample 712E3DmetaG_FD_120492 | JGI IMG/M metagenome (GOLD analysis project Ga0182017, IMG submission 120492) | Permafrost microbial communities from Stordalen Mire, Sweden - 712E3D metaG | ecosystem: Environmental > Terrestrial > Soil > Wetlands > Permafrost | place: Sweden: Stordalen | collected... | reverse complement strand
ATCGGACGTTGAATTCATCGAATGCCATTGATATTGGATGCCTTCACTGTATTCAGCACGCAGAGAAAGCCATTGACTTGCAAACCATTCTACGCCGGCTACACCTATTCCACCCGCCATCCATTGATGAGAGTTTGAGGCATTTGAATATTGATCCCAATAGAGCTGACCGTTCTGAACGTCAGGAAAGGAATAATTTAAGGAATTATGAGAATAACTATATGCAACAGATGGGCCAACCCCGACATAAAAGTGGATAGGACCGCTTGGGTTTACATACCATAAATATTGCAGAACAAAAGATACATTTATAGCATCCGCTGAATTACTCGTATCTTCATCAGCTGAACTATTTCCATTGTTAGTATTGGCACTGATTGTTATTCCTCCCCGGATCGCAGTCCTGTCGGAAAGTTGATATTTGACTGCCATTGTAGTTCCCTGAAATGATGTGAGTGTAAGGTTCCCGCCTATCCCGAATTGCAGAGCCCATGCACCTTCTTTGAGAGAATTACGCTCTGAAGATGAATCTTGTGCCTGTGAATAGACGTAAAGTGACATAGAAATCATGATGAGGAATAATATTCTCTTTCTATCTATATACATTTTACCCTCCGATAATATGGTAAATTCTAATTCTTAAAAATTTGTTATAAATAATAAAATCTTTTCGTCTCGCTGTAATTTGTATTGCATGAAATACATGCAGACAGCCTCACCAGTAGACACTGAGACCAAAGCTGACACCGGAACTGTTCAAAGCCCATGTCTTTGTCGTTCCCGAATTGCTTACTCGGTAAAGAGGATAATCGAGATTGATATAAGAATAATCGGACGATGAATTTGTCGAACGCCATTGATACTGGATGCCCTCACTATATTCAGCGCGTAGAGAAAGCCATTGACTTGCAAACCATTCTACGCCGGCCACACCAGTCCCGCCTACTGTCCATAGATGAGAGTTCGAGTTATATATGTTTTGTTCCCAAAAACTATTCTGACCGGGCTGATATTCAAAATAGGAATTATCTGAAGAACTATGAGAATAACTGTATGCAAGAGACGGACCAACCCCGACATAGAAGTGGACAGGACCGCTTGGATTAAGATACCATAAGTATTGGAGAACGAAAGAGACATTTGTACCATTCGTTGAACTGTTTCCCGGCAAAGTACCATAGCTCGAATCTGCGACTGCTCCGGAAGCCGAGTTATTTCCATTGCTATTACTCCCGTAGATTGTTATTCCGCCCCGGATCGCAGTCCTGTCGGAAAGTTGATATTTGACCGCTATAGTGGACCCTTGAAATGATGTCAATGTGAAGTTTCCGCCTATCCCGAATTGCAAAGCCCATGCTCCTTCTTTGAGAGAATTACGCTCTGCAGATGAATCTTGTGCCTGTAAACAGATACAAAACAATATCGATATTAAGACGAGGAATAAGATTCTCTTTCTTTGTATATACATTTTACCCTCCATTATTTATAGTTGATTTATGCCGGCAAATTGAACTCTTTTTGTAATATTCTTTATGTATACATCTTACCCTCCAATATGTATCGATGATTAAAAAGAAGATTGAAATATTCTAAAACGATACACTTCTGTGGCCAGACATTTTATCCCTCAAGGTTCTCTATGTTAAAAGATTATCCGGAGATAGTAAGGCCCATTAAATATCATACCCTTGATCGGAAAATATTGAGAATCGTGAGGATAATTGTTTATTATTCTATCTCATGCTTCAAACTTTAAATAAACAATTTATATGCCACTAAATAATCCATATATTCGTCGATTTATCAGGGATCTAACACTCTTCGGCGTATAGAAAAAAGGGCGGCAAGTTGCACCATGTGGACATTTATTTTCAATTATCAATAACAGGACGGTTTTTAACGTCATCACACCAGATCGAAACTATAGTGCAACATTATTCAATGTAGTGTGAAATAATTGGTTTTTTGCCCGGTTATTAAATTCCCCTTCTGTAGCCGTGATTAGTGGTCGCGGATAGATATCTAATGTCACCCCAAATATAGAGGTATGCCCCAAGAAGTAAACCGGCGTCGGCTATATATAGATTAATTTTAAACCGCGCTGAATAGCGCATTTGGTCTCCTGCAAACGGACCATTTTCTTTTTATGTAATATGCTCAAGCATATTGACCTGCTGGAAGAGGATTGAATTTACAAATCATGATTTCATCATCTTTCCGGATCGGAATAATGTATCAAATAATTCCGAAGAAGTACTTATAAAATAAACAAGGTTAATACTGTAATGCTTTCGCGATACAGTTCCAACAAGAATAAAAATGCAGAACAAGCAATCATGCACTTCATAAGAGACGCAAGTATTCCCGGATGATATACTTTCCGAACAGCAAGAAATACGTATATGACAAAAATAATAAATAACGGAATGAGATAGGAAAGCGGTTCCGAATTCATAAACCACGATAATACATACAAATAAAGCATATGTATGAGAAGGAAGAATGTAAAACAGTGAAGTGAAAAGAGTAAGTGTGAAACATAGAATTGATTTGACTTATGGAATAATGCAAACAGGAAGAGCGCCCAAAAAGGCAAAATAGTGAAAAGATATAATTTAGATGAATGAATGGTCCGTTCGATAACACTCTTGACCACTTGTTCTCTGCTTATATGATATTGAATGGCCTTCTCGTTAATTTTATTATCGACGTTATAGTGCACAAGACTTACGAGTACATCGTTCCCCTTTAAATCTTCAACCGTTGAAAAATAAGCATTCGATGAAGGGATGAGGAGGTAAAACAGAGCACCGGCAAGAATAAAGAGTTGAAAAGGTTTCATGTACGATACACGTCTACCCGAGATGAAGGAGCTTGTCAGCATTCCCGGATAAAAGAAAAGCATCTTAAAAGTTTTAAATACTTTGGAGTCAAGGTGAATGAGAATATCAATACTATGTTCTATAAACTTGATGATTGACAAATCTTCGAGGGGATTATACTTCTTTTCTCCGCATGTGCTGCAATACTTGCCGGTTAATTCAGATCCGCAGCTTTTACAATTTTTAGAAAGGCTTGATATTCCGACTTTATCATTCATCATATATAAAGGGATTTAAGATAAGGGTTCATTCGATTATTCTATTTTATGAATGAGCAGCAACCTCGACCTGCCCTCGATGTAATCTACATCAAACTTAGCGAAAAGAATATTATGGATCAAAAAATTACTAACTTATCATGGGCAGGCAATCCGGGGCAGTTCAGGCATGATTATTGCGTGATGATCATAGCTTCGATAGAATATCCTTCAATGAGGGAGAATAGCAAAACGAGATGTTTTCAATGAAAAATATTAAAGGGTTGCGATGGCTGATTATTATTCTGATCGGAATTGCAACAATCATCAATTATATCGATCGCTCCTCGCTTGCGATTATGTGGCCGGGCATTTCTCGGGATCTGCATCTGAACAAAGATCAATATGCATCCATTGTCGCTGCATTTATGATAGCGTATGGAGTAGGCCAGGCGGTTACCGGCAGGATGTTCGATCGTGTCGGAATTCGCATCGGATTTGCACTGAGCATCTGCGTCTGGTCGGCTGCATGCATGCTGCACGGCGCCGCGCGGGGCATCCTTAGTTTCTCCGGATTCCGCAGTCTGCTCGGATTAAGCGAAGCCGGAAACTTTCCGGGAGGAACCAAAGCAAGCGGCGAGTGGTTTCCAATCAAGGAGCGCGCCCTTGCTCAGGGAATATTTAATACGGGTTCCTCACTGGGAGCCGTTATTTCCGCTCCACTCGTAGCTGCGTTGTACGTACTGGTCGGATGGAAAGCAGCTTTTATCGTTATCGGCTGCTTAGGAATGTTTTGGATTATTCCATGGTGGATTCTCTATCGTTCCGGACCGGCAACACATCCGTGGATGAGTGAAGAAGAACGCCTTTATATAAAGGCCGGGCAGAAGACGGAGAAATTACACAATCCTTCTGATGAATATATCCCTGCATGGGGAGAACTTCTTACATACAAACAAAGCTGGTCGGTTATTGCTTCAAGATTTTTTCTCGACCCGATCTGGTGGTTGTTTGTTAATTGGCTGCCGATATATCTTGTCGAGCGGTTTGGGTTCGATATTAGACAAATAGGCTTGTTCGCCTGGGTTCCGTATCTCGGGGGAGCGGTCGGAAGTATTGCAGGAGGATGGTGGTCTGGACATATGATCCAAAAAGGATGGTCTGTCGATAAGGCGCGAAAGTGGTCCGTTGTTCTTGGCGGGACGATTATGATCCCGGCTTTTCTTCTCACGGCTTTCGCAAATTCGCCCATTCTTGCCGTTGTTTTGATGGCCGCAGTTCTCGGCGGTTTTCAAGTAGCAATGAATAATATACAGACGCTGCCGAGCGATTATTTCTCCGGCCGATCCGTCGGTTCTCTTGCCGGACTTGGCGGGATGAGTGCAGTTCTCGGCGTTCTGGTTTTCAGCACCTGGCTTATTCCTGTTCTGAGCGCAAAGAGTTATACACCGGTTTTTATAATGGGTGCCTTGCTCGTTCCTTTGGGAGTGCTGTCGATTTTTATTTTTGGCAGAGAGATAAAGAACGTGGAGATAAAAAGAAAGTTAAAATAGTGGCTTGGTTCGTGGTGCGTAGTTCTTTGTTGTTCAGTTATGCTGTTGAGCAAACAAAATTGGAGAATTGATAAAACATGATTATTCCGGATATACTAATATTAAAGCCCAACAGGGTCTGGAGAACATATTCCGGAGGCAGGTGTTTAGATCTATTGGAAGGCATATCTTCGCCGGCGGATGGTCATTTCCCGGAAGACTGGATAGCTTCAACGGTAAGAGCAAAAAACACCGGCCGCGAGGATATTACGGATGAGGGATATTCAAAAGTAGAAATTGAAGGCAAAACATTCTTCCTCAAAGATTTATTTCAGCAGTTTCCGCAGGACTTCCTGGGTGAAAACCATTATGTAAAGTATGGACCCAACACGCAATTCCTTGCAAAATTTCTGGACGCCGCGATTCGTCTGCACATTCAAGCGCATCCAACTGTTTCGTTTTCTAAAAAGTATTTAAAGAGTAATTCGGGAAAAACGGAGGTCTATGTCATTTTAAGCATCAGGGAAGAAGTCGAAAATCCGTATGTCTATATAGGTTTTCAGCATCCCCTCTCCAGAGAACTGTTTAAAGACGCTGTTCAACGGCAGGATATTCCCCTCATCTTATCCTGCTTCGATAAAATACCGGTCGCACCCGGAGATGTGTTTATTGTTCCCGGCGGGCTGCCGCATGCAATAGGGGAGGGAATCTTTATGGTCGAGATAATGGAACCGACCGATTTTGCCGTTCGACTGGAGTTCGATCGAGGAGGATATATCTTGCCCGAACAATCTAGGTTCATGGGAAGAGATATCGATTTTGCGATGGAGATGATAAATTTCAATCCAATTCTTCCGGAAGATATCAGACGGAATTATTTCTGCTCTCCGGAAATTATTCAGGCGAAAGAAAAGAGCATCGAGTACGCTTTGGTCGGCGCAAAGAAAACATCTTGTTTCTCAATTAATAAGTTGGATGTCAACGGGTTTTACAGGATAGAAGAAAATTCATTTTATGTCGGGATTGTGACAAAAGGCAAGGGTCGAATAGAGTCTTTAACCCAAAAATTCGGACTCAAAGCCGGCGATAAACTTATTGTTCCGTATAAAACGGGAGAATTAAAGTATTTCTCAGAAGAAGGGATGCAGATCTACTTTGTATTTCCGCCGAAATAAAGACGCGAATTGCAAAAGGCGGATTTTAATTTATGAAAGAAACGATATCCCGGCGGTCAACATTCTCCAATACCCATCACCAGACAAGGGACTAAGGTCATGAAATACTTCGGAATTCTTTTCATCTTCCTGTTTTCCACAAATTGTTATGCGCAAAAGTTCGACGGGCTTGCCTTAACTCCGCCTATGGGATGGAACACATATAACACGTTTGCCGGAAAGTTCGACGAGAAGATAATTCGTGATATGGCTGATCTCATCGTATCGACCGGTATGAAAGATGCCGGCTATCAGTATATCATCATCGACGACAATTGGACTGGCACACGCGACAGTCTCGGTTTTCTAACTGTCGATCAAGGCAGGTTTCCTTCCGGATTGAAGGCTTTGTCTGATTATATTCACTCGAAGGGATTGAAATTAGGTCTCTATTCCGATGCGGGCTATACAACATGCGGCGGTTTTACCGGCAGCCGCGGACATGAATTTCAGGATGCAATCATGCTTGCCCGCTTGGGATGCGACTATCTGAAATACGACTGGTGCAACACCGACGGAATAAATGCGGCCGGCGCTTATACAACGATGAGAGACGCGATCCATGCTGCCGGACGGCCCATGGTCTTCAGCATGTGTGAATGGGGAAATAGTAAACCATGGGTATGGGCTGCACCTGTCGGTCATTTGTGGAGAACGACCGGAGATATTACGGCATGCTGGGATTGCATCGATACACATGGCGGAGCGTACAATTCATACGGAGTCATGCAAATATTCGATATGCAGGATGGGCTTCGCACATATGCCGGGCCCGGACACTGGAACGATCCGGATATGCTCGAGGTCGGGAATGGAAATCTTACAATGAACGAGAGCCGTGCACATTTTTCGTTATGGGCAATGTTGGCAGCTCCGCTCATCGCAGGCAATGATTTAAGAAAGATGCCAAAGGATATTCTCACTCTTCTTACGAACAAGGAAGTCATTGCAATCGATCAGGACTCATTAGGAATACAGGGTTTCAGGCAGAACAGAATTGATAGTGTAGATGTCTGGTATAAACCCCTGAAGAGCGGCGATTGGGCTGTATGCTTTTTCAACCGCGGATCAAAACTTGCCGAACTTAATTATGATTGGAATGGCCAGGTCATCCACGATGCTCTCGCAAATTTGGACCTGCGGTTCGATAAGCAAACTTATACTTTGCACGATTGTTGGGCTCAAAAGGATATTGGATGCACGGATATGGTTCTTCATACAAAAATACCATCGCACGACGTATTTCTGCTCAGACTGAAAAATAAGTGAGGACGACGCTCGCTGCCTGTCTCTTTTCTGTCAGAATCGCATTGTAAGCTCAAGAGACGGATAGAGGGGAAAGAGGGCGGCATATCGGAGTGTTGCATTCCATCTCAGGGGCGTAGAATTACCTCCTTGCAAGTTCCAGATAAAGGGATCCTGAAGTCCGTAGCTGTTCATGAAACGGAAAGATAACTGACACGGAAAACGATTGAATGAAAAATGACGAACAACGTTCAGTTCAAGTCTCTGAAAGCCCGGAAGACGGTTGCCGTTGACATCTATAAGTTCAACGTTATTTTGTATGTTGTCCATCGGTATCGGTGATCCCGAGTCGATATGACCTGGAGATCGAACGACGAGCGGAGTAATTGATGAAGACTGTCCTAATGCAAAAACGCAGAGCGCTCCAAACGACCAGTTTTGATCCATCCTGTACTCGCCTGCCATCTGGATTTCATGCCTGCGGTCAAAGGGGGGAAGAAATTCTTTTCCTCCATTAATTTGCGCAAATGATTCGAAAGACCACGAAAGATTATAACTGATCGTACCGGTCAAATTGCCTGTGCGTTTTTGAAGAATGCATAGTATTCCGTAGGTTTTTGCAGATCCGAAAATAATTTCGTCATCGAGTTGTTTCGACGCTCCTGCCGCCGTATCGAGTGCAAATTCATGGAAGTTGTTGATAATCCTGTAATACGTTTCGGCGGATAAATTGTACGCATCGTCGAGGAAATCTCGTTCGATTCCTATTGTGCCCTGGGACGACGTTGTCGGCCGGATCTTTTCGGTGGACGGGTACCAAAAAAGAGCCGGATAGAGAAGAAACACGCCGCTGTTGTTATAGGGATGAATGAATTGCGTGATAGTAGAAAGAGAGCCGTACAGAAGTGTTCTATCGTTGATATTTGCGACTAAAGAGAATCTGGGATCGACGGAGGAGAATGATCCCTGGCTGCCGGAAAAGCCGGTCGCGCGCGCGCCTATTTCTGCCGTAATACGCGAAAGAATTTTCCACTGGTCTTGAAGATAGATCGATGTTTCCCACGAAGTATAATTCCGGAGCGTATACGCAGCGACCTGGCTGGAAAACCGACTGATGTTCGCATCCATCGCATGATGAACAAGTTCAATCCCTGCCCGTACAGTATGATCCCTATCGTAAAAATCTTCAACATGTGCTCGATAGCAGATATCCTCAATTGTGTAATCTGACGAAAGCGGAGTGCCGGAATATGGAATTGAGCTTTGAACAAGATTATGCCCGAGGTCAAAACTATAACGGCTGTATACAAGGGATGAATAGATAAATAAAGAGGGCGAGACGATTCCTATCCATCGAAGATCCAACATTCCGTTATTCCAGGAAAAATTATTATCGATTCGTTCGCCCGCTCCTGCGGCTTCTCCTGCGTATGAATCGGTTCCCCAGTATCCGCTGAGCGATACTTGCTGGCTGCCGGACAATCGGCGAGTCAGCTTTGCAACGTATTCGGAAGAACCCATGCGGGAAAGAGAATCTCCCGCATGAAAAAGTTGTATTGATGAATTAATATATCCGACCCGGCCTGACATCAGAAATGTTGTAGTTTCATCGAGCGGCCCTTCCAGGGATAGACTTGAGCCCAAAGTTCCAGCACTCATCGATCCGGAGAGCTGTTCCCGGTTTCCATCACGCAAAGAGTAATCGACAACACCTCCGATGCGGCCTCCGTAATCCGGCGGAAGTCCGCCCTTTACAATCTGAACATCGTTGAGTGCTTCGGAATTGAATGTGCTCTGAACTCCTCCGAAATGAGACGGATTGTAAATCCTGCCTCCATCGATCAGATACTGATTCGGATCCGTCGGTACGGAGCGCAGATAGAGACCGTGGGAAATACCCTCCGTTGATGTCATTGCAATACGGCGTCCTTCAATAGTGATGCCGTTGAGCACGATATCTTTCTGCATCATATCGATATCGCGCCGGATGGACGTACTATCCTTGACTTCGATGGTGCGTTCAGCAGGCACATATCCGAGTGCGCGCACTGCCATTACATATGATCCCGCTTTAATATGCGGAAGTGAAAAAAAACCAAAAGCATTTGTGGAACACCATGAATGGACGGATTTGTTCTCACGATCGGAGTCATCCTGGAGAATGATGCTTGCGCCGGCGATATGCTCTCCCGTGATCGAATCCGCTGCTGTGCCGGAAATCGTTCCTTCACTCCGGGTGTCCTGCGTCTCTTGTTCTCGGAGAACGACTTGATTTCCTATTTGTATCCACATCAAACCTGTACCGTATAAAATATTATCCAGCGCTTGTTCAAAACTGCAGTTGACACACGATGCGGTGATAAATTTGCCTTCGACATCATTATCTAAGTACACAATGGATACGGGGAATTGCCGCATGAGCGAATCGATGGACATCCGGAGCGGTACATTCTCAAATCGAAACGAGGGATGATCGCCGGATTCCTGCGCTGAAATTGTTCCCCGTATTCCGATGAAAAAAAGACTAATAAATAATATATTTAGTGCCTTCATGGCGAAAATGCTTCCCTGTGAGCCGGACGAGCGCAGCGAGAGCAGACTCCGCATTCCGGTTGTCGATTGTTCCTGTAATCGTTTCATCGGGCGATTGGCGTCCCTCTACGAGGATGCTGATATCGAAGTGGGACTCGATTTCTTTATATGCTGAAAAAAGATTTGCCCGGTAGAACATAAATTTTCCATGCAGCCATCCGGGATATTCGGAAAATGGAACTTGTCCGGGGGATTCCGGAAAACCGTTCTTTACACACATGGAGAACTGTCCTTGCGAAAGAATGATACTGCTGTCGATGCCGTCCCGGACTCCGCTTATCTTCACAATGCCGCTGATAACGGCTACCTCCATCCGGCCGTCGCGCACCCGGACATTGAACTGTGTGCCCAGCACCTGAACCGTGCCGGCATCGGTTGTGATGATAAAAGGTTTCTTGTCTTTCTGTATATGGAAAAAGGCTTCTCCTTTTAATGAAACCCGGCGTATGCGTTCAAAGGGAGAATGATAGGCCGTTAATTCCGAAGTATGGTTCAGTGTAACTTCGCTGCCGTCCGGAAGAGTCATTGTGGATTGCTGGCCGTTTGCCGTTTCGTATGTTCTGGCAGTGCCGGAACGAAACAAGAATATCCCGGCTCCGATGAGAATGATAGACACAAGTGCAAAAGAAATTGCAGGTTTCCAAAAATTGACCGGGATGGCCGTGTGCCGGATTCTGAGAGATTTTTGCTCTTTTACAATCGCGGCATGTAAATTCTGCCATTGTCTTTCTGTGCCGGGATCTATAGCTTGGAAATCCCGTGCGTATGTCCTCAGAGAATCTTCAATCGTACGAGATATATCATTTGAATGATGCGGGCGGCGAAAAGATTGCAGCCAATTGATAAATCGTAGTCTATTCATCGTTCATTCCTCCGGAGATACCGTCTTCTGTATCATGGAAAATAATAAGCTGCAATTCAAGAGAAATACGAGATAAATATCGTTCAGAAGGTTCATAAGTATTCTCAATGGGATAACAATAAAGAGGATGTGTCCCTGGATTCATTGCCGCTCCGCTGGACGATGGAAAGGAAACAGGAGCTTGATATGATCCCGTAATGAAGGAATCGTTCTTCATGATTTGGAAAAAAATGAATTGTCGAATTCATCGTACATGTAAATTTAAGGATAGGTTATAAGTCGTACTTAACACAAAGGAACCCGTTTGATTGTCTGACATCTCCATAATGGGTTCATATATTCCGCCGATCACAACGGACTGATGCGATACAAGGACTTCCCTCGCAACAGAATTACAGAAATGACGCGGACCCGAATTTACAGTTATTCCGCTGTCATTTGTTAATGTCCACTGCATCCCATAGCAAGGCACCATTATTGTATCAGGGACACTTCCAATATTTCTTACCGTCAATACCGCTATCAATGTATCATCAGCTTCAAAGTTGGCTTTATTAATCTCAAATGTATATTGCAAACTGTCCTGAACCGTGCTGACATTCAAAGACGGGGCAACCGTCGATGCAACAGGATTGCCGTTTATTCTGCAACCATCGATGATAAGTACAAAAGATAAAATGAAAAGAATATTCCGCATTTTTTCTCCCTTTCTATTAATATTCATTGCTGCCGAATGCAAGTTTCTGTCGCCGACTCATTATCAGGTATATTTTTCAGGAATCGGCTGGCCAAGTGTACTTGCATCATCTGACGAGCCGGGCGTATTCGAAGCATCGACGCCAAACACCGCTTGTCAATAATGGTCCTCTATATAACGCCGGTTCTGCCTGTGCAAAATTTCCTGCATAGAGAAATCTATCGCAGATAGCAAGAGCTGAGACCAAAGTGTCGGTTAATCCGGTATTATATTGATTCCAGTACGTGCCGCCGTCATTGGAGCGAAAAACACCGCCATTTGTACCCGCAAAGAGTTCACCTCCAAACGCAGCAAGAGAACTAATATACTTGTTCGTAAGACCCGCGTTCATTGCATTCCAGCTTGTTCCATTATTTGCAGATAAAAATATGCCATAATCAGTGCCCGCATAAAGATTCATACCGCTAACGGTAAGAGCCTTAATACCCCAAGTGTATGTCAAGCCATTGTTGACTGCAGTCCAGCTTGAACCGTTATTGGTCGAAAGAAAAACACCGCTGTTTTTAGTCCCCGCAAAGATATTCGTGCCTGATCCGCCGGAGGAAACAGCAAGCGCTGTGACTAAAGTATCGGTCAATCCATTATTGACCGCCGACCAATTTGTACCGTTATCGGTCGAAAGAAAGACACCGCCCCCTGTCGTTCCCCAAAGCCCTCCATCCGTGCCTGCAAAAATATTCGTGCCGGACCCGCCGGCAGGGGATGCGGCAAGCGACAAAACAAATGTGTTGGTCAATCCATTATTCACGGTGGTCCAACTTGCACCGTTATTGGTCGAAAGAAAAGCGCCGTTGCCGTCTGTTCCCATGTAGAGATTCATGCCATTGACTGCAAAACAAGTGACACCAGTATGTGCGGGCAAACCATTGTTGACTGCAGTCCAGCTTGAACCATCATTCGTCGATAGAAAGACGCCCCCACCTCCCGCAAAAAGATTCGTGCCGCTGACTGCAAAGGCATTGACGAAAGTGTTTGTCAAGCCGGCTGAAGTCCATGCAAAGTTATCCAGCTCAGCAGGACTTTTGGGTTCAATGGGATTATACGCTTTTTTAATACAACCATTGCACAAAATAAAAGTCAAAAGCGACACGATACTGATTATTATTTGTTTCATTTGAGAAGTCTCTATAGGACTACACTTTCATAATTATTCTAAAACCGGCTGTTGACTTTAAAAATTCGGATTGACGATTTTTCCGATAAAAAGAATAGTTCCCGTTTGATGCTCGCGTATCGCAAAAATAAAGGGATGATCGATCCTCATAATCTTGACGACAGGTTTATTCGGATTCTGGACCATTGTAACGATTCCTATCAATGTCACCGCTGCAGCTTCGGTTCCGTCTTCGTTGACATCTATATATGTTTTGTGCAGTACGTCGGAAACATAGAGTCCGCCGATGCGGCTTATATGAGTTAGGTCCGCTCTCAGGGGATCAAACACTATTCCCATACCGAGCGCCTTTAATTCGTCAACCAACGACTTGGAATATTTTAGTTCGAATTTAGGCATATAGAGATCGACTCTTGCAGAGTCCAATTTGTTTACTATTGCATTCCATTGTTCTTGAGTGATTGTTGATGCAAACTGATCGATGGAAGTTCCGACAGTAGGCATAACCACCGTCATACTGAACGACCGGTCGCCATACGGTATATCTATCGCCTGTAAGGAATTATCCGAATAGTATGCAAGTGTGTCTTCCTGGCTCATAAGCTTGCATGTGGCAATGCTTCCGTCTGCACATGTGAAAGGCGCATCTTTGGTATTCGATGAATCATATTTGTACGTCCATGCGGCTTTGAAATAAATGGCGTTAATAAGATACATTATGACATTAGCCGGGATTTTACCGTTTGTCTTCGTATCCACCCAGGTATTGATTGTTTGCGCCGCGCTTGGAAGCGCAAAATCCAGAGAATCCACATCTGCATCGAAATAACTTTTATTGACATTCAAGAAATCCGGCAGCACCTGAAATCCTTCCCTGTACCAGATAGAATTGGCGTTTTGGAAAGTGACTTGAGCGTCAAGAGTCGTCAAATATGTGGAACTGCTTTCGTACGCATTGTTTATATCATTTAACGACATACCTGCATCGCCAAGAGCCTTTTCCAACGAATCAAGCGTAGAACCGTTCGCACCGTTAAGCAGCATGCCGAATGCCATTGAAACGCTGAACGGAGAGATGAACACGTTCTTTCCCGTTTCCGTATTATTGATGCAGTTAAACAGCTTAAAACCGAAGCTGTTTCCGGCGTTGATAACTGATTTTGCGTCGGAATTGATGGGGCCTCTTGGGTTTACCGGATTTAAGTCGACCGGGTTTTGCCGGCATGATGCAAAAACAACCAGCAGCAGAAGAAGTATTATTCCATACTTTTTCATAGCAGATCCTCTCCTGAATGTGACATCTTATTCCTTTTAATATAACGATTATGTCATCCCGGCTACCTATCGCCCTATCCATTAATATTATTCAAGTTTCCATAAAAATGCGGCTGGATTATTGCAAATTCGGTCTGTCCGGCTTATCTTGATTGCAATCATTTCCAAACTCGACTTCATCCCGGGATTATGGAACAGAAGGTCACAGAATCGCAGCTTCTGGAAAAAGTAAAGGCTTCCGAAATGGGGGCATTTCAGATGCTGTTTAAACAGTATCAGCCTGTTATTCTCAGGTATGCAGTATTTTATATACGCCGGACCGACATCGCTCAGGATATTGTTCAAGAGACGTTCATTCAGGTGTGGAATCATCGCAGTTCGCTGAAGCCGCATCTGAGCTTCCTTGCATATATTCTGCGCATCAGCGGAAATCTGATTCGCGACTATGTGAAGCATATGAAGGTCAGGGAGAGGGCGGCTGATGTCCTTCCATATCCGTCTTTATCGGAAGGGGACGACCCGGTGGAAACTCTGCATCTCAAGATACTGCAGGAAGAAATCGATGCGATCATAAAAACGGATCTTCCCCAAAGATGCAGGGAAGTATTTCTTCTGAGCAGGCTTGAAGGCAAGACGAATAAAGAAATTGCAGAAATATTCCGTGTGAGCGTAAGAACGATTGAGCATCAAATTTCCTATGCATTGAATATCCTGCGGAAAAAACTTCTTAATCTTCATGATCGGCAGTGAGAACGGATGATCTGTATATCATCAAGGAGAAACAATGGAATCGAATGCACTGAATACGAGGACGGATTCTTCGAACGACCCCAAAAAAATGCCCATGCTTTTTTTGGGGCACGGCAGTCCGATGAACGCCATTGAAGAAAATGAGTTTGTCGACGGATGGAGAAATATCGCATTGGAGATTCCGAAACCGAATGCCGTTCTCTGCATATCAGCTCATTGGGAAACAAAAGGCACCTTCGTAACTGCAATGAAAAAACCGAAGACCATACATGACTTCGGCGGATTTCCGAAAGAATTATACGATGTGCAATATCCTGCACCGGGCAGTCCCCAATTGGCACGTGAAATAAAAGACGATATTCAAAAAGCAGATATCGGACTGGATGAGAAATGGGGACTCGATCACGGCTGCTGGAGCGTTGTTAAACATCTGTACCCTGCTGCCGATGTTCCTGTAGTCCAGATGAGTCTGGACTACAGCCGCTCGCCCCAAGATCAATATGATATGGCAAAAGAGCTTTCATCGCTTCGCAGCAGGGGCGTATTGATTATCGGAAGCGGCAATATGGTTCACAATCTCAGTCTGATCGCATGGGATAGGCTTGAAGCGGCGGAATATGGTTATGATTGGGCGCTTGAAGCCGGCAAGAAAATGAAAGCATTTATTTCGGATGGAGACCATCGATCTCTGATACATTATCAATCGCAAGGAAAAGAGTTCCAACTGGCAGTTCCGACGCCGGAGCATTATTTACCGATGCTTTATATTTTGGCACTGAAGGAAGAAGAGGAAAAAGTGAGTATCTTCAATGATAAAACGGTCGCAGGTTCCCTGGCGATGACATCATTTAAAATAGATAAAAGATAAGCTCACCAGGGTTATGCAATTCTTCGGATTTCCAAAATGCAGTGAGATTGTTAAACTTGCGGTGAAACATCGTTAGGAGATAGACGAACAAAGCGGATATGATTAAAAATGCAAGGAGAGCGATGATGCCGCAGACTCGAATGGTTAGGGGAGTATCCTGCCTCGGAAGATTGTTCTTATTCGTAGTAATATTTATTCAATTATCCTGGAGTCAATCCATGAATGCATCCTCATCGAGTTCACAACATGCTGAGCCGGGGACGGTAGATTCGGTCGACCTTCAAAAATATACCGGAACCTGGTATGAGATCGCAAAAATACCAAATAGCTTTCAAAAACAGTGCGCATGCAATACAACTGCAGAATACAGCATCAGGGCTGACGGGAGGATCGACGTTGTAAACCGGTGCACGAAAAGCGATGGAACCGTCGATGAAGCGAAAGGAATTGCACGAATTGCGGATACACTGACGAATTCAAAGTTGGAGGTCAGTTTTGTCCGGCTTTTCGGTATTCAATTGTTTTGGGGGGATTATTGGATCATTGGTTTGGATAAAGATTATCGGTATGCTGTTGTCGGTTCGCCATCCCGCAAGTATGGATGGATCCTGGGCCGTATGCCTGCTCTTTCTCAAGAAGATCAAAATAAAATTTTCGAGATCCT
>Ga0182017_10001928_pt1 | contig 15958 bp, 7 predicted proteins | sample 712E3DmetaG_FD_120492 | JGI IMG/M metagenome (GOLD analysis project Ga0182017, IMG submission 120492) | Permafrost microbial communities from Stordalen Mire, Sweden - 712E3D metaG | ecosystem: Environmental > Terrestrial > Soil > Wetlands > Permafrost | place: Sweden: Stordalen | collected... | reverse complement strand
AGACCTACATGGCTGTTTTACAGCGGCCCATTGGGTAAAGGCGATGCGTTGGAACTGGTAAAAGGACACAGTTTCCCGAAATCTTTAAAACCTGTTATTGATCATATCAAACCACGTGACACGAAAGTTTTTCATGGTTTCATTAATATGGAGAAACTGAATTTCTTTGAGAAATTTGCTTTCAAGAAATCCCCGGCGATGCAAGGCGATTTTCGTGATTGGAATGATATTATTGCCTGGACAAACTCGATTGCAGCCATGCTAAAGAAAAAATAAAATAATAGTAATATCCCGTAGCTGACGCGATATCCATTTGCGACGGAATCCATCTCATTTATATATGTTATCTCCTGACCTGCTTACCGAATCAATATTAATATTTTTTAACCAACAGCTAAAAATTAACATTCCCTTAACACCTCCTTAAACATCCCTTAAAGATAGCCTTTTATAATGAAGGAAATAAGAGAAAGGAGAAAAGGAAATTGTTAAAAAGATTTAACAAGAAATGGATCATCGTTCTAACATCATTATTACTGGTCACCGCTATTGTTTTCACCGCTTGCAGCAGCGCAACGACCACGACAACCACCCAGCCCTCTTCGACAACCCAAGCAATTTCAACTACAACGCCAACTACTACGACCTCTTCCATTACAACCTCTACGACAACGACTTTAATTCCAACTTCTACAACCACCCAGCCCACTTCGACAACCACCACTCCTGTTATCACATCAACGACTTCACAGGTCACTACTACCACAAGTTCGCTACCGATTGTAGCCTTGAACGGCGCGGGAGGTACTTTCCCGGCTCCGTTATACACAAGCTGGTTTGCAACTTATGCAAAGCTGACGGGGGTACAGGTAAACTACCAGGCGGTTGGTTCCGGCGCCGGCATTACGGCAATCACGAATAATACTGTAGACTTCGGCGCCAGCGACGCCATCATGACCAGCGCCCAAGTCACCGCCGCACAAGCTGCTAACGGGACATTACTCACCATTCCTACGACTATGGGAGCGGTGGCGATTATTTATAATATCAGCGGTTTGGGCAACTACCAACTTAAACTCACCGGCAACGTACTGGCGGGTATTTATTTGAAGAATATAACCAACTGGGATGACCCGGCAATTGTTGCGCTTAACCCCGGTGCCAATCTTCCTCACAGCGCCATCGCGGTAGTACACAGGTCCGATTCTTCGGGGACCAGCTACATTTTTACCAACTATCTCTCCCAGGTTAGCAAACAATGGTCGACTCAGGTAGGGGTTGCGACTGCCGTTAACTGGCCGGGTGATGTCGGCGGTTCCGGAAGCGCGGGAGTGTCAGCATATGTTCAAGACCTGACCGGTTCGATAGGTTATGTAGAACTTGCTTATGCCGTGCAGAATAATATTGCGGTAGCCCAGATGCAAAATTCCTCAGGTGCTTTCATTACCCCGTCGGTGGCTTCAGCCAGCGCCGCGGCAGACGGCGTAACATTGCCGGCCAACATGCTGGTAATGATTACCAATTCCAGTAATCCGACTGCTTACCCGATTACAGGGTTCACATGGCTGCTGGTATATCAAAATCAAAAGGATCAAACAAAGGGACAGGAGCTGGTCAATTTACTCTGGTGGATCCTCACCAGTGCGCAGCAGTACAACAATGCATTGACTTATCCGGCTTTACCGGCATCAGCGGTCGCGATAGCAGAAGCTGAAGTCAGTTCCATGACATACAACGGCCAGGCGCTGCACCACAATTAGTTATTAACCATGATTTACGGATAAATAAACCGGGTGCGGGAGTTTTAAACTCCCGCACCCGCAAGTATGTGCTTTGAAATAGTTCGAATCTGACCCATGAGATGAGAATAAATTGAGTAAAATACTGGTAGTTGACGATGACAAAAATCTGCTTGAGGTTATCAGATATAATCTGGTAAACGAAAGCTACTCGGTTATTCTAGCCGAAAATGGAACACAAGCAGTAGAGATCGCCCGGCAGGAAAAACCGGATTTAATTATCCTTGATGTGATGCTCCCGGAAATCGACGGTTTAGAAGTGTGCCGGATTTTGCGCAAAGAAATGTCAATTCCTATTCTGATGTTAAGCGCAAAAATTGATGAAATAGATAAGGTAGTCGGTCTGGAATTGGGAGCTGATGACTATATTGCCAAACCTTTCAGTGTGCGGGAACTTATGGCACGAGTGCGCGCGACTCTGCGCCGCGGACGATTAACCGAGCAAAAAAACACATCTAAAACACAAGATGAAACCAAACAGCGCACTGTTCTAAAAGGACACGACCTCGAACTCGATACGGTCCGGCACAATGTTTCCCTCAAAGGGGCCCCTTTGACTTTAACGCCAAAAGAGTTTGAACTACTGGCTTTTCTAATGCGGTTCAAAGGCCAGGTTTTTGGCAGAGAACAGCTGATGGAAAAAGTCTGGGGTTACACTTTTGACGGTTCGAAACGCACCGTGGACGTACACATCCGGTGGCTACGGCAGAAAATCGAAGAAAATCCGGAAAAGCCAAAAATTTTGATAACCATTATCGGATTCGGGTATAAATTCGATAACTAAGGAGAAGTGAAAATCACTTTCCCGTTTTTGGGGCGATAATATGAGGATATACTGCAGATATATTGTAATTTTACACTCGTCGATAAATCCAGAATAATGATTCGGACTGCCAGGTATTTAAGATTAGACAGTCAGATAAAGGCGTATAAATTTGTTCTCGACTGATCATAATTCAGGTTAATTATTGGTTAAAACGGCGTTAAATTTAAATTAAAAAACAATAAAAGGTTGATCATCAGCCTCAAAATAAAATATCTTTTAAATTGATTGTTTCGTATAAATAGGATAGCATAAATTGGAAAAAATACGATTCATTTTTACGTTTAAATTATCATGGGAGGCTATCCACTAGTGAATAAGGGAAAATTACTAATAAATCGGATTATAAAACTCTTGATTACTGGTATGTGCATTATTTTAACAGTGGCTCTTTTGTCCGGCTGCACAGGAAACGTTGATGCTACAAAATCGGCAGGGATCGTGCCTTATTTCAGCCCTCCACCGATACCAACGACGCAAATCGTGAACTTACTCGGAGCCGGTTCTGCCCCTTTCGACCGATTAGCTTACCAATGGGCGGATGACTACAAAACAATAAGCGGAGTTAAAATTTCCTATCAACCAGTCGGGGCACCAACTGCGCTCGGTGCATTAGCCAACGGGACAATGAATTTTCTAGTATTAGACAGTGTTATCACCGCAGACCAGCAGAAAACAGCCGCAGGAGCTAACGGAGCCATTTTATGTATACCCGCGGCAATCAGCATCATGGCAATCGCTTACAATTTACCGGATTTAACACAGGGGAATTTGCAGATTACAGGCAATGTGTTAGCAGAAATTTACATGGGGAAAATAATTAACTGGAACGACCCGGCGATCGTTGCCCTAAATCCGGGTTTGATACTGCCAGACGCGAAAATTATCACCGTTTATAATGACCAACAATCGGGTTCGAATTACATCTTTTCCGACTTTCTGGTGGCAACCAGCCAAGCCTGGGAAACAAAATACGGGTCTGCTTCCTGGAACCCGCCGACGGGCAGCATCGGAGGGGTTGGGGATGATGGCAGTGCAAGAATAATTTCACAGACACCAGATTCGATCGGATATGTTGAATTCGGGCAGATTGACAGGTTTAAATTAACAGCAGCCAGTGTTCAAAACGCAAACGGCAGCTTTATCACGCCGACACCGGATTCAGCCGCTAAATCAGCTGTAGGAATTACGATACCGGATAACGCAATAATCTCAATAGCAGACAGCGCTCAACCGGGAGCTTATCCCATCGATGGATTTTTTTGGATCCTTGTTTACCAAAACCAGCCAGATAATGAAACTGGTAAAACCCTTGCAAACTGGCTGTGGTGGACAATCAATGATGGGCAAAAAGAATGTCAAGCGCTGGATTACGCACCCCTACCTGCTTCGATGGTAACAAAAGCCGAGGCTTTAATATCATCGATGCAATATCAAGGAAAACCGTTGATATCATCAATACCCGGCAATTAAAACCGAAAATCTTTAGGTAGGAAATTCAACCCGCTGTATTTTACCTTACCGCTCTGAGAACACCTGTGTCTCGCTTTTAAAACGCACCGCAAACATTAAGGTTGGATAAATGCCTGTCCCTGGAAATTCATCGACTCGATTTCTTTTTCGGCTATTGCAACAGCGTTGCTGCTGAGCGGCGCATAATCCAAGGCGGCATTATATTGTTGTCCGTCATGTATGGCCCACCAGAGCATTTTCGCTAAAGCCTCCCCTTTAAATTGATCGGTTTGATTTTGGTATACCAACATCCAAGTAAAACCGACGATCGGGTAGGCATCCGGATTGCTGGAATTAGTCAGCATTATTTTCATATCGTCCGGCAGAGTGACGCCTTCGGCGGCTTTGGAAGTGTTGTCAACGGAGGGCGTGATAAAATTGCCGGATGAGTTTTCAACCGCGGCCATGGTGATATTATTTTGAAGAGCATAGGACAATTCAATATAACCTATTGCGCCGGGAGTTTTCTGTACCGTACCGGCGAGTCCGGCACTCTGATTACCACCAACATCACCTGGCCATTGTACAGTCATCGCGTTCCCTACCTGAGTGGCCCAAGTAGAACTGACCTTGGACAGATAATTAGTAAATATAAAAGTTGTACCTGAGGAGTCAGCGCGGTAAACGACGGCGATGGGCAAATCGGGGAGTGTCAGTCCCGGATTAATCGCCGTGATGGCCGGATCGTTCCAATTTTTAATATTTTTAAGATAAATATCGGCGAGCACCTCCGGAGTGATTTTAAGCTGCTGACTGCCGGAAATCCCGGGTATATTATAAATTATCGCAACAGAACCAAGCGCCATCGGGATATGCATTACCGGGCCGTGTTGTGACTGTGCGGCATCTTGCTGTTGCTGCGTCATGATGCCGTCGGAAGCGCCAAAGTCGACCGTGTTATTGGTGATATCAGTGATTCCGGCACCGGAACCAACCGACTGATAATTGACCTGTACCCCGGTTAGCTGGTTATAGACATCGAACCATTTCGTATAAAGTGGCGCGGGAAACGTGGCGCCGGCGCCGTTCAGTCTAATTGCGGAGGCAATGCCGGTGCCAGTAGTCTGACTATTAGCACTGCCGCCCCCACAACCGGTCAGAATAAAGGCCGTGACCAAAATAGAAGCGAAAATGAAGAGCTTGACTTTACTATTAGTACGCAAATTCCCATCTCCTTGGTTTTAAATCAAGATAACTATTTTGCAGGACGGAAGATGAATCTTCCCCCGATATCCCCCGCCGACCGCAGGCTGTAACCGCAACCCACGATAACCGGAAGCTACGGACAATACTTACTATTTACAACAATATAAGGTGAACTTTAAGAGCATATTAACCGGGTGTTATGTACGGGTTATGGTTCCGTTAAATTTGTATTAAAGAACTATTTGCTGAATACGGTAACGCCACTTTTTACAAAGAAAAAACCTGGGCAGCGGTGCCTAATAAAACACCGGGTCGGAAATATTTTGCCAGAAACCGGTAATGCTCCGGGGTAAAGCGATGACCGGTGCGGCGAAGATAATCAGTAATAATATCCGGCTAAAAGACTCCGGCGATAATTCAGCCCTTTGCAGTTGATACCGGGGAGATGCGCCGATAGAAAATCAGCAGGCTTAAGACATCGATGCTGCGGGCGGCGTCCAGCGGCGGAATTTGTTGCTATATATAATGTATATTACTTATGTTCCCATGGGTTTGGAAAGGGCCTTGTGACACCGGTTCCCGTGGGAACATTAACCGGAGTTTGTCCGAAAACAGAGATGGGAAATTATTTTTATGGATTCCCGATACATTTCCTCCGAATGACTCCGGAAAGTTCACATTGACTGTGTCAAGTACCGAAATGGCTCTTCGACTGCGTTTCATGGTCAAGTCGGTATGTTACAACTGCAGCTAATACATTTTAACTCGGGTTAAAAGTACCTTAGGCTGCGGCTTTCGGAGTATTTCGCTTTAAGGCTCAAGAATGACAAAGCCGGGTTCTTTTCATTGTCATTGTCGTGCGCTTGTCCTTCAGCCGAAGGATGCCCGACAATCCAGAGATTTCGGACAGCCTCAGGAACCGTTCATTGCCAAGTTTGTGACTAACCTGTTTGCGGTTGACAGGAGAAAAAGTCGATAAAATTTAAGTAGAGAGAAAGTACTACGAGCGACCAGTACTAAGGAACTAAACTTTTAACACAGCGTTAAATTATATTTAACAGAGCCATAACTTTTAGATAATACAACGATAACAACAGGGCTTTATGATAGAAATGTGTTCTGGGAAAATATCAAATTAATCGGTGGGGTTGCTGAAAATTGGAGCAACGATATGATTTATATAAAAACACTACACTCAAAAAAGCCCGGAACAGAAAAAACGCTTATAATTACGCAAAAACAAAGGGAAGCCCATTGGAGATGGTCGTCGCCTCAAAGCTTCCCCTTGGCTCAGGTCGAACCCAAGCTTGAATAATCGTACTCCTTTTGTGTCTAAAAGTCAAGCTGGGAATGCGTATGCTGCATCTGTGGAGGTGTAAAAAAGAACCGGAGAAATCAGCACAAAAGAATCACTACGAAAAGAAAATGCGAACCCATTCCCAAAAAGCGATTACAACAAAAATAAAAAGGAGAAAAATGAATCTAAAGTTTCTGAAATCTAAAGTTTTGCTGGCGACAGTCGGGGCCACATTGGCCGCGATTTCCATCTCCAGCGTTTGCATGGCCGCATATGGCGGCGGAACAGATGTGCTCGATGCCTGGAACACCAGCCCGATGGCGGACTTAAGAGTCGCCGGTTCCACTACCGTTTGGCCGATAGTACAACAAGCACTGAATATCCCGCAAGCGGGGGGCACTTCCACCACCAGCCCCTTCCAAGCTTATGCAAATCCCAGCGGCACCATTTTCGCCCAGGTTTTCGAGGGTGGTTCCGGACACGGCCGTTCTGCGGTTAATACCAACAGCGGCTTAGCCGGTGAAACCAACAACCAGGATGCCAATGTCGGCATGTCTTCCAGCAACCCCAATGCTGCTTGCGTTCAGGACCCCATCGCGCGCGATGGCGTGTGCATGATTGTCAGCGACCAGGGTGGCGTCCTTGATACCGTTCCCGGCTTGACACTTGCCCAGATTAAAGGTATTTATGAAGGGACAATCACTAACTGGAGCCAAGTCGGCGGACCCAGCCTGGCCATTTTCCCGGTCGCCAGAATTGTCGGTTCCGGCACCCGCGATGCTATCATCAGCTTAGCCGGTATCACCGATGCCACCGAGCTGACTTACATTGCTTCCATTTCTAATGATCCCAGAGAAGATGCTACATCTGATGCCGTTGCCGCGGTTGCTAATCATACCGCCGGCGCAATCGGCTATGTTGGCGTCGGTTATGCCAACAGTCAAGTAGCACCCATCAGAGTTCTCCCGATTTCCGCCAATGTCAGCCCCGCGGCTTATGTCGCCGCCAACGACCAGACCGTGACCAACAACACCTACCCGATGTCCCGCTTCCTGTTCCTCATCGAGGGAGCCACCTCCACCGCAACCAATGAAGGCCCTTGGGCTTCCAAGCTGGTAACCTACCTGGCCGCCACCGATGCCGGGCAGAACATTGTCAAGAACCAGGGCTTCGTGATGCTGAACCCCCGCCAGGACGTTAACGGCGACCACACCGTCAATATCACCGATGTCGTTAAAATCGGTCTGGCCTGGAACAAATCCTCCTCCGATACCGGATATGTCTTAGCCGATGATGTCAACCGCGACGGCCACATCAATATCTCCGATGTCGTTTCCGTCGGTCTGTGGTGGAACATCACCGAACTGCCCGTACCCGCCAACCAGTGGTAAACCTTAATAAAATTCAAGAATCAAGATTCAAGCAATAAAAAAATAAAAATGGAGAAGAAATGAAAATAAGCAACCTTGCTAAAAAGGTGCTGGGAGCCGTAGTAGCAGTCGGTATCGTCGCTGGCATGCTGGTTCCGGCCACCGCTGTGTTGGCTGCTAACGACAGCGTAACAGTGACCGTCCCGGCTTCCGTGGCCCCCGGCCAGACCTTCAATGTAACTTTAGACATCAACACTGCTCATCAGGTACGCGGCTGGCAGTTTGATGTCGCCTTTGACTCATCTGTTCTGAGCTTCAATGCCCCGACGGTTGAGGGACCTTTTGTTAAGACCTATGCAGGCGCAGGCAATACCTATTTTAATCCTGGTGCTTTAACCACAGGTGTTTCAAACCTGAGCATCAGTAACGGCGGCAGTGGTTATTCTGACCCGCTAACAGTTACCTTTACTGGAGGTGGTGCTAGTTCACCAGCCACCGCTACAGCCCACCAGACAGCAGGCGTAATCGATTCTATCACATTAACCAGACCCGGAACAGGCTATACTTCTGCTCCTAACATCACAATTTCCGGAGGGACGGGCAGCGGTGCTGTTATTACCCCGACTTTGTCGGGTATTGTGCAAGCATTCGCTGATGCCCAGACCGGCGGACCTGCCGGCGGCGCCACCGGCACCGGCACCCTGGTAACCCTTTCCTTCACCGTCGCCGCAGGCGTGCTGCCCACAGCTTCCACAATTCACATCATCCCGCCTACCTCCGGACTTTCAGATCAAAATGGCATAACTATCACTCCTGTTACTTTCAATGACGGCACTTTCAATGTCGTCTGGCCGGCCCCCACCATCACCAGTTTCTCCCCGGTCTTCGGCGGTCAGAATGTTAATGTCATCATCACCGGTACTAATTTTACTGGCGCCACTGCAGTCAGTTTCGGCGGTACCCCCGCAGTAAGCTACACCGTTACTTCAGCGACCCAGATTACAGCCACAGTCGCAGCCGGTACCACCGGTTCCGTCTCCGTGACCACTCCCGGCGGTGTTGCGACCAAGAGCGGTTTCACTTATGTAGCCGCCCCAACTGTTTCCGTGATTAACCCCGTAACCGGAACCACCGGACAGTCAGTAACCGTGACCGGCAGCGGCTTCGCCACAGTGGCCGGTAACGTCCAGTCCGTCACCGTTGGCGGCGTCGCCTTAACCGGCGTCAACACCGTCAACGACACCACAATCACCGGTTTGATTGCCGCCGGCACTCCGGTCAGCACCACCGACCCCGTCGTCGTCAATACTTACGGCGGCGCCAGCAATAACACCGTTACCTTCAAATATTATGCCCCGAGCGGCGCCATCGGTTTAAATCCGGCGACCGTGACCTCGGATTTTGTCAGCCCGTTCACCGTTAACGTAGTCGGCAGCATGCAAGACTCGACTGCCATGGTCCGCGGCTGGTCCGCCACAATTAACTATGACTCCAGCAAGGTTTCATTCACCGGAGTTGCCGGCGGTACCGATGCCAACAATTTGGCCACAGCCGCTTCGATGACCTACTGGATGTCTCCTGCATCCGTTAATACTGCCGCCGGCACAATCACCATTGGCGGCGCTTTCCTGGGCGGAGACTCGACCAAAGGTGTAAATTTTAGCAGCAGTTCAGTACTGGCAGTATTGACTTTCCAGCCCAAGGCCCCCGCAGATATTAATAATCCCCCGGCATCGATGACCCTGACTGTGACCAACCCGGTTATCGTTGACTATATCGCACAGAATATGGCCAACGTACTGGGAGGACTCAGCACAATAGTCTCCTTCCAGGCTACTCCGATTTGCCCGTTACCCACCACTCCCGCCAACCAGAGCGCCACAATGAATATCCCGGCGACCCTGGCCCCGACCCTGACCTTCATCGCCCCGTGGGATGTTTGCTGCTGGAACCTGGTACCCTCCCAGAAGAATATGGCACAACGCACCATGACCGTCTTCTCCAATGCCAAATGGGAAATCATGGTTTCAGGCACCAACGGCGGTTACATGACCAATAGCGCACTCAAACTGGCCAACCCGCTGCAGGTCAGTTCCACCGCCGGAACCGGCACCGGTAACAATGTTACCGTAAACGGAGCTGCCCAGATTCTGGCAACCGGCGACCCGACCGGACAGCAACAGTGCATCGGCGGCGACCTGCGCACCTTAACCTTCACCCAGCCTGTCCTCTGGACGGATAAACCGTCAACCACCGGATACTATTCCATCACTACTTTCTTCACTGCCATCTGTACCGGTTGGTAATCCTGTCAAATAATTACTCCCCGGGGGCGGCACTTCTGAGTGCCGCCCCCACTACTCAAAAATAAAAAAGAGCAGGAAGACACATCATTGAGAAAAAAAACCGGATTAGCAAGCATCATTTTAGTAATCACGCTGTTGGCCATGGGCATTTTTAATGCTATCAACGTCTCTGCAGACTCAAATAACGCTTTCACCGTGGACAAAGCCACATTTCAAATGAACGTCACTCCCGGCGCCAACCTCCCGGAAACAATCACACTGAGCAGCGACCCGGCCGCCGACCCGTTACAGGTACATGTTGAAGCGGACGGACTGGGACAAACAAGACAGGGCGCAGTCGTAGAGCTGGATGCTCAGGACGATACACCCTTCAGCGCCAGGACTTACATTACGAATATTTCTCCTGCATCTTTCCACATTGACCCCGGCACGAGCGAGACCATTAATTTCACTTTTAGTGTTCCGTCTGATGCCGCTCAAGGCGAAAAATATGCAGTGATTAGATTATACAGTGACCCTTACGGCACCGGACAGGGAGCCGCGGCGGTAGTAGCCGTGGACATCCCGGTTATTCTGAATGTTGGCGGCATAACCAGTAAGCCGACCGGGCAGATTTCAAGCCTAGCAGTAACCAGCGCCGTAACCGGCGCGCCGCTGGAAATACAGAGCACATTATTGAACACGGGCACCGGGCGGATTCCGGCCGACACAACAATCAACCGCCTGGTAATTCAAGACAGCAGCGGCAATACCATAATCCAGCAAACGGATTTCCCTGTAAATGACCCTTCGATTCTGCCCGGATTTGAAAGGACAATAACGGCGCATCCCGGACCGGCGAGCGGTTTGCCAATAGGAAATTATTCCGTAATTTCTTCATTTCTGCTGGGTGACGGAACGGTATTGGGCAGCAAGACATTAACTTTCGCGGTGACGGCGCCGGCGGCGGTAACCGGCCCGGGCGGGGAAAACCTTATTTTAACAAATATGAACCCGAACAGTCTGGTAATCGCTAATTATGACGATTCTCAGCAGGGAGCGAACTTTTATGTTGACGCGACGGCAAAAGCCGGGGTCGAGGTAGAAGTCAGTGGAGCAGCCGGATACGGGGCAATCATTATTGGCAGTTATTCGGCAACGCCGGTAGTGCCGGTGGCATTTAACACACCGGTTTCGCAGGGCGGCACCGGGGAAAATGCGGTTAAATATGTCGACGTGCGGGCGCCCGGCTTCACGCAGGGTAACGCCCATATTACCGTGCATTATACATCGGGTGAAATAAATGGTTTTGACCCGGACACGGCCTTTCTCGCTTATTTTTCCGGAAATGTTTGGGTAAAATGCAGCAACATCACTGTCGATAAAAGTTTAAACACCGTCAGCGGCGATGTCCAGGTTTTGCAACTGGCTGGGACAGTGTTCGGGATGGGGGCAGACCATGTCGCAACTTCAACTTCAAGTTCATCAGCAACTACTATTAATAGTTTTACGAGTAGTAATGCGGCCATCGGGCCGGGCGGAACGTCAGTGCCATGGAGTACTTTTGCGATTGTTATCGGCGCGTTAGTGGTTGTGGGTTTAGTTGTCTTTGTGATAACGGGCCGGAGAAAAAAGGGAACCCAAAAATAGCGGGGTTCCGTTAATTATATTTATTTGGCCTTGCAATGTGCTCAGGGAAGAGCCAAAAGCGCAGGAAGTGAAGAGGAGGAAGCAGTGAAAAATTTGATGTATTCTACCCCTATAAAAACAATCTTTTCTTTTGGATTGCTGGTTTTTATCCTGGCAACCATGGTCGTGGTTCCGGTGAGGACGACAAAGGCGGCGGTAGCGGCAGGAACCACGGTCGGCATATCACCGGCGGTCCAGACTGTAACTAAGGGCGGCACGATTACTTTCAATATAGTTATCAACACAACGGCGGCCTGCCGCGGCTGGCAGGCCGACCTCTTTTATGATGCCAATGCGATGAGTTTCGGGAGTATCACAGAAGGAAGTTTTCTGCCGAACGCCGCCGGCGCGGGAAATACCTATTTCAATCAGGGCACGGTGACTTATGGCGTTGGAAATCTCAACCTTTCCAGCGGCGGCAGTGGCTACACCGACCCGCTGACCGTAACTTTTTCGGGCGGGGGAACACCATCAATACTGGCCAAGGCAACTGCCCATCAGACCGGAGGGGTAATTGATTCAATCACGCTCACCGATGAAGGAACAGGATATACTTCCGCGCCGACCATAGCCATTACAGGCGGGGTTGGGAAGCTAAATCTTACTAACGGCGGCAGCGGTTACACCGACCCGCTGACCGTTGCGATTACAGGCGGGGGAGCTACACGTAATGCCACAGCCACAGCTTACCAGACCAACGGGGTGATTACTTCGATTATACTTAACGATGCAGGTTCAGGGTACACCTCCGTACCGACCGTGACAATTACCGGCGGCAGCGGAAGCGGCGCTACCGCTAGTGCAACGATTGGAGGTAACGGCAGCGGCGCAACCATCACTCCAACAATGGTGAATATGATCCAGGCTTTTGCAGAAGCATGGACGGGCGGAGTGAAAACCGGCGGCGCGACCGGCCAGGGCACATTATGCACGATTACGATGACGGCGAAAAATACCGATATATTGACCGACTTAACGCTGGTAAACCTGTCTGTGGACGATCCATCAGCTACTCCGATACCTGGGGTTGTAGTTAGTTCCGGGCAGGTCATTATCGGCGCGCCTCAGTTGACTATCACCGGTTTCACACCAACATCCGCCGGAGCGGGCGATACCTTAACAATAACAGGCACTAATTTAAATGATGCAACACAAGTTAAAATCGGCGGAGCAACTGCCAATATCCTCACGGATACAAGCACTCAGATTACGGCCACCGTCGGGAACGCAGCTAACGGCAGCGTGTCAGTGACTAATGCTTTAGGCACAGCGACTGCATCGGGTAGTTTCACATTCCTGGCATACCCGAAGATTAATTCTTTCACGCCCACTACCGGCGGCACAGGCACATCGGTTGTAATCAGTGGCGCTAATTTTACAGGAACGACCGCGGTCAGCTTTGGCGGCACCGCGGCCGCCAGTTTCAACGTAGATTCAGCCGGGCAGATAACGGCTATCGTCGGCAGCGGCGCTTCCGGGTCGGTCAGCGTAACTACCCCCGGCAGCCTGGTGGCGACTCTGTCCGGTTTTATTTACACTCCTTTACCGATTATCAGCAGTTTTGCTCCGACGATTGCGTCGGCCGGGCAAACGATAACGATTACAGGCGTTAATTTATCGGGAGCCACGACGGTAAGTTTGGGTGGGACAGCGGCTGCCGGTTTCACAGTAAATTCGGCCACACAGATAACGGCAATAGTCGGGAACGGCAGCAGCGGGGCGGTCTCCGTGACCACTCCTAACGGCACGAATACTAAAGCCGGGTTTGTTTTTGCGCAACCCCCGACAATAACGACATTTACTCCTACTTCCGGGCACGCGGGAGACCAGGTAACAATTAACGGCACAAATCTGGATATTGTGACTGCGGTGACGTTTGGCGGCACCGCGGCGACGAATATCACCGTCATTTCCCCCACGCAGATAACAGCTGTAGTAGGAAATGGTTCGAGCGGCGCAGTCGGTGTGGTATCACCGGGTGGGACGACTTCTGCGGCCGGCTTCACTTACACAGGCTTGCTGGACAGCATCACATTTTTTACGCCGGCCTCGGCTCATGCGCAGGATAGCGTAATGATTATCGGTACAAATTTATCCGGCGCCACACAGGTTAAATTCGGCACTGATGCTGCAGGGGCGGGAGGCACGGCCGGGACGATTATTTCGAACAGCACCACAGAAATTGTCACCACGGTCAATTCCGGCGCAGTCAGTGGCTATGTCTCAGTGGTAACACCGCTGGGCACAACAACCAAGTCTGGTTTTACTTATCTGCCACCGAGTAATACCAGTGTCACCGCTGTACCTTCGACGCTGCAAATCCAGGGAGGAAATCAGTTCACCGTCGACCTGGTGATGAACACTCAGACGCCGTTTCTTGGCTGGCAGGGACAGATAACATTTGACGCGACTAAATTACAATGTTTAGGGATAACCGAAGGGAACATTCTGAAAAATTATGTCGCGACTAACGGCGGCACCGAGTTTAGCACAACACCCTTGATTGATAATAACAATGGTATCGTATCAAACATCAGTTATTCCATTAACAATCCTTCGACAAGCGGTCCGTCCGGCAAAGGCACCCTTTGTACGCTTACTTTCATCGCAATACCGAATTCAAGCACGGTGCCGCAAGTCACGTGCGTAATTGCTCCGGCAAACATAATAGTTGGCGGCAGCAGTGGTCAGATTGACTCCTCTTCTGTTGCTGGGGATGTAAGCATTATTAATCCAGATATTCCGGCTTGGGACGTAAACATGGATGGAGTTTGCAATATCCTGGATGTAATCAAGGTGGGCTTGAAGTGGGGGGCAACCGGTACCCCCGGTTGGACGCGCGAGGACGTGAACAGCGACGGGGTAGTTAATATTTTGGATATAGTGGCAATCGGTGTACATTGGAATGAAACCGACACAATGAACCCGGCGGTTTCAGGATTTGCACCGACAACGGGGAAGTCCGGAGATACGATAATAATTACCGGGAGTAATCTATCCGGCGCAACTGCCGTTAGCTTCGGCGGAACCGCAGCACAGAGTTTCCTCGTTAACTCGGCGACACAGATTACAGCAATAGTGGGCAGCGGCGCTACGGGTTCGGTCAGCGTGACGACGCCAGGCGGCACGGCAACACTGACGGGATTCACATATTCAACCACAGCGACGACAATCAATTCTTTCACCCCTACGACAGCAGCGGCGGGCGCAACAGTCACAATAACAGGGACCGGTCTGACCGGGGCGACTGCCGTTAGTTTTGGCGGAACCGCAGCAGCGAGCTTTAACGTTGTTACGGCGACACAGATTACTGCGGTTGTAGGCACCGGCGCCACAGGTTCGGTCAGTGTGACGACGTCCGGCGGCACGGCAACGTTGGCAGGATTCACTTATTCGGCAACAGCGCCGACCATTACGTCTTTTTCTCCTACCACCGCCGGGGCAGGCGCATCGGTAACGATAACAGGAACTAATCTTACCGGTGCCACTGCTGTCAGCCTCGGGGGTACAGCGGCGACCAGTTTTAACGTTGTATCGGCGACACAGATTATCGCGGTAGTGGGCACTGGAACCACAGGTTCGGTCAGCGTGACGACGTCCGGCGGCACGGCAACGCTGGCGGGATTTACATATTCGGCCACGGCGCCAACCATCACTTCTTTCACTCCTGTTACAGCCACTTCGGGAGCATCGGTTACAATTATCGGGACTAATTTCACTAATGCCAGCAGCGTCAATTTCGGCGGAACCGCAGCACAGAGTTTCATCGTTAATTCGGCAACACAGATTACGGCGGTCGTTGGTACGGGGTCGACGGGTTCGGTTACGGTGACAGTATCCGGTGTAACAGCGACACTGGCAGGGTTTACTTTCGTGAGCACGCCGGTAATTTCCAGTGTTGTCCCGGCCTCAGCGTCTAACTTTGCCAAGGTTATCATTAACGGCAGTAATCTTACCGGGGCGACGGCAGTGAAATTCGGCGGGGTGGCGGCAGTGAGCTTTATCCTAGTAAACGACCAGCAGATTGTGGCGGTAGT
>Ga0182017_10001925_pt1 | contig 15967 bp, 5 predicted proteins | sample 712E3DmetaG_FD_120492 | JGI IMG/M metagenome (GOLD analysis project Ga0182017, IMG submission 120492) | Permafrost microbial communities from Stordalen Mire, Sweden - 712E3D metaG | ecosystem: Environmental > Terrestrial > Soil > Wetlands > Permafrost | place: Sweden: Stordalen | collected... | reverse complement strand
TCCACATCGATCATCAACGTCGTGTCAGCTGAAAAGATGAAAGAATTACCGGATGCCAATATCGCGGAATCGATCGGAAGACTTCCGGGTATATCGTTACAAAGAAATGCAGGCGAAGCAGATGCGGTGATCATTCGCGGATTATCTCCGAAGTATAATGAGATCACGATCGAAGGCGTTCCGATGAGTTCTACTTACTGGGGAGATCGGGGCGTGGATTTGAGCTTGTTGGGAGACAATCTTGTGAAAGGGGTGGAGGTGTCGAAAACGTTGCGGCCGGATATGGATGCCGATGCGTTAGGAGGGACGGTCAACCTAACTTTAAGAACGGCTCAGCCGGGGTTCCATTATGATGTTTGGGGGAATGGAGGCTATACCAAATTAAGGAGTTCCTATAAGAATTATAAATTTTCAGGGAGTGCGGGCGACAGATTTTTCGATGATCAATTCGGAGCTCTGATACAGGGGAACATAGAGGAGAAACAACTTCCTTCAGATCAGCTAAATGCCTCCTATGCTTCGCCGACAGTCAACCCTACTACCAAGCAACTTTATGTGAACACGCAGTCAGCATTGCTGAGAGATAATAGTACGAAGAGGCATCGCTATGGTGCAAGTTTGATTTTGGACTATACGTCGGATTTCGTAGACGTGAAGCTCTTCAATGTATACGATCAGAAAAATGACAGTAACATAACGAGAGATAATACGACAAATTTTCAAAGCACGGAGTTCTTCGACCAGATTTTTGTTAACCAAACAAAAACTGAACAACGGACACATTCGATTCAAGCGTTATTTAAGCCTGGAGGGACGGAATTGCCGGTGTCATTTTCGTACACGAAAGGGGAACAACATACACCGAATGCGCAGGAGTTTGATTTTAAGCAAACGGGTGTTCAAACGGCACCGAAGGGAAATGCGTTGGTATACGGAGTGCCGTTGAATCTAATAAATCAAATGGGTGTTCTTGCTCCGACAAATGCAAATTCATACCTCACTAATATACTGGCATCCAACACAGATTTGACAGACGCATCATACGATGCAAAAATTGACTGGAAAGTACCCTTCAAACTTTCAGAATCCTTTTCAGGAAAATTATCTATTGGGGGGAAGTACCATAGCGTAGACCGTACAAGCACCAATAGTCAACTTGCGGATTATCTTCAATATGGTGATGGTGCGACTAACAGAGTAGATATCGTTACTAATCCGCTATTCCAGAGTTATTTTCCACATCTTGCGGATTTTTCTGATCCGGTTATACGTGGTATCAACCCTGGAATTCCCGCATATCCGTTCTCTGATCCTAGTTATACCAGAGGAGACATTTTAGGATATCCCATCGGGCCGAGTTGGGGTGTCTATGGTTTAGTGCACATGCAGAATGTTTTCGCTACTCTTCCGGGCGTGGCCATCTGGAAGACCGGCGCCCCCGAGTATAACCAGAACTATACGGATAAAGAAAATAGCCGCGCAGGCTATGCAATGGGTGAGTTTAATATCGGAAGTAATCTCACCATAGTTCCAGGTGCCCGTTATCAGGAAGAACGGACCGATATCTCGGCTTACCATGTCCGGGTCAATACCGGTAATGCAACCGGCCTCGACGGTGTTGCTCCTGTTTTGGTGGAAACAAAAAGAGACAATCCATATTGGTACCCTTCGATAAATGCCAAGTATAAAGCAAGCGAGAATATTCAAATAATGGCTGCGGCATATAGGAGTGTCTCGTTGCCCAGTTACTCGGAAATTTCTCCATTAGTTGTATTACGAGATGATGGCAACCCGATTGTGACCGGTAACCCGCTGTTGAAACCGTCTACCGCGGTGAATTATGATCTTGGAACTTCGGTGTTTAGTAACGATATCGGGTTGTTTACGGTTGACCTGTTTTACAAGGAGATAAGCGATCTTATCTATAGCATGCAGAATTTTTTTCCCTATGCCCCGTACCCTGTTTCCGGTGCTCCGGCTGATATTGCCGACAGACTGCCGGGCAGGAGTTATTATGACACAACATGGATGCTACTTGTTCCGGGTAGACGTGTGCTTAGTGGTTCTATTCCGATAAATGATCCATCTAAGGCGTATTTGAGAGGGATCGAGTTATCATGGCAAACACATTTTTGGTATCTTCCAGGGTTATTGAACGGAATAGTTCTCGAACTTAACGCCTCATTTATGAGTTCCAATCAGTTGTATCCCTATTTTAAGACGCACTTAACAAGATTCGGCAGTATCGATACGCTCGTATATTCAACAACGGGGGGAGCATTACAAAACCAACCCAAAGCGATCTATAATGCCATACTCGGGTGGGATTACAAGGGATTCAGCTCACGGTTCTCGTTGAGGTATCAGCAGTTGACGCTTACCAGTATGGATACACAGTATGGGCTGGAAGACAGTTACTATGACAACGTGTTGTTGTTCGATATTTCGCTGAAGCAGCAAATCATAGAGAACCTCTCAGTGTTTGCCAATGCAACAAATGTCAACGGTCATGTCGATAATTACTATTTTAATCATCCGGCCTACCTTGCCCTCCCGTCAGCTAACTTGCCGACAAGCGGGCAAACGTACGGATTGAATGCACAATTTGGAATCAGTTTTAGCTACTAGCATCCATTATTCGAATGGTTCCTTTTAAGTAATTCGCAGTTAATCCAAACACTGTTCATGATAGTCAATAGCATGAAGGACATAACCGGAAGAAACTTGGAAAGGAGGGAGATGGAAAAAAGCAAAAAGACTTAGCGTAAGTATGTTCAAAGTGGTTCTAAACTAACTTAAGGAGAAAGAAATGAAAGCAAAAATGATACTTTGCTTGCTTATTGGCTTAATGCTGGCAAGCTTTACGAGCCGTTCCGTCGCTCAAGTGACAGTAGTTGGTGACACGACCTGGATCACCGGCGGCACATTCTCCGGTGGCGAGAATCTCGGGTTGTTGGAAGCAACAATCAATGGAGATACTACTACCTCGGGTGCGAGAAAAAATGTGAATATGGTTTACGCGCTCTACCAAGGTCAGGTCTATTATCAGGTGGCGCCGATCAACGTGAACAATCCGACGGGAACGCTGATAATTGTCGGTGTCCCTCATGGAACGGCAAAGGCAAAACCGATCATCTTAGTACAGCCAACCGGGACGGTACACGTCGCTGTTGGCGGCGCTGTCAATCAGGTCTATGGCAGTCTTAAAATGGTGAATGTTCATTACCAGACTATGCAGATGGATGGATACCAGAACAATGAGCTCTTCTTCTGTGGCACGTCCAATCAACTGCCACAAGTGTTGACCGTTGACAACTGTCTGTTTGAATTTAGCAACATCGATATTTTTGATTGCACCAACGAAACAGGCGCGATTGGCGGCTGGCCGTATGGAGCAAAGTTTTTTATCACCAATTCCTATTTCCGAAACTTGTTCTATGCAGGCCAATGGTGGGGATCAAGAGTCATGCAATGCAAGCATCCTATAGATACATTATGGGTTGAAAACAACACAATTACGACCGGAGGTCTCACATTCCTGCAGCAAAATGAAATCACTGACTTTGCGTACTTCAACCACAACACGATCGTCAACAACAAGAAGTACTGGCTCTTATCTCCCTATCACCGCAGCTTTTTTGTCACGAACAATATTTTCATCAACCAGGACTGGGTTGGCGAAGATGCAAATGTGACGAACAGCGGTCAGGATCCTGATAAAATATATATGAGCACGATTAGTGTTGATACGAATAATGCCACCAACGGACTGGTTGTAATGCCGAAGTATCAGGCCGGTGATTCAACTCATTATTCACCTGTACTGGCACTCAACAGATTGCAGTGCTATATTTCGAACAACGTGAACTATTACGACCCGCAGCTCGTTAGCGGGTATTATAACAGTGCCACTTATATATTAGCCGACACCGGTTCCCCTGCGCAACCGTTTAACGCGATACCGTCATATTTGGGTTGGTTTTATCCCAGCCCTCAAAAGGTAGGAAATATGCCGGGTGCGTGGATGAACTCGCGTACGTCAGCTTTATTTGCCGCCTATGGGCCGCCGAATGGAGGCTTCATCGAACATAGCACCACAACGGCCGATCCCCAAACTGCTACTCCGGCTATTCCAAGTGCAGCTATAGTGACTATGATGGCGCAATGGAATCAGAACACGTATGGCGATCCAAGATTCGCATCTCCACCCGCCATTGATAACTCCGCGTACATTTATGGCGACTACCAGGCATCGACCCTTCCCGGTATCGTTGGTGGTGCGAAAACAGACGGAATAACCCAAACAACGGCACTCGCAGCAGGTGATCAGGTCGGAATTGCAAAGTTCACCGATCTAACGGAGAGTTTCAAACAAACCACAGTTTCATCGGATGATGATAATTTCCCGGTAGGTTCTTTGATCTGGGACGATACGCAAAATGCCAGCTATGCTGCGGCTCATGCTGGTGAATGGCCAAAGATCTTGGCAGCTTATCTTGCGAAGGGTGGCGTAACAGCGGTTAAAGCGCAATCGACCGTTGCCACAACGTTTAGTCTTTCGCAAAACTATCCGAACCCGTTCAACCCATCAACGCAGATCGACTTCTCACTGCCGCAACAGTCGACAGTAGAACTAAAGGTCTTCAACCTGCTGGGTCAGGAAGTGGCGACATTGATACATGGAAGCCTCTCCGCCGGGTTGCATGTCGTAAACTTTGACGCTCACAATCTCGCCAGCGGTTTATATATCTATCGCATCACCGCAGGCAATTTCACGAGCGTGAAGAAGATGATGCTGTTGAAGTAAGCGGATCTTTCTGGTATCTTTAATTAGGTCTGCTATATACCATGATAGGCGGCTGGCGTAAAGCAAGCCGCCTATTCTTTTTGAACAACCGAGCAATTGGTGAATGAGTCGGTTCGAATGCCAATGAAGAAGACCCGCGGGATTCGCCGGTTATGTTCGCTCGATCACCCGGCAGTGTGCCCGCAACAAACCCTCCGACTTGCGTTCCGAACGCTCCTCAATATCCTTTCGTGATTCTTGAAAATGTCTTTCCGGTTGACTACATTGTTGCGGCGCAGGGTGATTGTCATCTTTTATGATGGTACGATTTTTCCGGCCGTCACCTCAGGACCTCCCTCACCCTATCTTGTTTCAAGACCCAAGTTCAATGAGCCCTCCCCCGCTCATCAGGGGGAAACAAAAAGTTAAAAGCAACATGAGGAGAAAAAAAATGTCTATCGGTACTTCTTATACTCGCGGCAAACTTGCGTTTGCATTTGTAACAACGATGTTGATCATGACGCAGTCTCTGTTTGCACAAGAATCCGGTTCTCTAAAGGGACGTGTTTTGGACAAAGAGAGCGGTGAAGCGCTTATCGGAGCGAATATCGTTGTTCCGAATACAAGTTTGGGCGCTGCTACAGATCTCGATGGAAAATTTACTATTCATGGTATCCCCGCCGGCAAGAGAAGCGCGAAGATATCCTACATCGGCTATAAGACGATCACTGTTGATATCACCATCACAGACAACACCACACTGGAACAGGACGTCCGTTTGACAGCCCAGGCACTCACAGGTGAGACGGTGATCGTAACGGCCCAGGCGCGAGGCCAGTTGTCGTCGATCAATCAGCAGCTGGCGTCCACATCGATCATCAACGTAGTATCTGCTGAAAAGATGAGAGAATTACCGGATGCCAATATAGCGGAGTCAATAGGAAGACTTCCGGGTATATCGTTACAAAGGAATGCAGGCGAAGCGACCGCAGTTGTCATTCGAGGTTTGTCTCCGAAGTACAATGAGATCACGATCGAAGGCGTTCCGATGAGTTCCACGTACTGGGGAGATCGGGGCGTTGATCTAAGCTTGTTGGGAGACGATCTGGTGAAAGGGGTGGAGGTGTCGAAAACATTACAGCCGAATATGGATGCCGATGCTTTAGGAGGGACGGTGAACCTAACCTTAAGAACGGCTCAGCCGGGGTTCCATTATGATCTTTGGGGAAATGGGGGCTATACCAAACTAAGGGATTCTTACAAGAATTATAAATTTTCAGGGAGTGCGGGCGACAGGGTTTTCGATGATCAATTCGGATTTCTGGTACAAGGGAACATAGAGGAGAAACAACTTCCGTCAAATCAATTTAATGCCGGCTATGCTACTCCGACAGTGAACCCTACCACCAGGGAACTTTATGTGAACACGCAGTCAGCACTACTGAGAGACAATAGTACGAAGAGGCATCGCTCTGGTGCGAGTTTGATAATGGATTATACATCGGATTTCGTAGACGTGAAACTCTTCAATGTGTACGATCAGAAGAACGACAGCATCATAACGAGAGATAATACGACAAATTTCAACGGTAACAGTTTCCAGGACCAGATTTTTGTCAATGATACAAGAACCGAACAACGGACACATTCGATTCAAGCGTTATTTAAGCTTGGGGGGACGGAGTTGCCGGTATCATTTTCATACACGAAAGGGGAACAACATACACCGAATGGGCAGCAGTTTGATTTTATAGAACAGCTTACAGGACAGCCGCTTTCGGCAAGTGCCATGATCTACGGAACGCCTTCCGCTTTATTAAGTACTATGGGTGTCATGACCCCGGCTAAGACAGTGCTCTGGGGTATCTACCATTCCAACACAAATCTGACAGACGACTCGTACGATGCAAAGGTCGACTGGAAAGTTCCGTTCAAACTTTCAGAGTCTTTTTCAGGAAAATTGTCGGCAGGTGCAAAATATCATGAGGTACGCCGTACCAGTGACAACACCCGATTGTACTACGATGTACAATTTGGAGGAAGTAAAGGCAGAAGAGAGAATCTCATTGGTGCAATTCCATTTCTTGCGGGAGCTAATCCAAGTCCTACTATCGCTGAAGGCGGAATTGAAGCAATATATTTCGTCGATCCGACTTACACCACAACAACCATTTTAGGATACCCTATCGGGCCGGTCGGATCGGCGTATGACGCATACAAATTATCGACTATGGAGAATGTCATGTTTCCGGCATGGCAACTTGCGTACTATAGGGATGGGGTCGCGTCTTATAATCAAAATTATACTGATAAAGAAAATACCCGCGCAGGCTATGCAATGGGGGAATTTAACGTTGGAACCGATCTTACAATAGTTCCCGGTGTCCGTTATCAAGAAGAACGAACCGATATTTCGGCTTATCATATTAGAATCAACGGCAGTAACCCGAATGGCCTCGACGGTGTTGCTCCTGTTTTGGTGGAAACAAAAAGAGACAATCCGAATTGGTTTCCTTCGGTCAATGTTAAGTACAAAGCGACTGAGAATGTTCAAATAATGGGTGCAGTATACAGAAGTGTTTCGTTACCGAGTTATGCAGATATTTCTCCTCTGGTTGAATTGCAGGATGGCGCGACGTTAGTAACGGGTAACCCGCTGTTGAAACCGTCTACTGCGGTGAATTATGATCTTGGAACTTCGGTGTTTAGTAACGATGTCGGGTTGTTTACGGTTGACCTGTTTTACAAGGAGATAAGCGATCTTATTTATAATATGCAGAATTTTTTCCCGTTTTCGCCGTACCCTGTTGTCGGGACTCCGGCTGATATTGCCGACAGGCTGCCGGGCAAGAGTTACTATGACACAACATGGGCGGTACTTGTTCCGAATAGACGTTTGACTACTGGTCCTATTGCGATGAATGATCCATCTAAGGCGTATTTGAGAGGGATAGAGTTATCATGGCAAACTCATTTTTGGTATCTTCCAGGGTTATTAAACGGAATAGTTCTCGAACTTAACGCCTCATTCATGAGTTCCAATCAGTTGTATCCCTATTATAAAACACACTTAACAAAATTCGGCAGTGTCGATACGCTTATCTATTCAACAACGGGGGGAGCATTACAAGACCAACCCAAAGCGATTTATAATGCAATACTCGGGTGGGATTACAAGGGGTTCAGCTCACGGTTCTCGCTGAGGTATCAGCAGTTGACGCTTACCAGTATGGATACACAGTACGGGCTGGAGAACAGTTACTATGACAACGTCTTGTTGTTCGATATTTCGCTCAAACAGCAAATCATAGAAAACCTATCAGTGTTCGCCAATGCAACAAATGTTAACAATCATATTGATGCATACTATTTTACTCATCCGGCCTATAATCCGTCAGGACAATCCTACCCGGCAGCTAGTTTGCCGACAAGGGGGGAGACCTATGGATTGAATGCACAATTTGGGATTAGTTTCAACTATTAGTGCCATGTCAACTAAGAAATATTGTATTTTGGGAAATGTCTATTCTGACAATCCTCTGACCCCACCCCAGTCCTCCCCTTTCAGGGGAGGGCGGAGGTTTTCCCCCTCTACGAGGTCGTAGACCTGAAAGGGGGAGATTAAGAAAGGGCGATAAAAAACAAGATTGTTTTTGAGAAATGGCAGTAGTGAACCGGTCGAAAAGTGTCGCCAGAAAGGCACGAAGACACCAAGGTGTGAAAGAACTTCACTTTGAACTTCTGATCTTTGTGCCTTCGTGGCTAATAACGGGTTTTCGTCCAAGCTCCTAGTACACATTTATAGTATTTCCGGTTAGGATGAATTTGGCCAGTCCCCCGTTCATCAGGGGACGCCTAAATAAAAAGCTTGCATGAATATGTTTCGAGTGATATCAGTCAAGGGAGGAAAAAATGGAAGGCAGAATTTCATTTTCCTTGTTGCTTTCGTTCACGATTATTAGGGTATCATTTGCCCAGGTTCCCGCAAGTCGGGATACTATCATTATTCCGGGTGATATTCCCCATACGACTCTTCACCATGCTGGCGTGCTAGAATCAACAATAAACGGCGACACGACGAGCACTGGGGCGAGAATAAATCCCAGCAGGATTTATGCTCTTCAAGAGGGTCACTTCTATTATCAGAATTCAGCGATTAATGTGATGGATCCTAACGGCACATTGATCATCGTCGGTATTCCTGACTCGGCGGGCACAACAAAACCGGTCATCCTCATGCAGCCGGTGAATGGCAAGGCTATTGGCGCAAATGTAGTGTATGGCAGCATCAGGATAGTGAATGTTCATTACCAGGCTATGCAGTTGGACGGATCGCAACACAATGAAAACTTCTATTGCGGCACAAAGAACAATCTGCCACAATCGTTGACCATTGATAATTGTGTATTTGAATTCAGCAATGTCGATCTTTTCGATTGCACCAATGAAACGGGCGCGATCGGCGGTTGGCCGTATGGAGCGAAATTCTTTATCACGAATTCCTACTTCCGGAACTTGTTCCATCCCGGCCAATGGTGGGGGTCAAGAATCTTTCAATGCAAGCATCCGATAGACACACTATGGGTTGAAAACTGCACTGTTACAGGCGGAGGTCTTACATTCCTGCAACAAAACCAACTTACCGACTTTGCATATTTCAATCATAACACGATCGTCAATAACAAAAAATACTGGCTCTTGTCACTCTACTACCGTAGGTATTTCGTTACGAACAATATCTTCATCAACCAGAACTGGGTTGGCGAGGATTCAAACGTGACTAGCAACGGGGCGGATCCCCGAAGAGAGTACCAGAGCACGATTGATATTGACTCGGTTAATGCCAACGAAGGGGTGGTCGTACAGCCAAAGTATTATGCGAGCGATTCATCTCACTATTCGCCCTTGCTGGCGCTCAACAAATTGCAGGTCTATGTTTCAAACAATGTAAACTACTACGACCCGCTGCTGATTAACGGGTACTACAATACTACTCCCGGGACTTATGACACCACTGCTTACCCGCTTTCTTTCTTGGATTGGTACTATCCAGGCCCTCAAAAGATAGAAAATATACCGGGTGAGTGGATGAACTTGCGCACCGCAGCCTTATTTGCAGACCATGCCCCACCGAACGGAGGGTTCATTGAAGAGCGCACATCCACTTCCGATCCTCACACGACGACACCCGGTATCGCAGATGCATCAGTAGTCGATCAAATGGCGAGGTGGAATCAAAACCAGTGGGGTGATCCCCGTTTTCCTGTTGCGCCAGATATTGTTCATAGTAAGTACATCTTCGGAGACTACGACCCAACGACAATTCCCGGTCGTGATAGTATTGGAAATAAAACGGAGAACGGATCCGGAATTGCAAAGTTCACCGATCTCACGGAGAATTTTAGCCAGTCCTTAGTGATATCGTCAATTGATAATTTCCCAATAGGTTCTTTGATTTGGGACGATGCAATAAATACCTCCTACATTGCGCACGAGCCTGCTGAATGGCCAACGGTCTATTCGAGTTATCTGTCGGGTTGGTCGGGACCAGTTGCGGTTAAGCAAGAACCGGGCGTTGCTGCGGTTTTTAACCTCGCGCAAAACTATCCTAACCCGTTCAACCCGAGCACACAGATCAACTTTAGTGTTCCGCCAAACAAGGGCGAGCTTGTAACATTGAAAGTGTACAACGTCCTTGGACAAGAGATCGCAACGCTTTTCTCGGGGACCAAAAGCGCAGGAAACTACTCGGCGCCATTTGACGGAAGCAAGTGTGCAAGCGGTGTGTACTTCTACCGTCTGCAATCAGGCAATTTGTCTATCACCAGAAAGATGGCAGTGATGAAATAGTTTCAACGGTTGTTTTGTTCGAAGAATAGAAACCGTTCTACTACGGCGCCGCTGAGATTTGCATTCTACTCTGCCGATGACAAATGAGAAGCGACGAGCCGTTCTCGGAAATGTCGAGATTTCTTGTTGTATACCAAGGTGGGATTCTCCGCCCCTCGTTTAGAAGAGATGCATTGGCTCGTTCAACAATAAGAATGAGATGCGCGAGATAGATCAGCAAAAAGGGGAAGTACATCACAATGAATTACTTTATCAAAATGATACGTTTTCGAACGGGCCGTCGTGGGATATTGCTAAAGATTGTTCGATTATTTCGGTTTGAAGCGGTTTGAAGCGGTTTGAAGCGGTTTGAAGCGGTTGACAATGTGGTATCATCTATGCTAAATTTCATGTACTAAAAGGTCTCTCTCATTATGAAGATAAAGATTTGCTGGAAATGGTTCTCTTTACTTTTTACTCCCTTGAAATTGCTCATGAATCCACCCGGACATATTTCACTTAATTAACAGGTTCAATAACCGATAGGAGGAAAGATGAAAAGGTCACTACAAGTTCTCTTAGGGCTGTTTTTGCTCGGGAACATGGCGAGTGCACAGGTGCTCGAAGGTTTTGGCAGTAAAGGGAGTCTCGGCATTTTCAAAGATGCCGCATGGGGCGCGCTCACAGATAGCATTTATCAGACTGCCGATCCGACAAACAGCGCGAACGGCGTCATGGGCGTCGCATTCGATCTCAAAGGAACAGGCGACAAGAACGCGATCCGGCCCACGAGCCAACAACTGATCAAGGATACTAAGGGTGCTCTCTATCTCACCTACTGGGTGTACATTCCGGCGAACAGCACCATTCCGGATAGCCTCGCTATCGGATTGTGGTGGCAGGTTGCCGTCGGAGGTTGGGCATTTAATGAGATTGACTACCTCGCAAAAGACATCCCGAAAGGGCAATGGTACCCCCTCTCCGCTCCAATCCAGGATTCAAGCATTGCGGATCCGACAAACGATCTGCTCACCGGTCACGGATTCGGTGATTTCGGGATTCAGTGGAATAGTTACAATTGTGGATCGACAGTGTGGAAGGGCGTGATGTATGTCGACAGTGTCTCGCTCATCGGATCCACGCCGACCGTGCTTGGAGATTTCAAGACGAATATCCAAGGATTTAACGAGCAGTGGGCCAACGGCTGGAAGGACAGCATATATTGGGCAGCAGGACCGATAGGAGATAGCTCAGGTGTTGCTGTCTTCGAGCTCAAAGACGGTTCAGCCTCTACGGGAGGGGCGGCGTTCGGGTTACAACCGTCGGGTTCCGGCCAGGCGGCGCAAGGAATGAATGACCTGGTCTTCTGGGTATATGTTCCCGCGTCATTCCCCGATACATTTCAAATTCAGACATGGGCACAGAGCGATCCGAACTGGAATTGGCCACCGAACGGTCCTCGTACCTACAACGGGAAGAGTATTCCCAAGGAGAAGTGGTTCCCATTGAATTTCGATCTTGCTCAGGCGAGTATCCTGGACACAGCCAGCGGGAGTTACTTCAACACGTTCAACAAACCAAGCACTAATCTGAGGAAACTCGGAATCCAAGTCGCCGGTCCCTCTGGTGTGTCATGGCAAGGGAAGATCTATATCAAAAACGTTTCGCTCGTCAACCATGTCGTGATTGCTCCGCCGCCGATTCCGCCGGCACCGGTTTGGGTTGTCGCGAACTTTGACAGTGCTGCGCGAGGCGGCCTACAAGGATTTTATGTCCCCTCATGGGCAACCGGAGGGGCGGTACGCTTTCACGATGTCTCATCGAGCAAACCCGGCTACGTTCTACAGGGAAGCGTAAACTTGTCTCCCTCGACGCCGAAGTTCGCAGTCGTGCGGGATAGTGTTGTCATGCAGAAGGGTGATTCCATCGTGACAAGCCTGACATGCGCGATTTACCTCCCTCTTGGAATGCCCAATAATGGGATTGTGAAGTTCTATGTCAGCGGTGGAGTGAACGATAGCGTTGCAGTAGCAGACACAATCGGCAAACAGATTGAGCGAATTCAGTGGACCACTCTTGCCATCACAAAACTCGATTCGCTGGCTGCGATAAATAAATTTGATCCGACGAAACCGGCAAGAATCGGAGTCGCGATCTACTATCCCGCTCCTTATGATACGACGAAGTGGACGGGGAAGATTGAGTTGGATGATTTCACTGCCCACGGCATCTGGTTCGCCGCCGGAGTTCCCTCCGACGTGAAGCAGGTCAAACCCGGCGTTGTGTACCAATACCAGCTCTACAACAATTATCCGAATCCGTTCAACCCATCTACCAAGATAAAGTACGATGTTGAGCGGGATTCGAAAGTCCAGGTTCGGGTGTTCGACATTCTTGGCAGAGAGGTTGCCACTCTGGTGAACCAGAGGCAAGTCGCCGGATCGTACGAGGTTCAGTTCAATGCTTCGACCTTCTCCAGCGGCGTCTATTTCGTGCGAATGGACGCAGGCGGCTTTGTCAAGACGCAGAGAATAATGTTGATCAAGTAAGTCACGTGGAAGGAGGCGGGATCGAAATATCTCCCGCCTCTTTTCTTACGCCAGCCCTCCGTCCTCGAGAAGAACGTATCATAGAACGCTCGTGCATTTGAGATGCGGAGGGGTTGATTCTCGGGAAGGCTGTCGTCTCATTGCCGAGGCATTTTTCCGGGGGGAAGCAAATGGCGCTGTGCGTGTTAGCCGATTGCTGTTCGTAAGCCGGTGTGGGGGACAGGCGAACTCCGATAGTTGTCCTGATTGACAAATATGACCTTGCGCACTCGCTTCGAAGATATGATGAATTCCCGGACGGTCAGTTGAGATTCTGATCCTGATGGGGCGTGGCAAAGCCTTAGTTTTCGACCTGAATGCGTTTCCCCAACCTAATCCTTTCATAAATGATCGAGCGGGCAGTTCCTTTGACGGATATTCTCCTTATCCCTACATGATCCGGGCCAGCCTCTAGGACAGCGTCAATTCCGGGTGTACTCTACCGGCCACTGCAATAGATATCATCGGTGCATTTTTGACATTGGTGTCCTCCACTGTTACCTTGTTGGGGAGAGCCGGTATGAGACGTTATCTTTAGGGAGGCTTGAATTGCCTTCCTTCGTTCATACCGACTTTGAGATCAAATGATGTGCTCGCGGGAGAGAGAGGTTTTTTTCAGCGAAACAAAGGAACACGGAAGTCATTCTATCCGCGAGAAGCGATCACAATGTCCTTGGTCACTTAGCTCCATCGGCTGCAATCAGGAAAACTGTTGAGACAAGAACAACGCTCTCGGCAAGATTGCGGTATCCAGATCTTTAAAAAAAATACAGAAAATGAAAACTCTCAAGATGTGCATGGTTCTACTTCTGCAACTCAGCGCGTCAACAATTGCTCTCTACCCGGCAAATCTCATTCCAGCGAATGATCCTAACATCCAGTACTATGGAAGGTGGGATTTTTCAACTCCCACCGCACCAACGCATTCGTGGCCGGGCGTCTACATCGTCGCAAAGTTCGAAGGGACGAGTATTGGAATCAGTACGAATGACAACTTCTCTTACTATAATGTTATCATCGACGATACCGTGTTTTCAGTTTTTCACGGAAGCAGAAATGGAGTAGCCGCCTATACATTGGCCTCCGGACTGCCCGACGGGCAACACACGATCTTGGTGACACTCAGGAATGAGACGAACTGGACGAAATTTTCCTTCAATGGATTTATCGTCGACGACGGAAAAAACCTCCTTTCGCCTCCGGCTCGGCCGGCGAAAAAAATAGAGTTCATTGGCGATTCGTACACATGCGCATCGGGAAATCTCTGGATCGACAACACCGCCGCTCCCTCGGGCGATTATACGGATCTCTACGAGGGGTTTCCGTCAATCATGGCCAGACACTACGGTGCACAATACGTGGCAACCGGGCGGGGCGGATATGGCGTTGTCCTTGACTATCTGGGAAACTACGGCAATAGCCTGCCAAATATTTTCGACAGGGCCCTGGCTTATACCCCTCTCCCCAAATGGGATTTTTCGCAATGGAACCCAAACCTCGTTGTGATTTGTCTTGGATTGAACGACTACAGTGGATGGGGGGGATATAGCGGTCCGTTATCGCAGGATAACGCGAACCTTTTCCGGCAGAAGTATCACGACTTTATTTCTACAATTATGGATGTTTACCCCTTTGCAAAGATACTCACAGTTGCACCGAACGACATCACCTGGCTAAAACAGCAAATCTCTCAAGTGGCCGCCGACGAACGTGCGATCGGACATACCAACGTTTTCTACACTTACTTTCCATACTACAACGGCGATTATGTGAATGGCGGGCATCCCGATGTGAAGGCGCACAATGAAATCGCAAACGTCTTGGTGGCTGCGATAGACGGCATCGATGCATGGACTCCGTTCAATGAAACCATTCCTCCACGATTTGTCTCTCTTCCCGATACGCCGCTGGTTGCGACGAGCAATCCTTTTAGCATCACCGTCAAGACCGACAGGTATGCGACAGTCCGTTACAGTACAGAGAACAAACCGTTCAACCAGATGGAACACACGTTCTCCGCAACGGGTACGCGAACTCATTCGGTTTCACTTCCGTGCGAACAGAACCAGCAGTATACCTACTATGTCCGGGCATTGGATGCGTACGGCAACGATGTCGACTCTGCCGCGGTTATTCATTTTGCCGTCGACACAACAAAGATGATGCTCTCGTGGAAAGCAATTGGATACGACCTGTCGGCGTGGAAGACCGGCACCGCGCCTCTTGGGAACGATCCCTCCGGTCTCCACAACACGCAGCTTGACTCTGCCCGAACCGCCTATTTCAGGCATAGCCTGTCCGTTCAGAATGTATCGAGCATTCTTGATTTGACCGCATTCATCAAGGGTCACGATGGAGTCGTAGCGTATTTGAACGGCCAGGAATATGCTCGCATCAACATCGATCCGGGCACCGATGTTGCATACTCGACGCACGCACTCAAACCGCTCACCTACTCATCGACCATTGCCTTGAGCGCGACAAACGGTCTTAACTTTTTACGGGAAGGTGAGAATGTTTTTACGTTCGAAGTTCATTCCCGAGACACCCTTAAACCCGATGTCTCGTTCGATGCCGCGATTTTTAATGCCAGCAATACGATATACTATGATTTGGGTTCCGACTGGAGCTACTACGACAGGGGAACAACACCTGCGAATCAATATGTCGATAAGCCGGTTTCGGGAGTGTTTGCCGAGAATCGGAGAGTGGTACCTCAGAGCGTTTTCCTGTACCCAAATTTTCCAAATCCCTTCAATCCATC
>Ga0182017_10001923_pt1 | contig 15969 bp, 22 predicted proteins | sample 712E3DmetaG_FD_120492 | JGI IMG/M metagenome (GOLD analysis project Ga0182017, IMG submission 120492) | Permafrost microbial communities from Stordalen Mire, Sweden - 712E3D metaG | ecosystem: Environmental > Terrestrial > Soil > Wetlands > Permafrost | place: Sweden: Stordalen | collected... | reverse complement strand
CCAATAGCTACTCAGTGCAATTTAATTCCAATGAAGGAGGACTCGATCTTTCCTCCGGTGTGTACTTCTATCGTTTGGAAGCCGGATCATTCGTTTCGACGAAGAGGCTGATTCTTATGAAATAGAAAAATTGAATATTGAAAAACTAAAATACTCATCCGCCTTTTGCGGACAACAAAAAATATAGAAAGGATACTTACAATGCTTTATACGATCGCTGTCATTCTCGTTATTTTGTGGTTGGTAGGTCTTGTGACCTCCTACACTATGGGTGGATTTATTCATGTTCTTCTGGTAATCGCCATCATCGTCGTCTTGGTCAACCTCCTTAGCGGACGAAAACCTGTTTGACCATTTCGCATTATCAGAATTGAATATTGAAAAACTAAAACACTAATCCGCCTTTTGCGGACAACAAAAAATATAGAAAGGATACTACAATGCTTTATACGATTGCTGTCATTCTCGTTATTTTGTGGTTGGTAGGTCTTGTGACCTCCTACACTATGGGTGGGTTTATTCACGTTCTTTTGGTAATCGCCATCATAATCGTCTTGGTCAACCTCATTAGCGGACGAAAACCTGTTTGACCATTTCGCATTATCAGAATTGGATATTGAAAAACTAAAACACTAAGCTGCCTTTTGCGGTAAACCAAAATAAAAAAAGGATACTTACAATGCTTTATACGATCGCTGTCATTCTCATTGTCTTATGGTTGGTAGGTCTCGTGACCTCCTATACTATGGGTGGATTTATTCACGTTCTTCTGGTAATCGCCATCATAGTCATCTTGGTCAATGTCATTAACGGACGAAAACCTCTGTGACTATTTTATTGGGCAAGATATGGAAAATCAAAACGAGGAATTATCTATGAACAAAGCAATATCAGTTGCAGTTCTTGCAGGCGGCATTCTTCTTCTGATATTTGGTATCAATGCCTATGACTCATCCAGCTCTGATATTTCTCGATTTTTTACCGGCACAGCCACTAATAAATCGATATGGATGTTAGTGGCAGGTGTTGTCGCGACCGTTCTGGGACTTGTGGGTTTAACACGCGGATCAAAGACAGTTTGAGAATTGGTTTTATATCTATTCTGAAATAATGTTTTTTACAGCCGCTCGCCACAAAAACGGTGAATATGAAAATCGACGAAGTCGCTAGTTGTGCAGTTTTATGTGCTGGTTATAGCAAAATCCTTGAGAGTTGCTGTCGGTTGGTGACAGCATAAGAATGTAATACCTTCGGGAAAAGTATACAGAACCGGTGAATTTTGTATTGATAGAAAACCTGATAATGAAAGAACTCAAAATGAGATTTATAAAGATATTTGCAATGCTGGTTGCATTCATTGCGGGTGCGTTGATAATATCGCAAGAAGCATCTGCACAGGATGTACCTGTGAATTCTCAACGTTTTTATGATGAATTGAGCCCCTTTGGTATGTGGGTAGATTATCCAAACTACGGTTATGTTTGGATTCCAAAAGGATATCCCGGATTCAGTCCATATGCTACTGCCGGCCATTGGGGAATTACCGATGACGGTTGGACATGGGTTTCTGATTATACCTGGGGATGGGTGCCTTTCCACTATGGTCGTTGGGATTATGATAAAGTTTATGGTTGGTTTTGGATCCCTGGCAATGAATGGGGACCTGCTTGGGTATTGTGGAAAAAAACTCCCGGTAATTACGGATGGGTTCCTTTAAGACCGGGTGACAGTATAGGTATTGCGTTTGGTAGCGATTTCCATGGACGGGACGAGCGATGGACATTTGTAAAAGATAAGGATATGTCAAAGCCCGATACGATTCGTCGTTATATAAAGAGAACTAAAAACATCGCGATTATCAGTAATTCAACAATTAAAAATAATACACAAAAAAATGACAAACGTAATGCGACATACATTGCGGGTCCTGAAAGAGATGAGACTGAAAACTTACAGGCCGTAAGTGCAAAAGATCGTTAAGAACGGATATAAATTTGTTCGATCCAAAGTGATGAAACTGAATGAGGTGAAACCTGTAATAGAAAGAAACGCAGCAGCGCAGGGGAAATCCGATAAATAATATCCTCATTGTCGGCAAGAATCAGCCGCAGACATCGCGGAGTATTCAGTCATCGAATAGTACGGAGAAGGAAAAGCAACAAAAGAATGCAGCGCCATCCAGACAGAGCAATAACGCGCGGTCTTCTCAACATAGGGCCGAATAAATGAGACAAGAGGAAAGGAGTCAGGGAAACAAAGTGGAACGGGGTCGAGGTAGAGTCATTCGGCCTTGAGAAAGGATTTACGTCAATCGACTAAAATCCAAAGAGCTCGTCATCAAGAAGAGTGTATATATGAATTATTTATTTGTCACATTTACCACACTTTGTTTATTCTTTACTGTTCAAGGATCAATTGCACAAGAGCGAAAAAACGATATTGATCCTGTCATAACTCAACCGGTCTTTGTAAGCGCAAATTTAGAAACATCAAAAGTGAATAGAATTGACGATGACCGCAATTTTGAACTACGAAGAAACCGGGCAGATTTTTACAGCATACCATCTCGTCACGCAAACCTTGTTTATAGTTCAACGGATTCTATCAGGTATATGATAACCTCTGAAATCTCAATGGAAATAATAAAATATCCAATCAATGCCGGCATAAAAATCCGGTCGTCGGCATTTGATATAACCGGATTGATTTGTGAACAGAAATCCAACGGATATCTCATTCAAATTCAATGCAGTAAAAAACTTCGCAATTTCGATAGTTGGCTAAAATGTGAAGGAAATGACACGTGGCTATCCGTCACAATCGCCAATGCAAAGGCTGATTCTGTGGGAATTGAATTAATGAAAATGCCAGAATTTGTTAAAGAGTTTTTGATCTTCCAATCTCCGGCATCCGTGCAATTAACGTTCAAGTTGACGGGAAAGATAAGAGTTGCAGAACTCATACAGGACAACGAAAGTAATAATATTTTTGTTGCGGTACACACGACAATAATTTTTCCAATACTGGCAAGAACAAACTTGCCGCTTATTAAACATCTCAGTTTGACTCGGAGAGACGTGTGGTAGCGATTCATGGGAAAAGGAAACTTGAAAGGAAAAGGCAATGGGAATAATACTGAGCATAACTATTGTGACCGTGATCATATGGTTTGTTATCGAAAAACATCGCACGTATCATCGTAATTATAAACAGTCGAATCTTGAATCCCTGCGCACTGAAGCAGCATACAGGAACCCGCCACTATCACCTATTGATCAAATGAATGCACTGTATCGTTTCAGGATCAAAGAAATAATAGCGCTGCGTAAGTTTGATCAAGATACCGGTGAGCAGGAAGGTGACCTCTGGTGCATCATCAATGAAGTCAATCGGTTGATAGCTCAGGAAGTTGAAGAGATGAGCGAGATGGAAGTGCAGCATTTCGGTAAGGTAAATGAATATACGACGGAACCAACTAGAGAGTCGCCGCTCATCATGGAAACTTTCTCTTCGAATCAATGAAAGGACCATGAGAACAATCCACGGTAGGTTTGTCTCTAATGCCAATGATCATTGGGCCGATTCACTGTGGAAATTATCACAATCAAGTATTGGACTGATCCTGGTTTTGTTGAGCGCTCGTGAAGGGCAGGCCGATTTCAAATGATCGTGAGATGAAAATATTTTATTTTCCTGGTGAAAAAAGATATACAGATCATCCTCTGTACATCAATTGATTTCATCAAACGATCTATTCTCTATGGAAGAATGGGATTCATATGCAACAAGATATCAACAGACAAATCCTTTTGATCAAGAGACCGATGGGAATACCGGATGAGAGTTGTTTCAAATTGATTACATCCGCGATATCTCAGCCGACGCACGGGCAAGTATTGCTGCGGACACGGTTTCTTTCTGTTGATCCCTATATGAGAGGCAGGATGAATGACCGCAGATCGTATGTTCCGCCTTTTCAGCTGAATGAAGTTCTGAACGGGGGAATAGTCGGAGAAGTTGTTGAGTCGATGTCGAAGAGCTTTGCCAAAGGTGATTTTGTTGTGGGAAATCTCGGTTGGCAGGATTACGCCATTGCTGATGAAAAAGAAGTGAGGAAAATAAATACTGAAATTGCTCCGGTGAGCACAGCGCTAGGAGTGTTGGGAATGCCCGGGCTTACCGCGTATTTTGGATTGTTGGATATCGGAAAGCCTAAGCAGGGTGAAACAGTGGTTGTCTCCGGTGCGGCCGGTGCGGTGGGAATGATTGTTGGACAGATCGCCAAGATCCATGGTTGTCGTGTTGTCGGGATCGCCGGATCTGATAGGAAAACCAAGTACTTGATCGACGAGTTGAAATTTGATTCTGCAATCAATTATAAAACTGTTTCTCATCTAAGGAAGGCATTAAAGGAAGCTTGTCCGAATGGCGTTGATATTTACTTTGATAATGTCGGCGGTGATATCTCCGATGCGGTCCTTTCTTTGATAAACAATCACGCCCGCATTCCCTTGTGTGGACAAATTTCCTTATACAACGAAACACAGATTTCCACAGGTCCGCGAATCCAGCCTCGCTTGCTGACGTTTAGCGCCCTCATGCAGGGGTTTCTCGTGCATAATTACTCTGATCGGTTCGACGAGGGGATACGTCAATTGGCGGACTGGTTGAAGGAAAAGAAATTGATATATACTGAACATGTCGTTGAAGGATTAGAAAATGCTCCGAAGGCTTTCATTGGATTATTTACAGGAGAAAATCTCGGCAAGCAGCTTGTAAAGGTTGCATGAAATGTTTATGAAGAATATTTCGAAAAAATATTGCCTTGAATAATAATAGAGTAATTGTCTAAAGTCATGAAAAATACATACAGGTATGCGGAAAGAATTTTTGAAAAACTCATGTCTGTTGTCATCTCCATACTCGGCAATGCCATTACATTTATTGTTGCATTAGGTACAGTCATGTTCTGGTTTACCAATAAGCGGTTCTATACTCAGGTTATTCATTCCGCCATCGGAGATGTTATTCTCGGAGTTACGTTTTTAAGTTTATTTATTATTCAAAAATCTTTCGTTCATTTCTCCGCTTTACTTCATGTAAAGGTGAATGAACTAGTTGCGTGACATGAGCCCGCCCGCAATTCGGTGATGAATGCGGAAGAAAAAACAGAAGACGAGATATCTGAACTTTCGAAGGAATACGCCGAACTCTCCGAACAGATACAAGAAGTGAAAAAAGAAAATGTACTGAACCATATCCATAGAACGGAAATTGCCGATCATAAAAAGGTTGTGCTATGAAAATACAAACACACGAGAACGAAAAAAACCTGCTGCCGCCGGCTGATTTAACAGCAGAAATCCAGAGATTGAATGAAGAGCTCATACTTGAGCGTGACCGGAACCTGCGCACACTTGCAGACTTCAAAAATTACCGCCGCCGCATTGAACGTGACGGTAACAACATTGCCGAGGAAAGTAAACGGGGGATGCTGCTTCCTCTGTTAGACATACTCGACGATATGGAAAAAGCGTTGCAATGTGCAAACGAGGCGGAGCAGCCCTTTGTGAAAGGAGTACGCATCATCTATCAAAAACTTCTTGCGTTGTTGGAGACATATAATGTCCTCCCTTTCGAAAGTGTTGGTACGACATTCGACCATAATCTGCAGGAAGCTGTGGCGATGGCGAAACATAATGGGAGTAATCCGGGAACAGTTATTGATGAGCTCCGGCGCGGTTATCTCTGGAACAATGAACTCTTGCGCCCTGCACAAGTAAGAGTTGCAGAATAACGTACAGAGGTAAACGAAGTTAATGATAGAGCGGGTGATGTTGTCTGGTTTTGATCGAAGAAGAAAAGGTTATTTATGATTGATCAAATAAATTCTCATCATGGAACACGCTTCCTTATCAGCGCGGCAGCGCTCGTGATTATCGTCTATGGTATCTATCAGGCACAGGCGGTTGTTGCATTATTACTTCTCTCTGTTTTCCTCGCTCTCCTCGGAACACCTCCGGTGCTCTGGTTAAAACGGAAACATGTTCCTTCTTTTGTAGCGGTGATAATCATCATGGTTGGTATGATTACTCTCCTTCTGGTTATCGGTGGAGTCTTAGGCGTGTCACTCAGTACCTTTTCCGATGCGTTGCCTTTCTATCAGAAACGCCTTCATGAACAAGTCTTGGTGCTCAGAGTGTTCTTGGCAAGTAAAAGTATCGTCATCACTGAAAAAGCCTTGTTTGAGTACTTTAATCCGGTGGCAGTGGTGAGCCTGACTGCCGGATTCATCACAGCAATGGGCTTGGTTCCAAACATTCTCTTGGTCATGCTCACGGTAGCATTCATTCTACTTGAAGCCTCAAGCTTCCCCCACAAACTCCGTTCAATACTCGGTAATCCTGAACTTGCCTTTCCCCAGGTAACGAAGTTTGTCGACGATATCCGTCGTTACATGATCATCAAGACGATCATCAGTCTGATGGCAGGGGGAATTATAGGATTATGGTTATTCATTCTTGGTGTGGATTATCCCATTCTCTGGGGTTTTCTGGCTTTTCTCCTCCATTACGTACCCAACATGGGTATAATATTAGCTGCTATTCCTGCGGTATTGTTGGCGTTCCTTCAACTCGGTGTGGAATCTGCAATGCTTGTCGCTGCCGGTTATCTTACCGTTGGCTTCATATTTGGAAACGTGGTTGAACCGCGTCTTATGGGTCGGAAGCTTGGTTTATCTACTCTCGTCGTCTTTCTCTCATTGATGTTTTGGGGAAGCCTGCTCGGCCCTATCGGTGTAATTCTCTGCGTACCTCTTACGATGAGTCTGAAGTTTGCCTTTGAGAGTAGTAAAGGCGCGCAATGGATAGCGGTCTTACTTGGGTCGGAAAAGTCCAATGAAAGCATTCCACCGGTTTTGAAAGAAGGAATTCATATAGAGAGATCGCGCCACCAATCAGTATTGAAAGAAGGAATTCATTTAGAGAGATCGCATCACTAATCCCAACTGAGTCAACAGTAAAAAGTTGACCGGAACATAAGAGCATGGAACCAATCTTTTTCATAAAAGGACTTATTATCGGATTTGCGATGGCGGTGCCCATCGGACCGATCGGAATAATGTGCATCCGTAAAACACTTGCTGAAGGGCACTCGCGCGGTTTGATCATCGGTCTTGGGGCTGCAACAGCAGATTCGTTGTACGGCAGTATCGCAGCGTTCGGTCTCACATTCATCTCGGATGTGATCGCCACCCAGCACTTTTGGGTGAGTCTGGTTGGAGGTGGGTTACTCTTGTTTCTTGGAATAAGGACATTCCGTGCTAAGCGCAAGTCTACTATAGTCCCCTACGACAAAAATGGATTGCTGGGATCGTACATTTCAGCCTTTCTCCTCGCACTTACCAATCCAATGACGATATTTGCATTTGTTGCAGTGTTCGCTGCTTTTGGCCTGGGACATAGGCTTGTTTTTTTTTCATCGTGTATTCTTGTTATCGGTGTGTTTACAGGATCGTGTCTATGGTTTCTAACTCTTAGTTATGTTGCTACGATTTTTAAAAAAAAATTGGACGCAGGCGGACTCAAATTGGTCAATAGGATTTCCGGATCCTTGATCATTTTATCCGGAGTTGTTGCTCTCGTGAGTCTAATGTGACTTTTTTAACCATCAATCGTTCTCTCAGTACGTCTTTAAGAAACAAGCGCCCACCGAGACCATGACAAAGAAATCAACGTGATAGAATACATGCAGAATGAATATCCACCAAATGAACGGCAAAAGCTGTCGCCGTTGAAGATCGCATCGTATGCGGGCATTGCCATAGGAGCTTTAGCCATTATCTGCGTGCTGGTATCCATTTTTTTCATCGGCACCATAATGAATAAGTTCATCAAGCCGAGGATTACAAAGGCATGTGCGGATGCATATCCTGCGTACTCGTTACGCATTGCCGATATGAATTACAGTATATTTCAAAACCGCTTTGGATTTGACTCTGTTGCACTACGCGCAGTCGATGGCACGTTCTCGAGCAACATGGGTTCATTCTCCATAGGTGGAATCGAGTGGATACATCTTCTCTGGGGAGGAAATTTTGAACCTAAGAACCTTGCCAACGCAGACTTCGCTGCTCAATACATCCAACTGATTTTTCCGCGGTCGCGCTATATACTTTGGTGCAAACAGATGCATGTATCGGTTCCGGATTCAGAGATGGTGACTGAATCACTAGAGGTTCATCCATGGGCAGGCGATGATGAGTTCTTCGGAGGAAGTAAGTTCAGAAAAACACGATTGAACATTGTGATTCCGCATTTCAGCATAATGGGCTTGGCCTGTCTCGAACTCCTGCAAGGGAAGAGCTACCATGCCCGTTCCGTCCACATCTACGAAGCGCTCCTCGACATTCTGGTGAATAAGGACAAACCCGACAGTAGAGACACTTCAGGTCCCTTCATGCCAAACGAGATTCTTTCTTCGATTCAAGAAACCCTGCAGGTCGATAGCCTGAATTTCATGAACGGTCGGCTGAAGTACTGTGAGGAATTTGTGTTCGGTTCGAAGCCGGCGTTCATAACCTTTAGTAATATGCAGGTGTTGGCAGAAGGAATTGCCAATCATAGCGGCCGCGACGCCATGTTAGTCATTCACGCACAAGCGAACCTTGCGGATGCCGGGATGTTGAAGGTGTTTATGAGAATTCCGATTGCATCGCCGGAGTTTTCGTTCCATTACTCTGGTTCCCTGAGTACAATGGACCTCAGCCCGCTTAATTCGATGCTCGAGATATCCGATCAGATGCGCATCAAAACGGGTGTCCTTCAGGAGGCAACTTTCGATGTCGATGTTGTTTCCGGGCGCGCCAGAGGAACCTTGCGAGGTATCTACAATGACTTGACCCTTGCATCTATTGATAAAGAAACAGGAAGTGAAAATGGTTTTTCCGACGGTTTCATTTCGTTTATTGCCAACAACTTCAGGATTCGCAAAACCAATGTGCCGGATAAATCGGGTTCGATGAAGATCGGTATGGTGAAATATATCCGACAGCCGGATGACCCGTTCATCCAGTTCGCATGGTTCGCTCTTCGAATTGCAGTGCAGAATGTTGTTGGAATTTAAATGAATGGTCGCCGCACGGTATGTATGTGTATCCTCGGATGACGGTGATCAAAGGAAATGGAACTATGAAAACAAAAACCTTCATACTAAAACTGATGCTCAATAAAGACACTTGCTCGCATGCTGCCATGAAAGATCAATGAGCGCCGTGAATTTTATCAGATCAAGCCGGCTTGACAAAAAGACTCGTAGGATTTGGGCTATTCTCATTCTTGCATCGAAAAAATTTTTGCGGATTGACGGGTCGCAATGGGCTGGAGCGTTCGCCTTCAATGCTTTTTTCTCGCTGTTTCCTTTGATGGTATTGCTCGTCACGATTGCTACGTACTTTGTCGATCAGGATAGAGCCGGAAAAGAGGTCGTTACCTACATAGAAAAATACGTCCCGATTAACGGTGAAATGCAGCATCATATTTTTAACGCGATCGCCAGTGTTGTCAAAGCACGCAAGCATGCGGGCGCAATTGCGTTTCTCCTTTTGGTCTGGGTCGCTCTCAAATGTTTTTCCACTCTCATCTGCGCAACAAACCGCGCCTGGGAAATCGCGGATTACAATTGGTGGCGACAGCCGCTAAAAAGTCTGGTGTTTCTGGGGATCACCATGGGTGCTGTCCTCCTCGGTATGGCCGGGCCGGCGTTTGTGAGGATGTCGAAGATTTGGTTTTTAACAGAGAGTAATTTTCATTCCTGGTTTTATACCATAGGAAGCTTTTTCATCCCTTTATTGTTTGTGTTCTTCGGTCTGAGTCTGTTTTACCGGCTTGCTCCACGCCGACCCACACGATTTATCGAAGTTTGGATACCGGCACTATGTGCAACCGCTCTTTTACAGGCTGCTGAAAGTCCATTCGTGATCTATTTGAAAAACTTTGCCTCATTAAATGTGGTCTTCGGAGTAATTGGGGGGATCATGGTATTGCTGCTATGGATTTATGTTTCCGGGTACATTTTCATTTTCGGTGCCTGCTTGTGCGCTGCTCAGGATGAAATACACTGATGGGCGGTAGAAGCACTTGAAATGCAAATGAACAAAAAAAGAATCATGAGAAAAACAAATTAAAGACTCTCGCTGCTATGAGATAGGTTATAGTTTTTTATTAAAAGTATTGATATGTTTCTAAGGCGCGCCGAAGTGATTTCTGAAATAATAAATGAATGCGAACAGCACAAATACAAATTGAAGGATACTCAACATTCTCTGTAATAGTATCCAGGAATGAGTACAAAACGGTAAGACTATGAACTATAAAGATTACTACAAAATATTAAGCGTCGGAAAGACGGCGACACAGGACGAAATTAAGAAGGCATATCGCAAACTTGCCAATAAATATCATCCCGACAAAACCAAGGGAGACAAAGCTGCAGAGGAAAAATTTAAAGATATCAATGAGGCAAATGGAATTCTCAGCGATCCTGTGAAACGGAAAAAATATGATCAGTTTGGAGTGGATTGGAAACACTACGAACAAGCCGGAGCTCAACCGGGAGGATTCGATTGGTCGAAATATACAGGCGGTCGCGGTGGTCAAGAACACACCATGAGTCAGGAAGAGTTCAGCGCGATGTTCGGTGAAGAAGGTACCGGAAACATTTTCGAAACTCTATTTGGACAGCATGCAGGAACGAGGAGTGGAAGAAGAAGCAGGGCAAGCAAAGGAGAGGACTATGAAGCCGAAACGACGCTCTCACTCGAAGAAGCATATCATGGTTCGACACGGCTCCTCAAGATAAACGAACAAACAATCAAAATAACAATGAAGCCGGGTATTGCAGACGGACAAGTATTGAGAGTAGAAGGCAAGGGAGGCCGCGGTTCCAACGGCGGCCCAAATGGAGATCTTTACATCACCATCAGAATTGCACCGCACTCAGAGTTCCAGCGCAGAGGAAATGATCTCTATTGTGATAGACCGGTCGATTTATATACTGCCGTGCTCGGCGGCAAGGCAAGGATTCAATCTATTAAAAGCACTGTCAATGTCGATATTCCAAAGGGAACACCCAACGGCAAAGTGCTGAGACTCCTAGGACTTGGAATGCCGGTGTATGGCACGAAGAATGAATTCGGCAATATGTATGTGACTGTTGTGATTCAATTACCTGATCATCTCAGTGAAGAAGAAGTCGAATTATTCGGGAAATTATCGGCGTTGAGGAAGTAAATTCTGTCTGCGCTGTCATAGATTATCGTTAAGGCAGGATATCATATCCAAATAATGGAATACGCGAACTGATCGCACACGAACAAACAATACGGAATACGGATTGAGGAAAAAGATTTAATTTTGAAGAATTCTTTTCATCGCGTTCACTTATTAAAACCTCGCTGATCCCGCTTCATTATAGAGTAACATACGACTGCGTTCGTAGGTTACTCATATATTATTTAATCATTGATTTTTAACCTATTTATTCTAAAATTAAGTTAGAAAGTTTAATTGCAAAATAAACCTGTCAAATGAAAAAAATCAGAATATTCCTTGTCGAAGATAACCGCGTTTTACGAGAAGGCATAGCGACATTGCTCAATGGACAGCCGGATATGAGAGTCGTGGGTGCTATCGGAAGCGGTAATAACGTTCTAAATACAATACGTAAAGTAAAACCTGATATTAAAATATTAGACTTAGGTTTATGGAGTGAGAGGCACCGGATGGTGATGGAAGCATTAAAAAGAGATTTTCCCGAGGTTAAAGTGATCGGGATGGGTCTCGTTCCATCGCAGGCAGATGTCATTGAATCGATCGAAGCCGGTGCTGCGGGGTTTATTATGAAAGATGCAACAGTGAAGGATTTTCTCGGTACTATACGATCGGTATATCAGGGAATAAAAGTTCTTCCACCGCTTCTGACCGGCTCCCTTTTTTCTCATGTGATCGAGCATACCCTCAATAATGGAAAAGGAAAGCTCGCGAATGCAGTGCGAATGACAAAACGTGAACGCGAGGTTATTGCAATCATTGCCGATGGCCATAGCAACAAAGAAATTGCCCAGCAGCTCAATATCGCCACCCACACGGTGAAAAGCCATGTTCATAATATCATGGAAAAATTAGCTTTACATTCTCGCCTGCAGATCGCAACATATTCGCGCGATAAAGAGCTTGAATAGATACAACTACCCTTCCTGTCAAACAATCCGAAGTCCCTTTATCCTTAAAAAGGATTAATCCCTTTTTCATCCTTTTGGGCTATTTCTTCTCAACATAGACATCGATATACTTGTTCAAGGTTCAGAGGACTATTTTATTCCTCAATGTGGACCTATGGGAACCTTTACTGACCACAATTGAATGGATGGGGGCGTGTATGATGAATTGGCCTGAAATTGAAGGACAGGAGAATCAACGAAAAGAAAAATCGGTGCACAATTTTGGAATAGTAACGAACAACGAACTTGCTGCCATCGAGGGGAAGCACGAGCAGCTTGTGGAAAATCTCCAGGAGAAATACGGAATGTTCCCCAAAGGAAAACCTTTTGATGACTTCTTTGAACTTAAAATTGCCCAATCGATCGAATCGCTGCCAAGGAATTTCAAGAGTGTTGTATTACTCAGTGATGTTGAGGAACTGAGATATACTGAAATTGCAAAAATACTTGCATGTCCGATAGGTACCGTGTGCTCCCGGCTTCACAGGGGCAGAAAGATCCTACAACAAAAGCTTTCAAATATTGATGCAGAGAATGGTGCTGTTGTAAGAAAGTTCGTAGATTCGGCGACCTCACAAAAAGAAAGTTTCTAGTAAAGATTGCTTACACGTACTTTTTGGCTTTAGTATATTTTTATCGCCAAAAATAATTTTATCTTGCGAAAGATCATCAAATGAGTACCGATGAGAATTTGAAGGAAGAACTGATGGCAGAGTTGGAATCTGCCCATCAAAAAATGCATGAAATGGAAGCTCAGGTAAGGGAACATGGGCAAAGAAACGGAAATGAAACGGAACGCAGCCAAATAATGGATGGCGTACGTGAATCTGAGCTTCGCTACCGGCGGCTCTTCGAAGCCGCGAAAGATGGTATTTTGATTCTCGATGCCGAATCAGGCGCAGTCACCGATGCAAATCCGTTCATCAAAGAAATTCTCGGATATTCACGACAAGACCTGATAGGTAAACGATTGTGGGAAATTGGTGCATTCTTTGACGTCGTAGCCAGTAAAGCTGCGTTTGAAGAATTACAGCAGAAGGAATATATTCGCTATGAACATTTGCCGTTGCAAACAAAAGACGGACAATTGCGTGAAGTGGAATTCGTTAGCAATGTTTATCTTGTCGATTTAAAAAAAGTTATTCAATGTAATATCCGAAACATTACCAAACGCAAAGAAGCAGAAAACGCTCTCAGGGAATCTGAAGAACGCTATCGGCGGCTTTTCGAAACCGCTCAAGACGGCATTTTGCTTCTCAATGCTGAATCCGGGGCAATTACCGATGCGAATCCTTTCCTTATAAAAATGCTGGGATATGCAGCGGAAGATTTGATAGGAAAACGATTGTGGGAAGTCAGTCCCTTTTTCGATAAGGTAGCGAATAAATCTGCTTTTGAAGAGCTTCAGAAGAAAGGATACATTCGTTATGATGATCTACCACTGGAGACAAAAGACGGACAAAAACGACAAGTGGAGTTTGTAAGTAATGTTTATCTTGTCAGCGGTAAAAAAGTCATACAATGTAATATCCGGGACCTTACTGGGCGCAAGCATGCAGAGGAAGGGTTGCGAGAGAGTGAAGAACGTTATCGGCGGCTCTTCGAGACCGCTCAAGACGGCATCCTGCTTCTCGATGCTGAATCCGGGGCAATTACCGATGTGAACCCATTCCTCATAGATATTCTGGAATACACAAAAGAGGAATTGATAGGAAAACGATTGTGGGAAGTCAGTGCCTTTACCGATCGGGAGGCGAGTAAGTCTGCTTTTGAAGAACTGCAGAAGAAGGGCTACATCCGTTATGAAAACCTTCCGCTTGAAACCAAAGACGGACAAATTCGGGATGTGGAGTTTGTATGCAATGTTTATCTTGTCAATGGCAAAAAGATCATTCAATGTAATATACGCGATATCACTCAGAGAAAATGGCTGGAAGAAGACAGGCAAAAACTGATGGACACTCTTCAGTCCGCCTTCGCCCGCATCAAGGAATTGAAAGGATTATTGCCGATCTGTTCCTACTGCAAAAAAATTCGCAATGATAAAGGATACTGGCAAGCACTCGAGGGGTACATCATTGAACACACCGACGCGATGTTTACACACGGGATATGTGAAGATTGTGCGAAAATATATTTTCCCGACTTTGCACATGGTAAACAAAATAAATCTACCGGTACGTAATAGAAAACCTTCCCATGAAAAGGATTAATCCCTTTTTAATCCTTTTGAACTATTGTTTTATTTTACAGTTTACTCCATTATTAATTGAAGTGTAATGATAAGGCACATAACCCACTTCTATTATGAGAGATGCCTAAATTAAATTCTCGTAAGAAGAGCAGAGGTATATAGACGGAGAATGTGTGTGAAGAAAAATAAAAATAATTTTCATCGTAATTTCCTCCCAAAATCGCCCACAAGCATTCAAGGCTTGGACGAAATCACGGGCGGGGGATTACCGAAAGGCAGGCCGACGCTCGTATGCGGAGGTGCAGGCTGCGGAAAGACACTCTTTGCCATGGAGTTTCTCGTGCGCGGCGCAACGCAATATAATGAACCGGGTGTTTTTATTTCATTCGAGGAAACAGAGAAAGAACTCACGGCAAATGTTGCTTCGTTGGGATTCGATTTGGACAGCCTTATAAAGAGCAAAAAGATTTGGCTTGAGCACATTCACATCGAACGGAGCGAAATCGAACAAAGCGGCGAATATAATTTGGAAGGTTTGTTCATCAGGATCCATCACGCCATTGAGAGCATCGGCGCTCAGCGCGTTGTATTGGACACAGTCGAGTCACTCTTTTCAGAATTGCCAAATCCTCTTGTACTGCGTGCTGAACTGCGACGGTTATTCCGTTGGCTGAAAAGGAAAGGTGTAACAACCATTGTGACGGCAGAGCGAGGCGATGGTGCTTTGACGCGCCAGGGGTTGGAAGAGTACGTATCCGATTGTGTCATTCTGCTCGATCATCGCGTGAACGATCAATCATCCATACGCCGGCTGCGTATTGTCAAATATCGCGGTTCAACGCACGGTACGAATGAGTATCCTTTCCTTATTGATGAAGATGGATTTTCTGTTCTGCCCGTTACTTCCCTGGGGCTCAATTACCTTTCATCTCCAGAGAGAATTTCAACCGGTATTCCGCGTCTTGATACAATGCTCTCCGGTAAAGGGTACTTTCGCGGCAGTACAGTGCTTGTATCAGGCACCGCCGGTACGGGCAAGACGAGCATTGCTGCACAATTCGCTGAAGCGGCATGCAAAAGGGGAGACCGCATTCTCTATTTTACGTTCGAAGAATCCCCAAGTCAGCTTGTGCGCAATATGTGTTCCATTGGAATAAATTTGGAACCATGGATAAAAAAAGGATTACTTCAGTTTCATGCAACACGTCCGACCCTCTACGGCCTGGAAAATCACTTGACGACGAGTATAAAATTGATCAATAAATTTGAACCGAATATCGTCATCCTCGACCCCATTAATGGGTTTATGATAGGAGAGAACCAGAACGAAGTTAAAACAATGTTACTGCGCCTTGTAGATTATTTGAAAATGAAGCGAGTTACTGCATTCTTCACAAGTCTCACCTCTGCAGGCGATAGTATGGAGATAAGCGATGTGTACATATCATCCTTGATAGATACATGGCTGCTTCTGCGTGATATTGAAATCGGCGGT
>Ga0182017_10001922_pt1 | contig 15972 bp, 23 predicted proteins | sample 712E3DmetaG_FD_120492 | JGI IMG/M metagenome (GOLD analysis project Ga0182017, IMG submission 120492) | Permafrost microbial communities from Stordalen Mire, Sweden - 712E3D metaG | ecosystem: Environmental > Terrestrial > Soil > Wetlands > Permafrost | place: Sweden: Stordalen | collected... | reverse complement strand
GCCGACTTGCGCGAATAAAAAAAGACATTGCCATGAGCGACAACAATTACACTAATCCTGGCACGATAAACCCTGCTGATCAGTCGTTTGGTCGAAATCTACCTATTCAACAACACCGCACTTCAAAGCAACATCAAAATTATACTTCATTGCGTCTAACGTACTGTGCCGCGTGAGCGAATTCGATTCTTGACATCTATCCTACGTTCCCCTAAATTCAACCATGTGACAGCTCTCGGCCGCTGATGGTCTCTCTCATCCCTCCCTTCCAGGAGGGACCCGGTCTCCAGGGACGCCAAGCGGTTCACGACAGCTCAGGGAAACGCTTTCTCCTTTGGAGGATTCCATGAGCACTATCAACGTCGTGAACCCCGGCCTCGTGAACGTAGCTGATCAAGGCGACGGTCTCGTTACCGTCGATCAGCCAGTTACCGTCTCGCCGTCAATGACGGCCCAAACGTCAGTCGATGCAGGCACGGCCTCGCCGACCAGTCCGAACACCATCAACAGCACGGAAAACACTGTCATTGATCAGCCGGCCTCGACCGAGCAGTTCTTTGACACCATTAGTGTGTACCCATGACCACTGACATCACGAACCCCGGTCTCGTCAACGTCGCCAACCAGGCCGACGGCCTCATTCTCATCAACCAGACGATCACCACGTCAATCCCATCCTACAACTCAGGCCCTACCGTCTACGTGGCAGATGAGTCCCTGGGCAAGGGCACGCCCATCAACATTAGTGTGTCATGAAGTACAAGACTGGTAGAATTAGTTCTCGCAAAATCGATCTCGATGCGATCGATTTTGCAGTAGATACTGCTCTCAGTTGGGAAGGTAGTTTTCCTGCAATAGGAAAAGGAGATTACCTTGTTACCATTGGACATATCAATGGAGATCCTGAATCCGTTCTAGTTTCACGTCGGTATACCTGTGCTGCTAATACTGAAGAAGCTGCCAAAATAGCATTTGATGCTTTTGCCGAACGGCATGGCTACGAAACCACTATCGGAACAGCGTGTTGGACGGAACGAGTTGATATAGTGACCAAATGAAAGAACTCAATCCCATCTACCTACTCCCCGTGGGAGTTTTTTCGTTCCTCATGGGCGCTGCCCTAGGGCGCTCTCGCAAGGAACTGTCCATGCTGGCGCCCAAGGGACCATTGCCGGGCGTTCCTATTACACACTGGGAGCGTTTCATCACCGTTATGGCAATCGCACCCAAACGACATGTTACCTCAAGGAGACGGTTCGGAACCTTTGGACTCGATGCGCGTCGCCTGGCTGATGTTGGTTTCATGGACAGTCCCAGAAAAGCAACTGTAGATGGTGAGATGGGCGTGTGGACAGGAGAATGGAAGCAACCACTCTCGACAGACAAGTTTCTCGGAAGCATGCCTGCGCAGTACATGGCATTCAAACGCTCAATGACGAGGATGGCCCCAAAAATAGCGGGATTTGTTGGAGCAATCGTAGATGGTCAAAAGTGTTCTTTGTCAGGTTTGCTCGGAGTTGGACATCTGGCAGGCGAGGCCGGAGTCGAGAGCTGGGTGAAAAACCCCGAAGTACGTAACCGTTTCAAGGCAACTACCACAAATTTCGCTCGCACCAATGGAATTTTCTAGAGGAAAGGACAGAAACATCATGGCATACGATCTCATCTGTGGACCAACTGAAACAAACTGGTCGCGCGAGCCCAAGACTGTTGAGACAGTGGGCCGAGACCGGCGCAGGGACTTTCAGCAAAATCAGCCTTGGCAGCAAAATCAGCCTTGGCAACAGAATCAACCCTGGCAGCAGAATCAGCCGAGAGGACAAAAAAGTCGACAACGTATCCACCATCTCAAGAAAATCGTGCAACAGGCTGCTCAGGGCGATACCCAGGCCGTTGCCCGTCTACAACGAATTCAAGCAAGACTGACTGCAAAGGCCGCAGCCGGTGACACCCGAGCAAGCGCCCTTCTGCAAAAGATTCGGCAATGGTATGCAACTGATACGTCCCAATACCAATCATCTACTCAACCATATTCTCAAGACTCCTATTTGACAGCTCCGGGCGTTCCTCCTCCGTATCAGGACGACTCATTCGATGACTCGGGTGCACAACCTGTAGAACTTTTGGGCTCTAACTTGAACGATGATGAACTTTCTGTAGCACGTGAAGGTAGCACGAGCGAGCGATCTGCCTTGGCACGCATACGCTAAGAAAATCTCCATTATGAGAGACATCAAAGCAGAATTCATTGGCGACGAGCAACGTGCCAAGATTGAAGGAGATGGTTGCTCAGGCAACGAACTGTCTCACAATGAATACCGAGCACTCGTCATGAGGCAGGCATCTAAACTTGGAAATGGCAATCCTAATTCCAAACATTTCTTTGCAGCAAAGTCCGCTGTAGATCGCTCTCTCGGTCGTATTGGTGTTTCGATCATGATTCCAGGAGCGAGACCGGGTCGAAAAACTATGTAACAAGGAGTAAATCAAAATGGCAAGTCAAAAACAAGAAATACTAGGACGTTATCTAGATCAGCTTCGTGGTGACGTCGTTTCTGGTCCTTTTGTTCCAAAATGGTGGCATGATAGTGGAGATCCAGCCAGTACTGATGAGATTCTTCATGAAATTCGAGACAGATTCGGTATCTATGCCATGCAAAAGAAGCTCCGATACGATGTTAATCAAGCGTCCCTGAAAGCACCAGACTCAAAAACTCGGGAAAAATTGATCAATCTCAGATACTTGATAGACAAAGGAAATCTAACGAAACAAGAAGGCGAACAAGTAAGCAAGCTATATGATGCTCTTAAACGGAATTCATCTTTCAACCAAGAGCTAGAAAGCATGATGCAGTCAATTCGCTATGAATAGGAGAAACCATGAGTTCCGGAAAGCAACAAGCTCTCAGTCGATTTCTTGATGTATCAGGTCCTGGTTGCTTTAATGAAGAAACCGGAACCTGGATGGTCGGCCGACGTCACCATCATCGGCGCCGTCATGTGGCTCCTCCGCCACCTCCTGAACCTTCATCAGAGCCAGCATCAGAGCCCGCATCGGAGCCCGTATCAGAATCCGAAGCACCCAGCACAAAATCGCAATTATCTTCGATCACGACAAAATTTTACCCTGACTATGCATCTCTTGCCAATCGAGGTCCCCTCAGCCCAGGAACTCGCTTTAGTTCTATAGTTGATATGACAAAACCTCGTCCTTATCCTAGAAATCCTGGCAACCAACGAAGGAACTACAAACTAGTAATACGAGGAGGGATACACCGTCCCGCCGTGATAGTGCAAATTCCCTAACAGGAAAAACATCATGTTGAAGACATTTGAGGACAAGCTCGGGCTTCTGATCGATACTGCCATGCAACCAGCCGACGATGATCCGAGCTTCAGCGACAAGGGCTATACCTCTCTACTCAGTCCCAAAACCAAGGATGCCTCAGAAGAAAACGACGATGATGCCGCTTTCCAGGGACTGCGCGAAGCAGGACTTTCACCCAAAGAAGCTCAAGCCGATGTAGATTACATGCGTCCTCTCGACAAAGAAGAGGCCGATATTCTTGACTCCATTCCACTTGAGGGACTTACCAAAGTGGATGATGCTGAACATCAACAGTTCTTGGCAAAGAAAGTCAAAGCGGAATACAAGGGAATCGACAGTGCATTTGACGATGCTATCTATGGAGATACGAACATGAATCACAATGAAGAGCGCATGGAACGTGAAGACACTGACTCGGGTTCGTGGTGGAAAAAAGCCCTTAGTGCTGCCAACCCTATCAGTCAGATCAAAAAACTGAACCCGGTTACTCAATACCGGCAAGCACGTCGTATGATTTCTTCGCCGTTCCAAACGCTCAAATCTGCAGCAACCATGCCGTTCAGGCAGATTGCATCTGTAGCAAAACATTTCATTCCAAATCGTGATGCTGGCAAGGCAGCCATTGTTCGAAATACCTATCGAAAACTCTGGTATGAACACGCCAACTGGCTAGCTCAACAGGATGCTGCTGCGGGTCTTGCTCTCAAACCGCGTGCACAGTACGAATACATTGCCAAGCTGTGGGCCAAAGATCAGCTCCAACGAGGTAATCTTCCAGTCAGTTTGGCCGCTGGCGATCCGTCCGTGAGCTGTGGCGGAAGAGACGAATTGAACAGGATCATTTTGGGATCTGAAATGGGCGCGTGGTTTTGGCCCTTCAGTTGGTTCCAGAAGTCTTCCACTACAATCATTAACAACACCGCTGATAAGCGTTCTGATGCTCCTCCAGACTCTCAGTCAGATGCCGCGCCTCCTGCGTACCAGGCTGTACAGCCTCCTATGGACGACGGCTCGCAAATGCCTCCTGAATATGCTCAACAAATGCCTCCAGGTTATGACGGTGCTCAGGAAATGCCTCCAGGATACAATGCTTCCCAGGAAACTCCCTACACTCAACAAGGAAAAAGCAACATGAACGGATGGAATAATTTCGTGCGGACTCGCGGTCTCTCAGGTGTTTTTGGACCGGATTCCTTGGGAGCCTACGCTACTCAGATCTTGGGAAAGCCTGAAAAGAAAATAGGTTGGAAGAACGAAAGCGATCCTGACGAGTTGATGGGAAATGCCCAAAATCCTCATGCCGAAAGAATTGTGAGGATGATCACCCTGAAACTGAAGACCGGCAAACCAATCTCGCCAGGCGAGCTTGGGCTCCTATCGTCTGCTGCCAAGGAAGGCAATACCACTGCTCAGCAAGTAATTGTTGTCCTGGAGAAACGCGGAGCGGTCGTCTCGGGTGACAGCTCCGGGTCAGATCCGTGGCTCTACAAGCTCAATCCCGCATACTGGTTCTCCTCGAAGAAAAAGCAGGAATTCACCGATATCGAAAAGAAGAAATGGGTTGAAAACGCTGCTTTGCAAAAACAGCTCAAGAAGCAGCAGGAAGATCTCGATGAAGCTGAGAAGGCTGTTCAGGCTACACGTGCCGTCGAAATGGCCAAGGCGCAATCTGCTGCAACCGAGGCCAAGCTCAAGGAAATCGCGGCTTCTCTCAAGGGAGAAATGTCAGGCTCGTTCGTGGGTCACGAGAAAAACCTGCCTCTTGCTCAAGTGGTCGTTAATGCCCTGGGAAAGGCTGGAAAGAAGGAAAGCGCTGGTCATTTGTACGGCAAGATCAAGGCGGGACAGTCACTCGACAAGAATGAGCTGCAGGAAGCACGAAAGATTGCTCAAATCATCGGTCGCATGAAAGTAGTTCATGGTGATTTGATTGACGATCAGAACGAAGCATTGACTATGCATGGTGCCTTTGTGGGAGCTTGCGTATTGGGTGCTATCGACACTGCACAAGATCGAAATGCACAAGATCGCAAGTACGTCGAATACATGTCCCAAAAGCTGGCTTCTGGTCAGCCTGCCACTCAGATGGAACGGCAAGGACTTGCCAAGACACTCAAGAACCAAGCGAAACTGAATGATTTTTCGAAGGCTCTTGTGTCAGGTAAGGCGTTTGTCGGCTGCAAGCAAGCAAAGGCATGGTCCAAGGCGTCTTTCCTTGGAGCCGCCAAGGCCATGAACGATGAAGACAAGAAGATGCTGTCTGCGATCGTCAAACTCGCAAAAGTTGGAAATCCTCGGGCGCAGAAGGCACTGATTGCACTGAAACAATCTGGTGACATTGCGGGCGATTCGATGGGTTTCAATTTCAATGTCAAGAAGTTTTTCCATTACGCTACTGCTCCTGTTTGGCTACCAGCCAAGGGACTCTACAAAGGAGCCCAGGCATTCGGTCTAGCCAGCAAGGGCGGAGGCGGTGGTTCACCGGAGCAGCAACGTCTGGCTATGATGGCAGCAGCTGCCAAGCGAAGGCAAGCGGCTGAGGCCCGCGCAGCTGCAGCTGATGCCCAGAGTGAGGCCGAGCAGAGAGCCCAGCTGGCTATAGCTGCTGCTGCCGATGCTGAGGCAGATGCCAAAGACGCTGAAGCATTGGCCAAAGAGCAGGCCATGAAGACCAAGGAAGTTCAGGCTGATCCAAGTAGCTTGTCAACTGCTGATGATAGCGATAGCGAAAGCGGAACCTTCATCGGCGAAGACTTCAAGGAGTTCATTGGCAAGGAGAGCAAAGAGGCCAAGATCTTGGCCAAGGCCAACGAGCAATCTGCTACGGGCATCAAGGTCCGAGCCGGTGCTCGCTTGTACAAGAAAGCTAAATTGGGTGATCCCCAGGCGGTGCGCGCTGTACGTACAATGGTTGCCAAAGCCAAGAAGGGTGATCCCCAGGCTTTGCGTGACGTGAATGCGGTCAAGGCTGGCCGAATAGCTGTACAGGCCCGTACCAAAGTTGAACGCAAGAAGACAGTGGCTTCTGTTCGTGAAGCTCGCCGACTGAAAGTCGTGGCTATTCAGAAACGATACGAAGCGCGAGCAGCCAATAAGCTCGTGCGCATGAGCCGAACTCGTCAGCTCAAGCAATGCTGGATGGTAGAACGGAAGGCAGCGGCTGGCAACCCCCGTGCCAAGACCTACGTATCCAAGCAAGTTGCATTGTCCAAACGAGGTGACAAGAAAGCCCTGGCACGTGTACAGGCCATGCAGCAAGGTCGGTTGATTCGCCAAAAGGTGCGTACTCCCCGCGAAGCACGCAACATGAAGTCGGCAGAACGTTTCGTAAGCAAGCTGCAACGAAACAATCCCAAGGCACTGCGACAGTATGAGATCCTGAAGGCAGCAGCGAACAAAGGCAACCCGAATGCCATTCGAGCTATCGATCGCATTATGTTGGCTGCAATGGTGGTCAGTACCGTAACTACAGGGGTGGTTGCTACCTCCACCAAGCGCAAGAAGTCTGCACAGAAAGAAGCGGCTCGGCGCAAGGCACATCAGCAAGTAGCAATGGCCCAAAGAAAGGCTGCCAGTGGTACGGCATCACGCGAGGAGCTTGCGGCGGGAGCCAAGGCGGCTCATGCCTTGGGCGATCAGGAGACAGCAGGACAGATGGCCATGCTGGCAGCGAAAGCGCCGTCCGTCACAGAATCTCTCAGGCAGAAGGCTGCTACCGTAGCGGCTGCTGAGGCCGGCAACCCCGAGGCCAAGGCCGAGCTGCAGGCCAATCTAGCTTCCGCCAAGAAGGGGGATGCAGGAGGTATCAAGGAAATCGCCAAGACCATGGCGGTCGATACCGTCGATAAGATCAACAACGGTCAAGAGATACCACAGACCATGAAAGACGCCTTGGCACTCAACGAGCGCATCAAGGCTGGTGATCCTGTAGCAGTTCAAGCTGCCAAGGAAATCACTACCCAAGCAACAGCTCCGAATGCTCCTGCTGAAGCAACACTCGCTGCTGGCGCTTTGGTTGCTGCACAGTCTCTCAACCAATCGCTGGCTGCCAAACCACAAGCCAGGACTGAACTCATGGCACAGGCAACGCCTCCTATCCCAGATACCGAAAAGGAAGCGGCTGAGGCCGAAGTTGCACAGGTGCTAGCAAAGGCCAACGATGGAACTGTCACTGCAGCTGAAGGACAACAGGGAATTGCACTAGCCCTGCGGCTTGGCAAGCCGAAACTGGCAGCGATGATTTCAGCAAAAGCTCCTCCTCCTGAGGAAAACGAATCGCCAATGTCTTCTCTGCCTGACCAGCCCCTGACTCCTATCACCGGAGCCTGGAAGCTGCTCAAGGAGTCATTGAAAGCATTGGCATTTGCCACACCGGATCCAATTGCCAACTACCGTGGCGCGCTCGTTACACGGAGTAAGCTATCGACGATGAATCCTCCAACAGCGGCCATGGGGACTGTAGGCTGGTCACCTTTCAGTCTGTTCACTCGATCGCTACCCGGAATGGCCTTGGCGTCCATGCCAGTCATGGCGGCAACGTCGCTGGCCAGCCTATTCAAGAAGCAACAGCCTCAGACGGTCAAAGTGCAGATGGTAGCTCCACCAGTGGTTGCTGCGACTCCTACAGGAAAGATCCCTGCGGCCAAGCCGAATCCCCATGAGGATTCGAAGATCCCTGCAGCCAAGCCAAATCCTCATGAGGACGCTACCGAAAGTAGTTCAGGGATAGATCGTGGTTTCAAGGAAATCGTTACTGATGCCTTGCAAGCCAAAAAGATGAGCAAGAAAGACTTCAACAAGGCAATCGATCTGAACGTAGGCCCGGAAGCTGAGCCTTTTGCCAAGAAGGTCTCGGGCGAGCATCTTCTCAACTTCCTCAAGGCGAAGAACGTTACGGTGGGTGGAGAATTCATCGGAAAAGACAAAGACTTCAAGGAATACATCGTTACGGCGGTGAAGGCCAAGAAGATGTCCAAGGACGATTTCAACAAGGCAATCGACGTTCACTGTGGCCCGAACAGCAGCAAAGAGAGCAAGGTTGCAGCTGGTGAAAAGGTATTGAAGTTCCTCAAGAGCAAGAGCGTGGCCATCGGCTGATCTCCTCATCTCCCTGGAGGGGAGAAAAACATGCTGGGCTTTTTGGCAAGTCTCGTAGCGGTCGGGGGCTTCATCGCCTTCGCTTGCCATGATGCCGATGAGCCCATGGTCAAGCCTGCTTGGCTCAAGCTGAAACTGGTACGACTAGTTAAACGAATAAATTCACATAAGATCACATTGGACGAAGCGGAGGATGGTATGGTACTATCCCGGAAGCTCGGTGAGAAGGGTCTAGAGAAACGATTCGCCGTGGTGGCGACGAGGCTCCGGACCCACAGACCGAGACGATGAGGATTCAATGCACTCAAACTTCTACTTCGCCGCGTTCCTGACCGGGCTAATGGGCTTACCTGTACAGGCCGATCGGATCGCTCTAGCTAGCAGCTCATCTCCAACCCGTTTCAAACCAGTTTATGAAGTCGCTGTCAATTCAGAAATAATCTGTAAGGTTCAACACAGTATTCGATGGAAAGATAATCCATGGACCGAAGAGCAGTGCGAGGCTCGGGCCATCGAATTCGGTGAAGCGGCTGACCAATGGAACCTGGACCCTGCTGTATTGCTGGCGATGGGCATCAACGAATCGGATCTGCGAAGCATATGCCACAAGTCCGGACGAGGAATTGACTGTGGCATCTTGGGCGTGCGTTGCGTACAGGGCTCCGATGGCAAATGCAAAAACAAGCCCGTTCGCGGATTCACCCCTGCCACACTTTTACGACCCTCCATCAACATTCACAAGGGAGCAGAGATTTTGGCTACGTTGCATGGAGGAAACCTAGCATCCTACAATGGTGGACCACGTGCCAAAGATGATACCTATCCAACCAAGATTAGTGCCTTGCTATCAGCACTCGGCGGAGTGGATGTTTTTGCTAAGCACCGAAAGCTACGGAAAGAAACTCGCATGGAGAAACTGACCAGAACCATTTCGCAGGCGGTTCAACCATGACCGGATTTGTAGTAGGTTTAGTTTGCGGAGCAGCTCTCATGTTTTGCATATCATGTCTTACAGACTTTCCGTTTTACAGAGCCGCCCGGAAGCATCTGACAACATCCAAGAAAATGCTAGATGAACAACAGAAAGTATTCAGTAGTTTTACTGCAACCATGCCATACCGCGCCTCAAATGACCTGAGAAGGAACATTTCCTTTGAGTAGAATTCCAACACGTGCAGACGGTACCCCATTTGTGATGCCAGAAGACACTCCAAGTGTCTTAATGTCAATACCTGCGCGTACAACTCCATCAGCTGCCTTCGTCATCTCGTTGTCGATCATAATCGGACTAATCATCGGACTCGGAACTATTGTCGGTGTATTGGGCAATGCCTTCTGGGTCACACGCAATGAATACATCAAAGAATCACTAATTAACGCCCAAGAAACAGCCACACTTAAAAATACACTGAACAGAGTTGAACTTACCATGACTCGTCAAGAAGCTGCCTTTGAGAAACTGTCAGATGTGGTACAGGCTATCAAAATAGACATGGCCCGGAGACGATGACGTCATGATCTTAGCTGTGTTTTTCAGTGTTGTCATTTTTGTAGGACTTGGAGCAGTAATTGCAATTCGAGTATGTTCCTCACATCCGTGGTGTCCATACTACATTCGAAAACAGCTCATTTCCTATTACAAAAATCTCAAGAAACAAAAGAAAATGGGAAAAGTGTTGTGGATTGAGAAGCCTCCGGAAGGAGGAAAAGTCGCATGAGTATTTCAATAGACGATCAAGATCTGATCGATACTGCGCCAGTACTGATCCCCGACAGAAACAACCTCGTGTTCGGTTCCCTGGAACTTGGAAGTGGCGAGCGCGGAGAAATCATTCTTGCCCCTACAAAAGCACTAGATAAGCCAGTACTCTTTATGTCCTGTCCTGTTGGACGAGTGGCCGTGGAAAACATCTTTCACGGTTGCGCAGCCCTTACGGATCCAATCTCCTGGTCTATTGATATGCTCAAGATGGGTTTCAAGCTAAAGGTCATCGTGACCGCAAGTGAACCCATCAAGATCGTAGTAGTCAACGCTGGGAAAGTGCCAGTGCGCGTGGGGGGCAGTCTGGTAGCAGCGCTACCTACTCCTTCAAAGACTTGAAAGGCAGGCGGAAAATGATACGACCTGAACCAAAACACCTAATGGACCAGCAGGCCGACCAGAACATCGGCAATGGGTTCGTACTGCAGCCCCAGGAGGGAAACGCTACGGTGATTCCCCAGACCAACCCAGAGCGCCTTCTGAAGCTCACAGGACCCTCAGGAACGGCACAGACCACGTCAGTGGTGCTTACAGCATCGAGACTCGTAGGACAGGCCAACCCCTACCCAGGCTTTCCTGGACCGATTACAGGAATCATCGAGTTTGGAAACGGAAGTCAAATTACCAAGGCTGAGGTAGACATTCCCATTGGACCTTTTGACGGTTCCGTACTGAAAGCAGCAGCCGCTACCGAGCCACAAGACGGTGGCATAATCATCACAGTGCCCACGGGAGTCCTGAGAATCTATGCTCGCTACGATAATCGTTTGCTGCAGTCCTTGCTGAATGTGTTTCCTCCTCAAAGCGTAGCTCAATACCAAGGAAAACCTATTGTAGGTCCTGGAGGACCTACAAACATTGGAGGCAAAGTTATTCCGGCCGAGCCTGTATTGGTCAAAGCCATGTCAGCTTACTTCAGCCGGCACACTTCAAAGGTGTTCAGAACTCATTACCTGTATGTTCCAGATCAAGCCGGCATACCAGTTCCTATAACAATGGCAGGTGTCTATTGCGTACCGGCCTTTGCAAGATCAGTGCGAGTGTTGAGAGAACCAATTACAGCCTCGATCGACGTCACAATATCTGATAATTGTGGCTATTCACTGAACAAGGTAAACGTAGCAGCAAACACTTCTCCATCTATCCCCATTGAGGGCACTGGAACCATTGTCAGTATTGCTTCAAACTCCGGAGGAGCTGGCGATAAGGTCAGATTCCTAGCCCTGTGCTACGAGATTGGAATCTAGTTCACGCTGGCGTCAATAATCCATCCCAAGAAAGTACCTGAAGTGGAACATAACACATACTTACCACTTGGTATTCCGGTTATTGTTCCGGAAAAATCCCGTATAGCATCACAACCAACAATTGGCGATGTGACGCTCTTGGAATTCATTTTGGTTCGGGTCACGGCAACGCAACATGGAAGAAAATCAACACTTTCGGATGTTGCTTGGTTGTATGCAGCTGTGTATGAAGGTGTCCAGAGATCACCTGCCAAGTCTGAACACGACAGGCCCTTGTATGGTTTCATCGACAAGGAGTTATCAGTACAACCCAATGGCTCAGAAGTTGTGAAGAATTGCACTGGTACTACAGCGCCCTGCTGTACAACTGCCGACTGGCTGATACCATCTGGAGTTGAAGATCCTGTAGGAACAGGACATTCGCCCGATGCCGCCGGAGCGTTCGGATTGAACGAACTTCCTGAATCAGTCGCGGTTCCCGAATCGCAGCCAGAGAACAAGAGTACCAGAGCCACACCCACAACGATGAGCTTCCTCCACCAGAACACAAGAAGTCCTGCCAGAAAAGCCAAAATCACGATGATGAGAGTACCGAAAAATTCCTTCATGTTCGTTTCTCCCTTCTTGAAATACAATCTAGCACACCCCGAACGAGGTGTCAAGTTGTTTTCTTAGCACCGTGTCAAAATCGACGAGAAAGTAAATTTCTGCAGGAACCTACGATGGCAAAAAAGACAAAAAAGAAGAGCTGGTACACGGTCGCTTGGCTGACCCGTGAGGGAGTACCTCACGCAAACCATCATTTTGCAAACTTCAGCCAAGTCTACAAGTCCCGTGATGTGCTTGTAGAAGATCTCGTCTACGGCATGACTCACTTTTCTCGTAGCGCCTACGTTGTGATGGCCTGGCCCGGTCAAGTAACCGAACAGGCCGCTCTTCGTTCCAGCCTGAAACCCATTTTGCAGGTCTTCGAAGACGGTCACGTTCAAGAAATCAGCTGAGGCAACATCATGGCATACGACATTCTACGCGGAAACACCTCTCGAAACTGGGCCAGTGGCTCCTTACTAATGCCGGCCAAGCAGCAGAAAGCACTTTTTGCCAAGATCGATGATGTTCGGTACGACGTTCGCCGGGCCAAGTCCCTGATCAGCGCATCCATTTTCGCTCTCTCCGGAGCCCTGAGCCTCATGGCATTGGCCAGTATCTACCGAACCGCTAGCAAGGAGCCCCGTCAATGAGTCGCAGCTGGGCGCGAGGCGAATCAGCGTCTACAGGCACAGGCGCAGGCAAGAAACTTGCCCTGGGCACTATGGTCCTGGGTACTTTCGCTGGACTGGCATTCATCACACTGCCGTGGTGGTCATCCACAAATCTAGCCCGAAGAGTATACTTGGAACCTCCTTTCGATCGAATTCCCAAAAACCTCGGTCCTCGCAAGCATCCAATGAAAAAGCGAATATACATAGAGCCCACTTCCAATCGAATTAACTGGTCACGCCGATGAAAGCGCCTTCTGAACAAAAATTGTCTGATGTTACCTCGAAAGAGAGCATGCTCACTCTCGTTCTTGCCGTAGCAAAGAAGGCTGATGTGAAAGTGGCTATCGGAGGCGGACTGGCTGTAAATGCTCATGGCTTCCGACGTGAAACTGCAGATGTTGACGCCTTCTTTCATTACAATGACCAGCACAAAGTTCTGCGAGCACTGAACCAACTAGCGAGTGATTATCACCTGGAACAATTACACCCTTCGCAATGGATTTCCATACCACCTGGTGCCGAGCCCGATGAACGAATCGACCTGTTGTTTGCTTCAGGTGATCCAGAAGAGAGTGCTATCGAAATGTCGGAGATGCGAAACTGTCTCGGCATTCCTACTCCAGTTTTTCCCATTGACCTGTTAGTGATCAGTAAGTTCTTGGCAGACCGAGATGACACTAGAGATCTACTGGACATTCTGACTCTCCATCGTCGAGGAGCCTTTGACATTGAGGAAATAACACTAAAGTTGCACCAAATGGGTTTGGAGGAAGATGCTGTTCGATTTCAAGACCAGATGAAATTGCTTAAAATGGTATTGTCAAAAAAACGAAAATGATAATTACCATGACAACCAAAAGAGAAAGAATTAAGTTCCTAAATCCTGACGATATTGAAAATACTATTGCCGAAATAGCTAAAATCTCTATACAGACAGGAATAGAAACTGTACTAATAGGCGGTATCGCCATGTCAGTGTATGGATCTGATCGTTTAACCAAAGATGTTGACGTTGCCTGTCGAGAATATCTTCCAGGCTTGAAAAAGCTTAGGGAATTGTCCTTTGGAGGCATCTCCACCAAGAGTCCATCTGGCCATCCTGTAGACATCATCGTTCGCAACGATGCATATCATTCTCTCTATGTGGCTGCAATTGAAAATGCGCGCGATGAAGGACTAGCTCTACCAGTAGTCAGTCCAGAATATCTCGCCGTTCTTAAAATGGCTGCCTCTAGAGACAAAGATATGCTCGATCTTGAAACACTTTTTCAACTTGAAGCAATTGACATTAAGAAAACACGCTCCATTATCGAAAAATACCTAGGCGAATACGCTGCTCGCGAATGGGATTCACTAATCTCCAAATTTGAGTGGAAGAGAAATCGTCATGAGACGTGATTGGGCAAGGGGAGAGCCGCCTCCACTCGGTAGCATCGAATGGGCAGGCGTGCCCGAAATGTTCTACTCCAGGCCGCGAGCTACTGTGAGTGGTTGGGATCTGTTCAAGATTGGGTTCACTGACCTGGACGCTGCCGATCGCTGGCTGTCCAACATTGCCGAAAGCATGCGATATACAAGACAGCTTCACGACAGCAAGATTCTGACAGCAACTGATGTTACGGAATGGGATGACTTCTTTGTCAACCGATGGAGTCCCTTCCGTCAAAAACTTCAACATCCTCTGAAATCACCCGGCTACATTCAAATGATGCTTTCTGAGAATAAACAAGAATTCGACAATCTTCTCAAACAAGCAAGAATCCTTCATGACAAATTCGTTTCTAAAGGCATGGTACCCGTAGCTGTACCGTATATGGGCGAACTTGTCGTATTGTTACGGACAATGCCAAAGAGCCTAACGGCAACGGAAATGAGAACAAAGCTAGAAGCCGGAATTGTATGCGGCAACAAGATGCTTGATGAAAACACGGCTTGGTGGCAATGGCGTAAGCGCTCAGACACCAAAGGTCTTTCTCGGGCAATTGCAAACGCCAAAACAGCAGCTAGCATTTTCACCAAAACATCGTCAAATGAAAGATTCGATGTAGGAAGTCCAGTCTATGACGAATTTCTTCGTAGATTGACCGCAATCTACATTGAAGCCGCTGGAGTGTATGGCATTGTTGAAACAAGACAAAGTGCAGTTGCTGAGGGACTAGATAAAGCCCGAGATGCCACAAGAGCTTCCACCGATCACCTACTTTGGCTACTTGCTGCTGTGGGCGTGAGCTATTTAGGGATCCGCTGGATCACTAGAGACAAGCCGACTGAGATACGGGTCGGTGTGCCCGACGCAATTCCAGGAGAACAACCGTGATCATCTGGCTCAAAATCGTTTTGTCCTTACTTGCTTTTGCCGGGCTTGGTGCATTATGCTGGTACTGGACATTCGGTAAAGAGAACTGGACAGTCGGCAAAGACAAATCGAATGGACGTGTAGATTCTCTCTGGCGCGACGAACATACACCCGAAACCAAACCCGTCAACATTAAGAGAAAAACCTGAAAAGGATCATACCGTGACCCTAATTGAAGTTTTCACAGAGCCGAGATTTGATGGTTTTGTATCGATCAACAATCTAAGTGTTTGTGTTCCGCAAGTAGTAATTGATGGCGTCCGAGCAGTCTCCGCGCTCTTGCGAGGCCAAGGTATACGACATATCATTGTGGGCGGAGTAGCGGTGTCTTGCAATGGCTATCCACGTGCAACAGCAGACATAGACATCGCAGTCGGCGACTGTGCCTTTGAGTATCGAGAAAAAATAACATACTTGAAATCAGGACTACCATTAAAATATGCAGGTGTACGAATCCGCTATGTTGCCCCAACCAATTCTTACGAGAAAGCAATGTTGGAACAGTATCTTATCGTCCCGGCCTCTGGCGAAGTTCCTATTCTTCCAATAGGTCCTCTTGTCGTAATGAAACTGATTGCAGGACGACACAAAGACAGAGCGGACATTATTGAGTTATTCAAACGACGATCATCTGCTGCCATTGATGAAATTGAACAATTTGTCAAACAGGCATTGCCCTCACAAACTAATCTTTTAGGTGAACTCATTACTTGTGCAGCAAATGAACGAGACGAAGAAGACATCAGTGTTCCCTAACAAAGGAAAAAACAATATGAAACAGAAATTGACAAAATCAGATGTGAATGAAATTAACCGAATCATTCAATTGGCTGCTGATTACCTACAACACCCTGACGTTACTTCTCTTCAATTCGCAGTACCATCAATCAACGTTGCGCATGCCCTTCGAGAAGTCATAG
>Ga0182017_10001919_pt1 | contig 15985 bp, 12 predicted proteins | sample 712E3DmetaG_FD_120492 | JGI IMG/M metagenome (GOLD analysis project Ga0182017, IMG submission 120492) | Permafrost microbial communities from Stordalen Mire, Sweden - 712E3D metaG | ecosystem: Environmental > Terrestrial > Soil > Wetlands > Permafrost | place: Sweden: Stordalen | collected... | reverse complement strand
GTGCCTGGCTTCTGGCGGCAATCAATGCTTCTTTCACCGACGCAAAAGCTTTGCCGGTCAAATACATCAATTTTCCCTCTTTTAAAAGGATTTTTTCATCCAATGCCCTGGGTATTTGAGCTTTGGTGAAAAAGTAAATGGCATTTTTCGGTAATATTGACAAAGCTTTTTTAACATCTTTGTCGTTGACCATACCATAAACTATTAACAATCTTTTACAGGATATTTTTTTTAATTGTTTAATAACCATCCTGAGTCCTTCTGCATTATGCCCTGTATCTGCAATAATAAACGGATTATTGCCTAAAATTTGCCAACGGCCCATCAATCCGGTATTCTGAACCGTCTTTTCAAGACCTGCAAATACAGCTTTTTCCGGGATGTTAATACTGATGTTTTTTAATTCATCAATAATAGTCAAAGTAGTCATTAAATTTTTTGTCTGATAATTACCCAGCAAATCAAGCTTATATTGAACTGACTTTAGGCTTCCTGTTTTTTTCAAACCAATTATTTGCTTATCAGGATAAGATATCGATAAGTTTTCGAGTTTATAAACTTCTTCTGCAAAAATCAGTTTGGATTTGTTTTGTTTTGCTTTTTCCAGGAATACCTGCCTGGTTTCCGGATTTGATTCACCAATGATTACAGGTGTATTGGGTTTGATTATCCCTGCTTTTTCACCGGCAATAGCTTCCAGCGTATTCCCAAGTATATCTGTATGATCAAGTGATATATTTGTAATAGCTGTCACAACTGGATTTATGATATTTGTAGCATCCAGTCGTCCACCAAGCCCTGTTTCTAATACTGCAATTTCAACTCCTTCACTGGCAAAATATTCAAATGCCATTGCTGCAGTCATTTCAAAAAAAGAAGGCTTAATGGTTTCGAGTAAATACTTTTTATCCTTTACAAAGGAAATTATATATTCTTCAGGGATCATTTGGCCGTTTATCTTCATCCTTTCTCTGAAATCAATCAGGTGAGGCGATGTAAAAAGTCCGGTTTTATAACCCGCTTCCTGCATTACAGAAGCCAGCATATGACAGACCGAACCCTTTCCATTTGTTCCGGCTACATGAATGCTTTTAAATTTGTTCTGCGGATTGCCCAGGGCATTGGCAAATTTTGTAATATTATCGAGGTTTGCTTTATACGCACTTTTCCCTTCGCGATGAAACATAGGCAATTGCGCATACAGGTATTCTATGGTTTCCTTGTAATTCAAACAAATAAATTTCCTTAATTTATAGAGCTCTAATATTCAATATCTTTTAAAAGTTGCTTCATCCTTTCCTTACCCCATTTTTCTTCTATTTGCACATCATTCGGGACGTTAACATATGGTACATTAACTTTAGCTTTTGTCGAAAGTCTTGTATAATGATGAAAGTATACTCCAATCAAAATATGTATTGGTTTTATATCCCCAACTTCTAAACTACGAATCTTACTGCGTATATAATAATCAAAATCCCCTGAAAATACATATTCATCCCATATGCCGAGTTTCTCTATTATTTCGCGTTTTATAGCAATGCAGGAACCGGAAAATCCTTCTTTGATTGCATCTCCGAATTGATTGTATCTTTTGGATGTATATTTTTCCCAGTTTTTATACATAAGTTTATGCATTGTACTTAGTGAAAATCTGTTGATACCAAATACAAACATTATTGGATATTTAATAGCTTTCCACCGGTTTCTTATTTTTCTGGTAGCTACGATTGATTCAATTCTGTCATTTGAAGCAAAGCTTACGAGGCCAAGATTTTCTTTATCCATGATTCGTATCAATTTTTCGTCCCAGTCCGGTGAAACTATTAAATCATTATTGAAGAAACAAAGAATATCACCTGAAGCAGCATTTAAACCCTGATTTTGAGTATAGCAATATGAATAATTTCCGGTATTTGAAATTACTCTGGCACCTGCATTTCTGAAATATTCACCACTTCCATCGGTTGATGCATTATCAATTATAATTAATTCAAACTTGTTATGGGTATATTTTGTTAATGATTCAAAATACAATTTGTTCATTGGGAAAAGATTACGAATCGAAGTAATAATGCTGATCATTTTAGTCTGTTTTAACGATAAATTATGTGTAGCTTAACTTTTCTTTTTGTTATATTTAACGTATAAAATTAACAAAATTAGAATTTATGGCGGCGCCTAAAAAGATATTTGTATTGGACACTAATGTATTGTTACACGACTACAAATGTATCTACAATTTTGAAGAAAATGATATTGTAATACCTATCGTAGTTTTGGAAGAACTTGATCGATTAAAGCGTGGCAATGACATTATTAATTTTCATGCACGTGAATTCACCCGTGAGCTGGACGCTATTTCAGGCGAAGGATTATTTGAAGGAGGCGTTTCACTTGGCAAAAAGCTTGGAAAGCTTTTTGTTGAAACCGGCAAGCCCTTTTCCAAAGCAATTCATGATTCATTTCCTGAACCTACACCGGATCATCGTATTCTGGCGATTGCAGATTATTTACGTTTAAAATTTGAAGGCAGGAATAGCCAGGTCATTTTAATATCCAAGGATATAAATCTCAGAATGAAGGCCAAATCACTCGGAATAAAATCTCAGGACTATGAAACCGATAAGATACGTGATATTTCACCTTTTAGTAAAAGTGTAGAAATAATTGAGGGTGTTGACACTTCTTTAATCTCAAAACTCTATGAGCATAACGAAGGAGTATCGGTAAATGAATTTAAATTTAAGTTTAAACCGGTACCGCATCAATACATGGTGTTAAAGAACAATGGTTCGAGTGCCCTTGCTCATTTTGATCCATATTCCAAAAATATTACAAGGGTTGAAAAATTCCGCTGTTATGGAATTGAACCCAGGAATGCTGAACAGGCATTTTCTTTGGATGCTTTGCTCAGGCCGGAAATTCAACTTGTTTCTCTTACCGGAAAAGCAGGAACAGGTAAAACATTGCTGGCTCTTGCCGCTGCTTTGCAGCAGGAAAACCAGTTCAATCAGATTTTTCTTGCCCGTCCGATTGTGCCGTTGGCAAACAGGGATTTGGGATTTTTACCAGGTGATGTAAATGAAAAGATTGGTCCATATATGAATCCGTTGTTTGATAATCTTTCAGTGATAAAACACAGGTTTAAAGCTCAAAGCAAGGAATACACGCATATTGAGGATATGGTCAAATCCGAGAAGTTGATTATTACACCCCTGGCTTTTATACGCGGAAGAAGTCTTTCAAATGCCTTTTTTATTGTTGATGAGGCACAGAATCTGACACCTCACGAGGTGAAAACTATTATTACGAGGGCCGGTGATGGCACTAAAATGGTTTTTACTGGCGATATACAACAGATAGATTCTCCTTATCTTGATAGTCTTTCAAACGGATTGAGTTATTTCAGTCACAAAATGAAAGGACAAGAACTTTTTGCACATGTAAACCTGGTAAAAGGAGAAAGGAGCTATTTGGCTGATTTGGCTAGTAATATTTTGTAAAATACATGCTCCGTCCCATACTAAGGTTTCAAATAAGCTGTTTATGTGTCATTGCTGACGCTGCGATTAACGTCATTGCGAGCGGAGCGAAGCAATCCATAATCCCAAATGAGGCAATCTTTTTTCAAATAATATCAGATTGCTTCGTCGTTCACTCCTCGCAATGACGCTTCGAAGTACTATTAATACAACCTTTTTACCCAGAATTGTCGGGAGAAAGATTGGAGTATTAACTTATTACTATGAAAACACTTCACATAGTCCGTCATGGAAAATCGTCCTGGGATTTGCCGGGGATTTCAGATATTGACAGACCTTTGATTGAAAAAGGCATTATCAATAATTATTTGATGGCAGAAAGTTTTAAGTTGAAATATTCAATACCGGAAATCATATATTGTTCACCAGCCAACAGGGCAATTCACACGGCAATAATTTTTTCCAGGGTAATGAAAGTTAGTTTTGATGCTTTGATAATAAAAAGCAAATTATACGAAAGTGGAGTATCAACTGTTCTTGATATCATAGAAGATAGCAAATCAAATATCAACAATTTGATGATTATAGGACATAACCCTGTTTTTACTGAAGTTGCAAACCTTTTTTTGCCGGAAAATATTGCCATTATTCCTACATCAGGTATTGTCACCCTGCAATTCGATTTGAAAAACTGGAAAATTTCACACAAAACCCCCGTTTCGTCAAGTACTGATTTTCCTAAAAAAGACTAACTTTGTTGGTTTTAATTTAGATTTTGATATATAGAATGGCTGTCAGGAATAAAACAATAAACAGGGATATTAGCTGGCTTTCTTTTAATGAGCGAGTTTTGCAGGAAGCAATAGATAAAAATGTGCCACTGGTTGAAAGAATGCGCTTTCTGGGTATCTTTTCAAATAATCTGGATGAATTTTTTAAGGTTCGTGTAGCTACCATTAAAAGGATGATTGACCTGGGTTACGATCCCAAACAACTTGATGGTGAAAATCCAAAAAAAACCATTATTAAAATCCAGGAGAAAGTAATTCAGATGCAAAATGAGTTTACAAATGCATTTGAAACTATTATTTCTGAGTTTGAAAATGAAAACATTTTTTTAATAAATGAGAAACAACTGAATGAGGAGCAATCGGACTATATCGATGTTTTTTTTGATTCTCACATACTTCCATTCCTTTCACCGATTATGCTAAGTAATGTCGACAAATTTCCTTACCTTAAAGATAAATCGATATATTTTGCGATTAAATTAACAAGTGATAATCCTGAAATTCCTATTGAATATGCATTGATGGAAATTCCATCACCAATGCTTAACAGGGTTATTCTGCTACCATCTGTAGGAGAAAAGAAGTTTATAATTTTTATAGATGATGCCATCAGGTATTGCCTGAAAGACTTGTTTTCGATATTTAATTATGACCATTTTGAAGCATATACAATTAAGCTTACCCGTGACGCTGAAGTTGATATAGACAATGACCTTTCAAAAAGCTTTCTCGAAAAGATATCTGAAGGCGTGAGTGAACGGAGCAAAGGTCAGCCTGTACGATTTGTATTTGACAGGGAAATATCTCAGGATTTATTTGATTACATAATAAAGAGGCTGCAATTCGATAATTATGATACGGTGATTCCAGGCAGCCGTTATCATAATTTTAAGGATTTTATGTCTTTTCCTAATATCGGTGGGCAACATCTTGAATATATTCCAACTCCTCCAATTGACCACCATTTGATAAAACATCATGAAAGCATGATTGAACTTATTTCCAAACGCGATATCATGCTACATTATCCTTACCATAAATTTGACCATTTTGTTGATTTTTTGCGTGAAGCTTCTATGGACCCTAAGGTAAAGACAATTAAAATTACGTTGTACCGTGTTGCCAAAAATTCAAAAGTAATCAATGCGCTTATAAATGCCTGCAGAAATGGAAAACAGGTTGTTGTAATTTTTGAGCTACAGGCAAGGTTCGATGAGAAGGCTAACATTTACTGGTCTAAAAAGCTTGAAGAAGTTGGTGCAATTGTTCTTTTTGGGATAAAGGGACTTAAAATTCATTGCAAACTTGTTCAGGTTGTAAGAAAAGAGGGTAAAATTGAACGTTCCTACTCAGTAATAAGTACCGGTAATTTCCATGAAGGAAATACCAGCGTTTATACCGATGTAACATTGTTAACATGCGATAAACGAATCACTTCTGAGGTTGAGCGTGTATTTCAGTTTTTTGATAATCCCTATTGGAACTACGATTATAAAAATTTACTTATTTCGCCAATTTACATGCGTAAAAAGCTTATCAAATTGATTGATAACGAAATAAAAAATAGTAAAGCAGGAAAAGATTCGTATATACTCCTTAAAATAAATAACCTGGTTGATAACTGGCTTATTAAAAAACTTTATGAAGCGAATAATGCCGGGGTAAAAATTAAGCTTATGGTACGCGGTATTTGTTGCATAAGTCCGGGAGTAAAGGGATTAAGTGAAAATATTGAGGCATTCAGCATTGTTGACAGGTTTCTTGAACATTCCCGTGTTTTTGTATTCTGTAATGACAATGATGAATTGTACTTTATTTCTTCAGCCGACTGGATGACCCGAAATCTCGATCATCGGGTTGAAGTTACCTGCCCTATTTATGATTCAGAACTCAAGAAAGAATTGAGAATGATGCTTGAACTTCAGTTCTCTGATAATGTAAAAGTCAGGATCCTTAATGAAAATCAGGATAATAAATATCTTAGAAATGATGGTCCATCCATACATTCTCAAATGGTTCTATATAATTTCTATAAAAGTAAATTATCGGAGTCAAATTGAATCTAAATTATTTTTCCCTGCCTATTATTTTATACAGTGAGGAATCTAACCAATAACACAAAAGAAAAAAAGATAGCCTTTTATACGTTAGGGTGCAAATTAAATTTTGCCGAAACTTCTATGATTTCCAGGCAATTTATAGAAAAGGGCTATAAAAAGGTTGGATTGGATTCTGGCGCTGATATTTTCATTATTAATACCTGCACAGTAACACAAGTGGCGGACAAAAAATGCCGGCAAGCTATTAAAAAGGTTACTGGTAAAGGCGCCAAAGTTGTAGTCATTGGTTGCTATTCTCAACTAAAGCCTGATGAAATTTCTTCAATCGAAGGAGTTGATCTTGTGCTTGGCACCAAGGAAAAGTTTAATGTTGTTGAGCATGTTGAAAACCTTTTAAAAGGCAAATCAAATAAATTTATAACTGGAAATACCAGTGAAATCAGAGAATTTGAAGCGGCTTTTTCAACCAATGATCGAACCAGGGCTTTCATGAAGGTTCAGGATGGCTGTGATTATTATTGTTCCTATTGCACAGTACCGATTGCCAGAGGTAGAAGCCGGAATGAGAGTATCGCGGAAGTCTTAAAACACACCAAAACTATTGCGTCAAAAGGCATTGAGGAAATTATTCTTACAGGGGTTAACATAGGTGACTTTGGTAAATCAACAAATGAAGATTTTTTTCAACTTATTCTGGAACTTGATAAAGCGTCGGACATCAAACGATTTCGTATTTCATCAATTGAACCCAATTTATTGTCTGATGAAATAATTTCCTTTGTTCAGCATACTCATAAATTTGTACCTCATTTCCATATTCCTTTACAATCAGGTTGTGATAAAATATTATTTCTGATGAACAGGCGGTACAATATTAATTTATTTGCCAGCCGTGTAAATCGTATAAAATCACTAATGCCTTTTGCCTGCATTGGTACTGATGTTATAGTTGGTTTTCCGGGCGAAACCGAAGAGGATTTTGATATGACTTATTCATTTCTGGAGTCTCTCGATGTAAACTATCTTCATGTATTTCCGTTTTCAGAAAGGCCTGATACAAAGGCTGTATTACTTAAAAATAAGGTTAAATCTATTGAAAAAACCAAAAGGAGCAGGTTATTGCTTCAAATGTCTGAATCAAAAAAAACAGGATTTTATGCCCTGAATGCAGGAAGAACTGAAAATGTTATATTCGAATCAAAAAACCACTTTGGTAAAATGTTTGGATTTACTTCAAATTATATTAAAGTTGAAGCTCCTTTTAATAAAGATTTAATTGGCAGGGTTATGGAAATAAAATTAAAGACAATCAATTTAAAAGGTAATTTTGAAGTTGATTTATAATTATTAAAGTAAATGAATTTAGAAGAAATTTGCAGCAAGGTTTGTGCACTGGTTCGTGAAACAGGTAGTTTCATTAGAGAAGAATCTAAAAAAAATGTAATTGATAAGGTCGAAGTAAAAGGATTAAACAATTTTGTTACATACGTTGACAAAACCTCTGAGCAGAAATTGGTAGCAGGTTTGAGTAAGATATTACCAAATGCAGGTTTTATTGTTGAAGAAGGTTCCGTGAAAGAAACAAAAACTCAATATCGGTGGGTAATTGATCCGCTTGATGGGACTACAAATTTCATCCATAACCTGCCTCCTTATTCTATCAGTGTTGCTTTAATGGATGAAAACAAGGTCATACTTGGTGTTGTACTTGAAGTTTGTACGAATGAGTGTTTTTACGCCTGGAAGGGGAGTAAAGCATATAACAATGAATCGATAATTAGCGTGACCAGGGTTCCGGCTGTTAAAGATGCTCTAATTGCTACAGGTTTTCCTTATTACGATTTCAGCAGAATGAAATCTTTCCTGGAATCTCTTGATTATTTCTTTGTACATTCGCATGGAGTGAGACGCCTTGGTTCTGCAGCTGCAGATTTAGCATATGTTGCCTGTGGCCGGTTTGAAGCATTTTATGAATACAGTCTTAATTCATGGGATGTTGCAGCAGGTGCATTGATTGTTCAACAGGCCGGGGGTAAAGTCACAGATTTCAACGGGTCCGATAATTATATTTTTGGTAAGGAAATTATTGCATCAAATAATTCTATTTACCCGGAGTTTTTTCAAATTGTCAATAAATTTTTAAAAAGCAAATAACTTGGATTATCTGGTTTATATTGTAGTATATTCTATTGTCTGGCTGATTTCTTTGCTTCCATTGCAAATATTGTATTTTTTATCAAAAGGTGTCTATTTACTAATGTATTATGTAATTGGATATAGAAAAAAGATAGTTTATGAGAATTTGAAAAATTCATTTCCTGAAAAATCTCCCAAAGAAATCGAACTCATTGCAAAAAAATTTTATAAATATTTCTCCCGTCTGATCATGGAAATAATTAAGCTAATTAGTATTTCCAGGGAAAAGCTTAAAAACAGGATAAGATTTAAAAGTACTGAAGATTTGCAGGAATTATATAATAAAGGTATACAATGTATTGTTTTTACTGGTCATTTTGGCAACTGGGAATGGCTGACAGGATTAACAGATTATACTCCATATAAATCGATTGCTGTTCATAAGCCATTGTCGAATAAGTACTTCGATAGACTTTTTATTCGCATTCGTTCAAAGACAGGTACAGAAATTGTTAATATGAGTAAAATACTGAAAGCAATTTTAAAAAATCTTAGAGAAGGTGTTCTGACTTTGTCAATTTTTAATTCTGATCAATCTCCGGTAAAAGAGCATATTCAATATTGGACAACTTTTCTTAATCAGGATACTCCGGTATTTCTTGGTGCAGAAAAGATTGCAAGAAAAACCAATCAGGCTGTTTTTTTCTGTAAGATTGTTCCGATAAAAATAGGATATTATGAAGTTGAAATGATAAAATTGTTTGAAGCTGCTGCAAATATAGAAGAGTTTGAAATAACAGAAAAGTATATTAAATTATTGGAGCAAGCAATAAAGGAACAGCCGGAGTATTATTTATGGACCCACCGCCGCTGGAAATTGAGTTATTTACGAAATACAAAAAGTTCGAATATTGAAAATAAACCACAGGAATGAATAAGGCCAGTATTGTAATATTAAATTGGAACGGTATACAATATATCAAACAATTTCTACCAATTGTCATTGAAAATTCAATAATTCCGGGAATCGAAATAGTTTTGGTGGATAATTCTTCTACCGATAATTCGGTAGAATATGTAAGAGCTAATTTCCCTTTCATTAGAATAATTCAATTAGAAAAGAATTATGGGTTTGCTCTCGGATACAATAAATCACTAGAACAACTTGATTCAGAATATTATATCATTTTAAACAGTGATGTCGAGGTTTCAAAGACATGGATTGACCCAATATTAAAATATATGGATACCAATCCAGACGTAGGTGCATGTATGCCGAAATTACGCTGGTATTACGATCGGGATAGTTTTGAATATTCCGGTGCAGCTGGCGGATTTATTGACAAATATGGATATCCTTTTTGTCGTGGACGAATATTCAATACCGTTGAAAAAGACAATGGTCAATACGATAATGTCAAAGATATTTTTTGGGCCACTGGTGCTTGTTTTTTTGTAAGAGCTCAAACTTTCCGAAAAGTTGGGGGTTTTGATGCCAGATTCTTTGCGCACATGGAAGAAATTGATCTATGTTGGCGTATGAAATTGAATGGCAATAAAATTGTTTTTTTACCTTTTGTAACAGTATTTCACGTGGGTGGTGGAGCTTTACCAAAAGAAAATTCACACAAAACTTATCTAAATTTCCGGAATAATCTATTTTTACTTGTAAAAAACCTCCCTTCGAATAGATTGATTAAAACAATAATACTAAGATTGTTATTAGATTATCTTGCCGCGATGTACTATATTGTTAATTTCCGGTTGACATTTTTTTGTGCTATCATTAAAGCACATATAAACTTTTGTATTAACTTGCCATACTTAATTAAATATAGAAAGGCTAACAGCTTACTAATTAATGGTAAATTTATTTTTCCAGAGGTTTTAAATAAATGTTTGGTTTCAGAATATTTTTACAAAAAGAAAAAAACTTATAGTGAAATTGTTGATAATTGATTATTATATTTTAATGTTGGTCAAAAATATTGTAAAGACGGGTTACTTTTTCTTATTTATTTTTATTAATAGTTAAACAGATAGTTTAAATAGTTACAGATGAAAAACCCGCTGGAGATGGTTAACAATTTTGATTGGTCAGATAAGACATTGTTAATAGCTGAGGATGATCATTTCAGTTATATTTATCTTAAAGAAATATTAAGTGCTACAGGTGTAAAAATAATTTATGCCGACAATGGTATTCGTGCATTTGCAGAATGCCTTAAAAACAAAGATATTTCTGTTGTACTGATGGATATAAAAATGCCTGTAGTAAATGGTTTAGAAAGTACCAGGCTTATAAAAAAATACAAACCTCAAATTAAAATAATAGCACAAACAGCATTTGCAATGCCGGAAGACAAGCAGAAGTGCATAAATGCCGGATGTGATGATTATATTACCAAGCCAGTTATTCCTGAAGAACTATATACAAAACTGATTCGGATTTTTTCGTTTGCTGAGGCTGGTGAAAAAGTAGAGAATAAAAGGATGGAACGTTAAGTTTCAGGTTAAAAGCAATCCAGTATTTTTTCCAGTTTCACTCCCCGTGAGCCTTTGATCAAAAAAAATGTATTTTCAAATTTGTGAGAATGCAAAAATTCTCTTAATAAATCAGAGTCTTCAAAATATTTATAAATGCTATGGTTGTTCTGAAGAAATCCTTTTCCGACGAGAATGACATTTTTAAAACCAAGCGATTCTATTAATTGCATAATTTTTAAATGCTCAGTCCTGGATTCTTTGCCTAATTCAAGCATTTCACCTAACACAACCACTTTATTAAATCCCTGTTCAGGAATATTTTTAAAATTATTCAAAGCTACTTCCATACTTGACGGATTAGCATTATAAAAGTCAAGTAGAAATTTATTAGTGCCTGATATTTTGAATTGTGACCTATAATTAGTAGGCACATACTCTTCAATAGCACTTTTAATACTTTCAATAGGAACTTTAAAAAATAAACCGGCACATATTGCAGCGAGTGCATTTTCAAGATTATAGCCTCCCACCAGATGTGTATGAAATTTATATGTTTTTGTTTTAACGGATTTACCTTTGAGCTTTATTGAAAAACATAAGAAAGGGTCCGATGAAATTAATTTAGCAGTAAAATATGATCCCGTATTTAAGCCATAAGAAATTTTATTACAATTGAAATTATTTACAGCCTTTACTAAAACTTGATTTTCAGCATTATAAAATATAGTACCAGAAGATTTTGAGAGATGAGCATATAATTCGGTTTTGGCCTGTATAACGCCATCTAAATTACCAAATCCTTCGAGGTGAGCTTTTCCAATGTTGGTAATTAGTCCATAACCGGGTTCAGCGATATTGCAAAGTACATTTATTTCATTCAAATGATTGGCTCCCATTTCCACAATTCCGATCTCTGTATGTATATCCATGGTAAGAAGTGTAACTGGAACGCCGATATGATTGTTAAGGTTGCCTGCTGTTGCAGCAACTTTAAATTTTTTCGTAAAAACTGCTGTAAAAAGCTCTTTGGTTGTAGTCTTTCCATTAGTACCGGTAATAGCTATTACCGGAATACCGAGTTGTTTTCTATGATAATTGGCCAATTTTTGTAAGGTCATCAAAACATTATCAACCATGATAAAGTTGTTGTTTGCCTTACAATCCGGTTCATCTATTATTGCGAACCTTGCACCCTTTTTAACAGCTTCTTTAGCATAAAGGTTGCCATTAAAATTATTACCCTTTAACGCGAAAAATACACTGTCAGGCTGAACATTTCTGCTATCGGTACTTATTACAGGATTTTTCTTAAATATTTTATATAATTCTTCAATATCCATGACTAAAAATAAAAAACCTCATTAGACAAGTAATGAGGTTTTGATTTATTTTTTTAATTCTTTATTAGAATCCTTTTGGACTACCAACACGAGTCATTGCACAGCGGAAACCCAAATCAACTCTTGATGAATTTTCATCAAGGAATCTTCTGGCACCAGGCGTTAAGTAATAGGCTCTGTCTTTCCAGGAGCCACCTTTATAAACTCTTACATTATCAGAAACCAATGAAGACATATCATTTTGAGTATTGGCATACATTCTCGTCGAACCGCCTTTTAATTTGTCACCTTCAGCGGTTGAATAATCAAGGCTTGATGCAACATCGCCATCACCAAAATTTCTGTAGTCGGCTTTGGTATAATTTGTCCGGCCTGCTGCATGTTCCGGAGTAACATCCTGAGTTTTGATTCTGCCAAGGCTATCTTTAGGAGCAATGTTACCAGCTTCATCTTTAACAGGTTCCTGGAATACGTTACCGCGGAAAGGTCTGAATTCATCAACATCTTCAGATGAAAGAGGTCTGTAAACGTCTTCAACCCATTCACTTACATTCCCAGCCATGCAATACAGTCCGTAATCATTTGGCCAGTATGATTTAACCGGTGCAGTAATTTCAGCATTGTCATTCAAATCACCGGCAGTACCCATATAATCGCCACGTCCCCTGACATAATTGGCTCTCATCTGACCACGATATTTTGAAGCATCGTTTCTTAAACTATGACCGTTCCATGGATAAAGTCTGCGTTCGTAAATTCTCTCATCAAAACTGTTTCCAATAAGTGCAAAAGCGGCAAATTCCCATTCTGCTTCAGTTGGAAGACGATATTTAGGTAAAAGAATACCATCGTCCATTCTAATCTTTCTTTCAACGCCATTTGCGCCAACCTTGGGTTTTCCGACCAAACCTTCGTATTGTCCGGCTAAATATGCATCTGTATTAAAATTTTCAGCACCTACCTGGTTTGGATCCATTTTTAAATATCCCTGATCAACCAAAGTCTTTTCATTTACACGGTCTGTACGCCATAAACAATAGTCATTTGCCTGTATCCAGTTAACACCAACAAGCGGATATTCATTATAAGCCGGATGCCTGAAATAATACTCAACATATGGCTCATTGTATGCCATTTTACTTCTCCAGCAAAGAGTGTCAGGCAGCGCTTTCCTTAGAACAGCAGGATATTCGGCAAATACACGACTAATCCAATATAGGTATTCCCGGTAATCAACATTCCTGATTTCAGTTTCATCCATATAGAATGATGAAACAGTTACCCTGCGGGGTACATTATTCCATTCCCAGTTTACATCCTGCTCAACTCTACCCATTGTAAAGGTGCCACCTTCAATGAATTGAAGACCCGGCCCGGTTTCCTGGGTGTAATCTGTAACTACTTCAAATCCACCATTTTCCGGCGAATTATAATCCCAACCTGTAGTTGTCGAATTTGTTCCCGACTTTGAGACATCATGTTTTCCGCAAGATACAAACAGAAATGTAGTGGAAAACATCAACGCGATTAAGTACTTTGCTTTCATATCTTTAAAATGATATTTATAATTCAAATATAAGAAATTTTTTAAACATGGCTGCAAATCTAATAATTTTTAAAGAACCTGTATTTAAAATAAATCATCCGGACATTTAATTGGTCCATATCTTTTCTTTTTAGGATCCGAAGACAGTGTTAGCATAATCGACACCTCATGAGCTCCTGTAACCGGCATAAAGTGATTTATTGAAGGTACTTCATAATCATAACTATATACCATGCTTACATTACCCATTTTAAAGTTACTAAACGTGTAACCAACATTAAATATTATTGATGTAAATTGAAAAGGAATATTATTTCTTATCCAAAAACCTGTTAAAAACTCTCCAAATATGAAATTTGCCCCATAATTGATGGCATAGGATTGGGCCTGTTTTTGAACCATGATAACAGGAGACAGGATAAACCCGTTCTCCTGAACTTTATCTTTGTCATAAATTTTAATATTCCTTGAATAAAACAAGGTTATTTTTAAGGGAGTTTTAATAAAAGCATAATTAAATTTAATATAGCCACTATTTAAATGATGAAGCGATACACCAACTTGAGAATATCTTGATCTTCCCAGAAACCCAATTGCAAAATCAGGCTTTGTAATCTGGTTTGACTGAAGCTGTTCGGTAGGATCTGCAGCAGTTAATCCTCCAGCATTAAAATTCTCAAACTGAAATGTAAGTTGAACTGCCGATTGCAATGTGAAAGTTCTATTTATTTTTGACCGATAGCAATATATCATATCAATATTTGTAGCTGTAAGCGCTGAACTATAAATGTTATCACGCAGGATATTAAAGCCTACTCCTCCACTTATTGACTTTACGTACTGATCAAAACTGCCCTGGTATGTCGTAAAAGCTTTTTCAAATGCCCCGGGCCAGTTATTCCTGTAATGAAGAAAAATTCTTGGATCATCATCAGTTCCTGCAAATGCAGGATTTAAATCCAGTGAGTTCAAAAAAAACTGTGAAAATAGAGGATCTTGTGACTTGGCAATATCAGCAATACACATGTATATTATTAAAAATGCTGCTATTCTTTTCATTATTCAGTTATATAATTTCCAATTTAATAAAACTAACTACAATAATAAAGCGAGTTATACGTTTTTTTTAAGCTTAATGTTATTAAATACTTCAGTATTTTTAGATGCATAAATATAAATATATAAAATACTTAAAACTATAAAAAATATAAAATTGAACAAATTCAATTGCAGGCATGTTTGTTTTTCCGAAGTTACATCAACTTTCAATAACCAAAAAGATGTAATTTTTAAATATTATGCATATGTTTAGACCATAATTTGTTGAGTGTTTTGATAAGAAAAATAATATGAACAAAAAAATTTTTCTCATATTTTGGATTTTGTTGTTTTCAAAGGTATATTCTCAAAATAACTCATTTGTAAGATATATTAAATGGAACGCAAATATTAAAACTTCCAATAAATATGTTAAATTAGATTTTACTGACGCGTATTTCCCTGATACATTAACCCAATTTCCGTATTACAAAGGACACATTGAATTGCCTTTTTATTGCAATTTGATTATTTCAGATGTAGTAACTGAGAAATTGGATGACAGTATTTCAAACAAGATATTTCATTGTTCAGATTTGCCTGATACTTTTATTTTTAAGAAATACGATGGTGTCAGCCGGGGAAAGAACATTATTAATTATTTATTATTACCTGTATATAAAAGCAAATTCTCCGGGATAATTTATCGTATAACTTCTTTTTCAATTAATATTCCTAACAGCAGCTTAAAAAAAGTCCTGCGTGCTAAAAAATCTTTTGCTCAACATTCAGTTCTTGGCAGCGGTAAATGGTACAAAATAAAATTAAATAAAGACGGTGTATACAAAATTACTTATGCCCAGCTTAAAAGTATGGGTTTTGATAATCCGGGGAATATACGTGTTTATGGCAATGGCGGGGGGATGTTGCCAAAAAATGTAAATGGGAAAAGAGCGGATGATTTACGTGAAAATGCCGTTCAATTTAATGCCGGAGGTGATATATTATTTTATGGTCAAGGGCCTAATGTTTGGAATTATAATTCTAAAAACAGGCATTTCTACCATAGTCAAAATAAATTTTCCGATTACAGTTATTACTT
>Ga0182017_10001918_pt1 | contig 15988 bp, 12 predicted proteins | sample 712E3DmetaG_FD_120492 | JGI IMG/M metagenome (GOLD analysis project Ga0182017, IMG submission 120492) | Permafrost microbial communities from Stordalen Mire, Sweden - 712E3D metaG | ecosystem: Environmental > Terrestrial > Soil > Wetlands > Permafrost | place: Sweden: Stordalen | collected... | reverse complement strand
GATACAAAGATTGTGGCTGAGAGACACGGCCCACAATTTATCCCAAAGCTCAGAGGCAAGAAGCTCATTATTCGCCTCGTCTCTGGAGGCCAGCCAGTTACCGGGACCATCGAGGGATACAACCCTTATGAGATCCTTCTCCAGACGACAAAGGGACAGATCCTGGTCTTCAAGCATGCCATTGCCGCAATCGAGGAAACAACCAAATAGCCCAACGAACACAGATCATGGAGAGCATGAAGCTAAAAATTAGAATTACCGGTCCCAACGTGCTTGATGTAGGCTATCGTGTCTTTCTGCTGAAACACGCCATGAACCTTGCCCTGCCTGGATTGTCCACCTACAACTGGGAAGAGAACGGCCTAACAGAGGTAATAGCCTTAGTGGAAGGAGATGAAGCAAGGATTGCAGCCTTCCGGCAAATGGTCGAAAAGAATAAACCGGAGTTAGCGGAAGTATCTAAGGTAACTTTCGAGGATTACAGCGGCGAAGTTGGACGAACCAGTGAAGTCGCCATGTTTTGTTCTTTCGTTCAACTAGACAAGGCTATCCCGCTGCTACTGAAAATTCAAGATAATACCAGCGTTACACCACAGATCCTAGATGAAATCAGGGGCATAAGAGAAGATGTCCAACCAGGGTATGCAAGACAGGTGCGAGAAGACATCAGGGCTATAAAAGAACGACTAGGCATGTCTTGAAAGCTATTTTATAAAGATGAGAAGATCACGCCTGCACAGCTTCCGAGACAGGAAGAGGCAAAAAAGAAAGGCAGGTGGCTGTTCTGGAGAAGGAACCCTTAAATGATTAGAAGAAGTCTCTAGCAAGGTGATATCTACGACGGAAGATACAACCCTTGACAAATTGCTAGATAAATTGTCCAGTGAGGCCAAAACCTTGCTCAAGGCAGCAAGCCTGGGTGAGACTGGTGCTATCGTTCATATACCTCATAGTGTGCAAACGAATGGCAAGAATTTTATCACGGATAACAAACCACGCACGGAAGCAATATGGAGCGACGCAATCGATAAGTTAGTAAAATTTGGTTTGATCAAGGACAAAGGACACAAACGAGAAGTATTTATGGTCACCAGAAAAGGGTACGATCTTGCAGATTTGATTAAATGATAAATTCCCAACACTTCCTAAAGCGTGAAAATTAGTTCCCAGGAACTAGGAACCATTTTTCTTGAATCTCCTTGGAAAGCTTATTTGTAATATATTGGTTGAATTATTTCCTCTTCCTCAAAGTAAGAGATATACAAAATTCAGCGAATTCGCGCCAAATCTTTCTTCAGAAGCTGCCTGCCAATAGAGGCATTAAAATTAGTTCTTAGTTCCCAGGAACTAATTCAGACTTTAATATAATAACTTTTTGCCTATTGTCTAAGTGATAAGGTTTCAAAGTCACAAAGGCGCATACAGCTAGAAGTTCCGAGAACTTATTTTTAGGCATGTGCATCTGTTGCCGGGCTTTTTTTGCCAACATTTTACCGCCGTTTACCGCCAGCAACGCTCTAAGAATCTCTCCTCTATCCTTCTGGAGAGGCTGTGGCTTGATACGTTGGCGTTGGTCTATCTCATCAATGGCTGCGAAGATCTCCCGGATGTCCTGGCTATTGGCTTTGTAATCCTGTGTCTCTGTGGTCTTCAAAGCTGCGATTTCTTCACCCTGGTGAGCTACTGTGACCTTGAGCTGTAATACCTCATCCTGTAAGGGCTGGATGGCCTCTGTGATGGCCCTGGCGATGATCTCCTGGAGCTGAGATCCTGTTAAGACGAAAATAGGCTCTTCTGAAGGCGATACATCGGCTTGCTGTGCCACATGGGCAAAGGTATTTATTTGCGTAGCATCCACTACTTCCATAAGGTAACGCTCCTGCGGTGGAGTATCCTGTCAGGGTGCTGCACACCCTGGCTGGAACCAGTTTTTATTTTACTATTATTCACTGAGATTCTTATCAAAAGATAATAAAGCTATGCCTAAACTAAATCAACGTCTCATCATGAGGATTGTCGAGGTATGACATGACGAGGTACAAGACTAAGCCAAGCGGGGAGGGTTGATGTTCGGTAATCCGAACTTCTTTTGTTGCTCGGCAATGGTACAATAGAACAATGAGGCAGGAGTAATAAATCGAGATCAGAAACTTAGGGTTTGCTCATGGTACTTCAGATAAGCTCCTTCGATAGTTATAATACCAAAGTTCTAGCTCCGTTGATTCTTTCGAGAAGACAATGTGCATAGAGGGAGGCATTATCACTTCTTGAATAAATGGGTCTGAATAAGGCGGGTAGCTTTTTCGCAACTCTTCCAATGTACTTTTATTAACATCTTCTTTGAATTTTTCAACCATAGCCTCTTTGTATTTGCTTACTCTAAACAATTCTAATATAAATCCTGTATCATAAATCAACTTGCTTCCAGCTATTTCTCTTATTACCGTTTTAAGTGCATTGAGGTCTTTGGGTAGATAGTACGGGAATTCATTGTATTCTCCTCCTTTCTTATGTTCATTCGTAGATTTTCTAGCCTCCCCGCGAGATATGATTCCGACTTTCATCAATCTTTTCAAGATGGGACTTAAGTTGCTATCACTCATTTTCAGGTGCTTTGCTAGATTCCTTTCCGAATGTCCCATATCATCTAGAAGGATCAGGATCACTTTAACCTGAGTTTCAGTCAACATCCTATCAAATGTTTACTAGATACCTCTTTAAATAAATTTCGTAGTCGGAAACCGTTTATGTTTTTTAGCGTAATAGAATAACCGATTATTCTTTTGACCAACTTATAATAAACTCATTATTTAAATTATGCCTGCCTAGATAACTATGGAAGTGATAAAAGATGAAAAAATACGAAAAGTTTGGAGGCGGTGAAACCATGGTGGTAGACACCACTAAAGCTACACCGTTGGAATTCGAAGAACAAGACAGTGACGATGAAGTCATTCGGATAGCAGAACGCGAGAGTGGAAATAAGTTCAAGCAGCTCGTTAATATGCTATCCTCTGCCAGTGAATGCTCTCCAAAAAGCCGGAAGGTGTTTGGAATGGCAGTAGATACACAAACCTCACCACAATCAACGCCATTGCCACCGCTAGAAACGATTGAAGATTGGAAGGAGTTGTTGAAAGCAGATCCAAGCGCAATATATCGGCCAGATGTGTTTCAAATCGTTGTTGATGCATACGATAGTAACCTTGGATTGTGGACCGCAATCAAAAGCGCATGCTCTAAGTGCAGAATTTCAACAAGGGATCTTGAAAGACATATCAAAGCAGAATGTGCATCGGAGGAGGGTGAACAACCTGAAATCGTTGAAGCACCAATGGGAGTGTCGCAGACGATACTATCCGAAATGGTCAAGCACAACGATAAGCCAATGTTCGCGGTTTATGATCGAACCTCCGGGGTCATTACGTATCAAGATAAGGTAGAATCCGATGGTAAAATCATACGCCCTCCGCAGGATGAAACCTATACCAAAGGGTACGTGTTGTTGCCAACTGAAGCAGAAGATTATGGAACATTCGAAGATCTTTACCAGGAAATTAAGCAATTTGTGCATAGATATGTTGATGTATCCGAAGATTACGAAAGTATTGCATCGATTTATCCCATAGTGACATGGTTCTACGACACAATGTACGCAGTAGTATACCTGAGACAGCGGGGAAACTGGGGTACCGGTAAATCAAGGTTCTTGGACGTGTTTGGATCGATCTGTTATAGACCTGTGAAATTAACCGGCGGGTCGTCGACCGCACCCATCTACCGGATTTTGGAACGATGGAAAGGTACGATGATCATGGATGAGGGTGACTTCAAGAAGGGCACCGATGCCGAAGACATAGTCATGAAAATCCTGAACAACGGTTACGAACGGAATAAACCCATTTCGAGGTGTAATCCGGAAGACCCGACTGAAATAAACTACTTCGATCCATTTGGACCCAAGGTGATAGCGACACGGTACGACTTCACCGATAAAGCAACAGAATCGAGATGCTTCACTGAAATTGCTAAGGAGACAAAACGAGAAGACATCCCAACCAACTTAACACCTGCATTTTACGAAGAAGCCCAAACACTCCGGAACAAGTTACTGATGTACAGGTTCAAAAATTACGATAGGATTAAGGAATTGTCCGACGACCCAAGCTTCAAACCCGACTTAGGAAAAGTAATAAAGAGGTTGATCCAAGGTGCTAAGTCGTTCGCCGTAATCATCGATAACAACCCCGACCTAATGGAAAAATTGAGAAACTTCTTAAAAAACCTCAATTACGAACTGATCCAAGAAGCAAGCACCACAACTGAGGGGTATATCGTAAAGATCCTCGAAGAATCAAGCCCAATGACAAAAGACCCCAAGAAGTATCCAACTGAACCTATTCCGAAGAACGTCATGATATGGCCGTTAACCTATAATCAGTTGGTCGATGGAGTCAAAGTAAGAAACAAAGATACAAGTTTCCAATCAAATGTAACCGTAAACTCTGCGAAGAATCATGGTAAAAGCTTAGGTTTGAAAACTTACAGAGGAAAGGATGGGAATAGGTACGTATCTTGTGAAGAGGAACTGTTTGAACAACTAAAACGCCGGTATATTCCGGATTATGAGGAAGACCAAATAAGGAAAGCGGAACCAATGGATAACTGCCCAATCAGCTCTTATTGGGGACAAAACATTTGGGAACCACCAAGCAAGGAACCACATCCCATTGTGGCTCCTGCTACTCCTGTTGATATTCCTGCTGTTGATCCTGAGCCTGTTCATGAAAAGAAACCAAAACCATTGACCAAAGAGAGAAGGGACCAATTCTTAAAAGAAGAGGTGGCAAGGGCGAAAGCAGACATAGAAAACCGCAAAAATTGGGAAAAAGTACCAATAAAGATCGGTGCAACAGCTTGAGAGTCCCCTATTTTTTGATTGCCCGCTATGAAACAACATCTACCGACCTTGTGAAATATAAGAGCGCAATTTATTGGAGGAAATCAGGAAATGCCCTTATGTAACCAAAAAGGACAGCATATAAACGCCCAAACTGAAAACAGTGCACAAAGGATGGCGAAATTCGCCCCAATTAGCTTATTAACAATTATTTTGTCCCAATTGTGCTTAATAATGGTTTCGACACTCCGACGCTGAGATTAGGGGGGTGGGTACATTTGTGTTGCGTAATTGCTAATCACTACCTGGTGCCTGTCGGTCCGACACTCTTATTATTTTATTTACAAAATATGTAATATAATATATATTAGTAACACATAACACAAATTGGGGGGTACCCCTATTATTAGCGTCGAAGCGTCGGGACCCTGTTTTGCCTTATTATGTCAAAATAACACCAGATCTGTAAGATAAAAATGAATTGCGTATTAATAGAGGCGCAAAGGAGATTGTAAGAAGCAAAGTTAAAATCGCTGTGTTCCACCCTTCTGCCATACGGGGGGCATTTACTATAGCTGCGGCTCTAAACTAACTCCGGCAATCCACCTTTGGGCCAAGTGGGGCATGATTCGCCGATACGGCTCATCACCGACCTCGTCACTCGGTCGGTCTAGATCCACCTCAAGTTACCGAATATTTAATCAATTTTATCTTAATTTTAGAATGTATGGACAATAAGCTGAATGATCAAACCACCCCCGCATGGCCGAATGGTAGCAACATAATATTAGATCCTCCCTCAATCCAACCAAGCGAAGCGGCCCTATTTTTCCGAATGGCATAGATGAGTAACCTTCTCGTAAAGGCAGTTATGACAGGTGTAACATGCAACCACAACCACACATCATAATAATGATGGGTACTTGAGCAATGCCACTAGATGCTGATCCAAGCTGACGAACCATCCGGCGAATCAGCAGTATATAAAGCAACTCTCAATATGCAATAAATAAATTCTAGCTTTTACCACTTGCTCTCATTCGCTGATGCTCACTCAAGCCCGGCCTAGAGAAAAGGCCGGCAGTGAGGGCATAAGCCCGAACTTTGTTAGCTCACCTATAATTGCCTCTCATGATCGTTTGCTTTGGAACCTTATATAGCCGGAAATTCAGCCAGGCAGTACACATAAGGTTGACGAAATCACTTCAAACGCTTACACTAAACAGAGCCGAATCGGGGATCTGCTATGCATATTGGCACTTTTATCTATTAACTTTGAATTATAACATTTTGCCGAACTTTTGCAGAATCGATAGCCCCCGGCACATTTATGTAGATCCAACATATCTTTGGGTAAACAACGCCGGTGCATGCTGGAAATCACCGAAATGATCGCAAAGAGAGCAGAAGTTGGCCTGTTTTAGTAACGTTGGAAGGACGATGCGCTTTGTAACTCCGGAAATTCCGCATTTTCGTTACTTATGACAATACTTTTATTAAAATATGTTCACTAGCGGTCACCGGCATCACAAAATTATTTAGGTAATATAAACCGTAACTCGGAATTAATTTGCCGAAGTTTTTCAACACAGTAGAACTTGCCGAGGTTCTAGAGAGGCGTACCCATGATATCCAGTAAGCGAGGCAAGGGTACGTATTAACCTGTGCCCCTTCCGCCTAGTCCGGCAACGAGCTTCACCAAGTATTTTATGCTGATTGGTGTTAATAATTTATTTCTATCAATTTGAAAAGGGCTGGAAAGAGTAGACCCGCAAAGATTGCTTTATGATGGTTGCTTTATATACCCGTCTTTTCGGTACGACCTAATCCGAGGACCAGTGGCTTGCTGCTATCGGTCATAAGTTCGTTTTTCGATAGGAAGCGAACTTTCATGTGGCTTGAACTCCATCGTCTTGTGTATGGAAGCCGAAAAGTTTCTCAAGCCTGATGAGTTCGCCAGGTTGCTTAAGGCCGCCAAGGACGACCGTGAGAGGTGTATCCTGCTACTCTTGGCCGGAGCTGGCCTTAGAGTAGGCGAGACTGTGGCTATTAGGGCTGGGGACATCGACTTTGGGAAAGCCTACTTGCATATCAGATCAGCAAATGCCAAACTCAAGAAAGCCCGAACCGTGGTGCTCTTGCCTCCTGTGATTGAGGCCCTGCAGAAGTACCTGGCAGGCAGGTCTGAAGGCTGGCTTTTCCCCGGCTACAGTGGAAAGCACATATCTGCCCGACAGGTTCAGAAGATTCTTGATCGCATTGCGGAACGGTCGGGGTTGCAGAAGGTGGAACATCAGGATAGAGTCGGACCTGGTCGATACCGGATTCATCCACATCTATTGCGGCATTCCTTTGCTATGTGGAGTCTCGATAATGGCGTGCCGATTTATGACTTGCAGAAACAGCTCGGTCATGCAAGTCTTGCGGCTACTGGAGTCTATCTGGAAGCATCACCTAACCACAGAAGGGAAGCTTATTTGAGGTCTGGGTTATCAGATTGCCTTGCAAGCGATCTTTGCTGTCTTGGATAGAAGACTACGCTCACTCATGCGGGAGATATTAATACGGGTAATAAGCCTGCTGATTTTTTCATCGCCAGGCCGAATGCAGCTAACTATCATCTTGTCGAACGTTATCGATATTTCGGCAGCATATAAACCAAATCGTTAACACCCATCCCAAAGTGAGGCTAGCAGCCCATATCGATGCTTCAAAATCCGTCATTTTTTTCACCCGGATTCGCTTAAGCACGTCGTTTTCCGGCTTTCGTTTGTAAATCCTTGGATGGATACTGTTCTAGATAGCTGCAGACTTCTGCTTGGATCCGGATGGTTTCCTGTTTGACTTAACCACTTTTCGAAACGCTTTTGCATATCTGTCTTTTTGAAGATTCCGGTTCTGGTTTTAGAGCAGTTCACCGAGAGTCCTTCTTCCCCATAAACATCAATCATGGCAATCAACATGTCCCAACTCCAATTCCTCTTGGAGATACTGTTATTAAAGCTCTATTTTGACCTGAATATCATATGAACACGTCTTCCTTTGGCCAGGCCATCCGAATGACGCGGAGGAGTACTAATAATACAGGCCATGAATGAGCCAAGGCTGTAAAATGTCATACAGCAAAAAAAGGTACTTAAAGGTAGGATGGCCGCGCAAGATTGAAAGCCATGAGACGGCATCATGCCAGGACAAGAAGACACAGGCTAGAGCGGTAATTGATCAGAGCTTGAAATTGATAAATGGTCTATTGTTGTTGATTCTGTTTCTGTTTTAGTTCCTGTTTTACTTCCAGATTTAATTCCTTTAGTTCGCTTACAGTCATGTTATTCAGTTGATCATTAGTTAGATGGTCCATCAGTGGCTGGCTCTCAGCATGATGATTTTCAAGCGCGGTATCAACCGCACCATATAGGGCAGTTGACATTTGGATACATAGCATGGCTACTGTTAGTATTGCACTCAGATACTGTAGGTGGTTCAGATATCTCATTTTTATCTTCATCATGTCTCACCTCACAATTTGATCTGTTGCGGAACGGCTCGCTAGTGAGATCTATGAAGCCGTTCTATGGCGAGAAGTATGTCTCGAACGATATATAAAGGTAAGACCGAACGAACATTCGATGCAAACCCTCTTACTAGTAAGAACTAGGAACAAGATTTACTGCTACCGATGTTCCCGTGCGGGGGATGAGATTCTAGCACCTAACAGTTAGCGCCAACGTTCGAGGGCACTAATTATATAATCTTGGTTATTGGAGATATAGAACGGCAAATTCCATAAAATGTTTAGTCCAAAGTTAATAGCAGATCTAAAACGAATTACGTAATACACGTAAACTTGTTTTTCGTTCTTTATCGAATAACGCTGCATCATGTACTCACTACATGGAAACGCATCTCCAGATATGATACGCGCTTTATTCCAAATTCCGTTTACTTTTGATAATTGCCAGAGATAACCAATCGCGATTCGTGTTTCTTCTTTCTTTGGATCGCTCCCTCTTTTCGTTTTAAGAATATTCTCAAAATCAACGCTAGATTCAACTGAATTGAGTTGGCGAAGGATCTCCGCTGGTACAAAAGCCCCGAAACATTGGCTGGCAACAGACAGACCTTGGTAAATCGGTTCTTCTATTCCATAATTCTTGGAGCTTTGCAACAGATAGCTCCAATTAATTGTCTCCTTGTAATGCCTTATGACTTCAGCAATATCACAGTAATTTCTAAGAGGTGTAGCTGACGGCGCGCCGCTACTATAGAGGTGTTTATCTAAGTGAAGACAAAGATGCAATAAAATATCTTCGGGGGCCAACATCAATGATTCTATACCGGCTATTTTAACCGGTTTGACATTTTCCCAGAGCTTACTAATATCGATCTTGAAAGGACTTTGAACTGGCAGAATGTCCCAATGAATTTCAATTATAGAAGTTCTATCTTGATTTTTGAATTGTAACTCTTCAGACAATGTGGTGCACCTGTTCTCGCGTATTTTCGATGGAAATATCTTCGGGTAATACATCAGCTTAGCCATTTCCATCTTAACTCTTTGAAAATCCTCTTTTTTTATGAGCAGATCAATATCATTCATCGGTCTTAGGCCAATATCCTTGTATATTACCTCTGCCAAGAATGCGCCCTTTAGGACTACTACATCGATGTCGAATCCCTTAAAAGCATTTAAAATATTACTCAATTCATTGTAAAGAAGTGCGTTCCGAAAGAAAGTTCCGTGATACATTTTCCTCAAATTTGCCAGAATATTAGCAGGCACGCTCTTCCCGCCATCAATTTTGCTTAAGTTCCAATATAATAGTGGTGAAACCTCCTGTATTATAGAGTTTTTTACAATATAATCCCAATTCAAACGACTCATTAAAATCTCTATGATATTGGTCGTTGCATCCTCATTTGCGCTTGCCATCGCACAGTACAGAAGAAGTTTGTCTTCTGATGAAAAATTTAATTGATCCATTGCAACCCGACCTCCAACGATCTCGCCTGTTCATCTGTAATGTTTCACGTGATAAATGCAACGCGGCATATCTATTCATGTATGAGGCCTGCCGCGCCTTATGGCGGTGTCGCCTGTATTTCAAAGAGTTGCGCATAAATTTCACCTTTTATCGCTTGTCTCACAATCAACATGAATGTTCTCTTGGAAAAGAGTTTCTCTTAAATATCAAGTAAGAGTTTTTTAATATCTTTTATGTGGGAATAATCCCATTGCACCCAAAAAATATCTGTCTTTGCAAGGAATTTTTTGTATAGCTCTAAACCGCCCTCAACGTAGCTAAATATATAATTCGACCTCTTCCCTAGAAAAGGAATGCACCAAAACGCATGGCTGAAAAAGGCTGGAAATAAGCACTTATTTCTCAAAAGAACTTGTAGCTTTTCGGAATCTAATGATGTAATTTTACAGGCGTCTCGTTCCGGTGTAAGAACATACAATTTCTGGATAGTTTCGCTTTGGCCACAAGATCCAGGGAGAAGCACCATGTATTTATTCTTTCCAGAGATGTAACTTGGTACTTGGCATGAGTTGAGCACCGAAGGATGTTTTTGTGCATATGATATAGGAATTTTTACGTCTCTACGATATGGCACAATCCTGAAATGCCGATCAAGAATAGTAATGTCATCAGAAATAATATTATGCAAATCATTTTCTGCGCATAATAGTGATATACTCGTTTTGCCAGATTGGGACCTTCCGGCAAAGCTCATAATGGAATTATTATATTTTATTGTAGAAGCATGCAAGATCAAGAAGTTTTCAAGATTGGCAAGAATCAGATCGTGTATTACTTCAAAAACCACGGCCCATGAAAATTGGTTTAAATAAATAAAAATATCATTCTCATCAGGCACATAGCGATAGATGATATTCATCGAAGTGACATTAATGAATCTCTCATCTCCACACATGTAATATCTTACCCAATTAAGATCGCCTTTTTGGAGCTCTAATTTTTGAAATAATATTTCATCAAAAATGGGTTGAATCTCTGGCGGAATTGACTCGTTTTCTGAACACAAATCAAACAATTTAATCACTTTGTCAATAATGGCTTCTTGAAAATATAGGTTTAGTTCCAAACAAGGAGTTAAAGATTTATCTATATTGAAGATACTTTCAATAAACTTAGGATATACAACATCAGTCGCTTGATCGGATCTATGATATATATTTAGTTTGAGATATCCTATATTTAACTCATTTAAATTATAATTTTTTGATAAAAAATTTGCCATAAATATAATTACGCCAGTCCTTGCGAAGTATTCAACATCATAGATGTGCAAATATCAAATCCACTTAAATATTGAAATTAAGTAACCTATTTAATCTCCATAATTCAATAAGCTCTTCATCGAGAACTCGGAGTATTCCCTTCTAACAGCTGATTTGAGGTCTATATCCAATTCCACAGTCTCTTCAAGATCTCCGTTCTTTGTCCCTAATATTTCAGACATAATTGCCTTGTTCATAGTTATTCATATTAATCCTTTTCTACTTCAGCTTACATTAATTCACTATTTTAAAAAATATTTCTTATTTTTAACAGAGTTTGGAAAAGTTTTGTTGTAATACCCTTGCAACTCTGCAACGGGGATAAAGGGCAAATCCATTGGTCTTCGGTTAAGAGATGATTAGCCAATTAGCCAATTTTATTTTAATATCTCTCATAGAACAACCATCTTGCAAATGGTTACAATTCGATCTCAGCGATCTTGTAGCCGATCAACTACTCAAATACAACACCTAGGATTTTGACACTAGTAGCTCGATTTAGGGTCGTGGGTGCAAGTCGTGGAAAAATGCCACTGGAATCAAATGGAGTCGGCATAAATTCTCGTAGATTGCCTGCCGAGTCCGTTGTTAGTGTTTTTCAGCACATCACATACACGACCCGATTTAGCTCTTAACCGAAAACGCATGAGGGCAAATCAAACTTAAGTATTGACCGGCTAACTTGTTATTACCGTTTTATGCGGCGGCGCGCCTTGCATGCCAAGCTGCTCTGCAGAAGTGCACCGCAGCGATCCGACTTTTCAATTAACTCATAACTCATTTTAGAATTTCGTAATTCATTGAGTATCTCTTATGGAAATCAGCAAATAATTTACTAAAATATTTCGTATAAAATTCGCAGAGAATAGGATCTATGTGATATATGTCATTCTCATAGTATAATGATCGAACTCTACAACCCAATCCACATATCGGCAGAAAATTGCAATTAATGCATTTGTTATTATGAATTTTTCCTAATAAATTTTTAATTTTTAAATCCTTAAAAGCCCGCATTTTATGCCCCATCCATATTTCAGAAAGGGTATGCTCTCTTAAATTGCCACAAACCATCTGATCTAACGCTAGCGCTCCACAGGGTATTACATCCCCATTAGGCAGAATACTGAGGGAATCTCTGTAATATCCGCATACATATGAGTCTTCATTATATCTCGACATATAATACTTTGAAAATTGGATTCGAAAAGCGCTACCAAGCTCAATTTCAATTGGATGCCCCTCCTTTTCCCATAAAATTAAAACATTTTCGTATATTGCTTTCTCCTCGGGCAATGACACTGATAAATCCTGCTTATGATTAATCCATTGACCTACTGGAAATGGTTGAGAAATTCTCCATTTAGATATATTTAAATCTTTTGTCAATCCATATATGCCTTCAATTTCATCTTTGTTAAGTTTAGTTAATGATGTATTGACTAATACTTTAAACCCGCATTCAGATAATAATCTTATGCCCTCTATTGTCTTTTCGAATGCTCCATTAAAGTTCCTAAATTTGTCGTGTGTGCTTGGACTACATCCATCCAAGCTCACATAAAAAAATACATTAGGATAATACTTTTTAATCTCTCGAAGTTTTTGTTTGTCGATAATTGTGCCATTAGTATTAATATTCTTTATTCCAATACGATAATTGTATAATAATTTCAAAATATCAAAAAGATCGTCTCTTAAAAAAATTTCGCCCCCTGTCAAATTAACATAAAGAACATTTAATTCGGATAAAATTTTAATTACCTTTTTAATTTCAATAAAATCTAAATCATTTGATTGACATCTATATCTACTCATATAGCAATGATCACATTTCAAATTGCATTTGCCCGTTAAATGCCAATGAATTCTTCTTATGAATGCTCCCTCATAAGGTTTTATTACTTGGTTTGTTAATAAATTCCTCCCAGGGTTTGGATCATCTAAAATCATATTTAGATCCAAAAAATGATTTATATATTTATTTAGCACATCTGTATTGTTCACAATACGCATTAGTTCATTAAATGAAATTTTCCCGTCGCACTTTTTTAGTAGTTTATATGCCCCTTCTGTGAGAATATAGGATATATCTTCTTGCCAGTTATATGCAGTGAATCTTTTATTTTCACCATTGATAGCAGCCCTAAGATTATACATTGGGGATAGAATAGGTCTACTCTCATTTTCGATCAAATTAACCTTCATAATCTAACTTATGTAATCATATTAATATTAATTATTAAGCCTATTCTCCTTGAGGAGATGTCCAATCTGGACCGCACCCCTGTTGGCTGACAGAGTTGAGTAACAATATTTAAAGCCATCTCCCGCTCGAATCGCTCATGGGATTTATAGCCCTGGGCACGGAGATGTCAATAGCGAAGAAATGCTCAATTATTTATGGCGGAATAAAAGTACTCGCGAGCCTATAAATACCTGCCTATTTTTCAGTTAAATCTCAAACCAACCTTAGAGAATCTTGAAATCAGCTGACAGAAGGCATGTGCGCCGTCTACAGTAAACGGCAGATATCCAATCTCATCCACGATCAAGAGCTGAAACTTCGAAAGATCTTTTATCTTCTTCTCGATGGCCACCAGCAGAGCCACACCGCCCGCCAATCCTATCCAAAGCAGGACCGTCTCAGAGCCGGCCCCGGAGCTGACGGAATCCACAATCAACTTTATCAGATAAAGAGCGGCCAGGGGCAAGCTGCCCTGAAAGATGATCAAGGCGATGCCTGCTAGAGTCCAACCTGGAGCGCTCTTCCAGACCAGGTCTATGGCCTGTTTGAGACGAGGGACATTGTCCGCGGTAGTCTTCCAAATCGTCTTCGGATATGAAAATTTCAAGGCATATCACATGACCATGAATACCATTTGGTTGCTGGTCCTATTCCACCATATCTTAATAGCAGGTGCACAAGGGCTGTACAGGAATTCTTCGATCATTTTTATCCATTGCAAGCTCTTCATAAGACAAGCAAAATTTTGCCGATTTTCGCCTTTTGGTTGTGCCCTGCTACAATGCAGGGCGAAGAAGTAAAAGTATTGTACGTGTTTAGCCCATCTCAATCGGCATCAATGAACCCATTCCTAGGTCTTCCTGCGCTGCTGATTTGCTCGGGCCAATTTGAGAGACCTCGGTTATTGATATCGATTTTCAATCCAGCACAAGTTCTTTCTCGTCAGGATTTCATCTGCCAAAACCGATCTCTATCGAGCGATTCTGGAGGAGCTAAACACATACAAAGTATTTAACTGAGGTGGCCTATCGACGGCAAATGCAATAATTAATGGTCCAAGGGGCTGAGGTACACGGGTTAGTTCTGTCCTCTTGGTAAGTACATATAACACGCAATCCCTCATCCCATTTCTTTGCTATTTCATAGCCTAAGCAACATATTATAAAGGCGAACTTGGACTCGAACTCCATCGCCTTTGCGGTATAGATTCTATATTACAAAAATCGCTATGCTCTGCCACCAGTTGACCAACATCAGGCGAGCTGGCCGATTTGTGCTTAAAGTCTGTGGAATAATAGGTTAGCCAGAAGAGGATTTAGGTCGATTTGCTAGTTGTATATCTCGCGGTTGGCAAATATCAGAGGCGGTACGTACATACTAAAGAGTTCTATGACATTTTTAGAATTTCCTTACAAAATATCATAGAACCTTCGATCGAAGAATCATATTGTGATAAGATACGTTCTTACATTGGTATGATAGCTTCTTAACTTAGTATGATACATATCATACATTATTAAGACACCATCTTATTCCAGTAAGACATCGCCGATGCATACTTGTTTATTTTAAATTAGTAATTATTCTGTAAGATACTGGTCTTACATTTGTAAGATACATGTATTAACTAATTAAGACAAAGTTGATATGTCTTCATACCGTAGTAAGATACATGGCACGTATGACTGTCTCACTTCCTGAATCTACATTGGGTATGGTAGATGAGAAAGCAAACAGTCAAGGAATACCACGTTCACAATACGTATTAGAAGCCCTAGAATTTTATGCTACAGAACGGATTAAACTTAAAGACGACATCGAAAAACTCAACAGCCAATATGGTGTGAAAGATAAAGATTTAGAATTGAAGACCTCCGAAGTATTGAAGTTACAAGAAACGGTTCATTCCTTGGAAAATCGACTTACAGAAGCAACCCAAGCGAAGAATGCGGTTGATAACTCCCTGAAAGAAGTAGAACAATACAAAACTAAGTTGGAACAGTCCGATGCTGAGACTACACAACTTAAAAGTGATTTAGCTCAAACTCAAAAAGAGTTGGAGCAATCACGCACAGAAGCCGCTAGTATTAAAGATGAACTGGAGCAGTTAAAAACAAAGTACAATCAGTTCACCATAGATGAGACCCAACGATGGGAAGAACTGAAGGGCATTAGAAGCGAAAACACGAAGCTGAAGAAGGACCATGAAGCATCCCAGACCGCAATCCAACAACTCCAAACGGAACTGCATAACAAGCAAGCTGAAATAGATCAGGTGGTCGGACTAAAGGTGGAGTTAGCCACAGCCACTGAAAGAGCTGATAAGTTCCGTGATGCACTGAAAAGTAGAGATGCAGATGTTGAGTGGCTCAAATCCCATGTTGCCCAACTGACACAACAATTGGCCCTACCACCCTCTGAGGAAGAGGCAATGGCTAAACATTGGTACCAATTCTGGAAGTGATGATGGCATGGCAGTAACAGAAGAGATCCAAGATACAAAGATTGTGGCTGAGAGACACGGCCCACAATTTAT
>Ga0182017_10001917_pt1 | contig 15991 bp, 15 predicted proteins | sample 712E3DmetaG_FD_120492 | JGI IMG/M metagenome (GOLD analysis project Ga0182017, IMG submission 120492) | Permafrost microbial communities from Stordalen Mire, Sweden - 712E3D metaG | ecosystem: Environmental > Terrestrial > Soil > Wetlands > Permafrost | place: Sweden: Stordalen | collected... | reverse complement strand
GAATACGAAAATTATGTCAAACGATGCGTCGCCCTGCCGGGCGATTCGCTTCTTCTTTTGAACGGAGATGTCTTTGTCAACGGCACACCCCTTCCGCTTCCTCTCAAAGCGATTCCTACTCTTCATACTAAAAATGCTTCATGGCAAAGATCCGGCGATATGTTTCCCGTCAACAGCGGTTTTACCGATGTCAATTACGGACCAATCCGCATTCCGCGGCGCGGCGATGTCATCCTGCTGAGTGCATCGGCGATCGATGTATGGAATGTTTTCATACGCCGCGAAGGACACATTCCTGCAATGGCAAACGATTCAGTCGTGACCATTGACGGCAGGCCTGCCTGTTCGTATAAAGTCGAACGGAATTATTATTTTGTCCTCGGCGACAACCGGGATAACAGCCTGGACAGCCGTTTTTGGGGATTTGTCCCGGAAGACAACATCATCGGCGAAGCACTTATCATCTATTGGTCGTGGGATCAGGATGCCCCTGTCCGCTCCCTCTCTGATAAATTTGCAACAATCAGATGGAACAGGGTAGGCACGATAATAAACTAAGTCAGAATAAGAACTGAGAATGAAGAATAAAGAATATTACATTTATACAATAACTTTCTTCTTGTTTTTTCTTTTATCCTTTGGTTATTCTGAATACTTCATTCTGAATTCTTCATTCTGAAAAATGTCCGGTTTATACATTCATATTCCTTTTTGCGAGCATAAGTGCATTTACTGCGACTTTTATTCATTGGCGCCTGCGGTTCCGTCGGATCAAGATCAATCGCAAACCACGATGATCGCCCGTTTTTTGGCCTGCCTCGATCATGAAATCGATCTTCAGGGAGAGAAATTTAAGTCTGATGATGCATATCAAACCGTCTTCTTCGGCGGGGGAACACCTTCTCTCCTGACACCGGCCGCTGTCGGAAAAATTCTCAAAAAACTTTCTGCGAAATTTTCCATCCATCCGGACGCAGAAATCACGCTGGAAACGAATCCCGGCACTGTCGATGTGCAGAAGCTGAAAAATTTTCGTGATGCTGGCATTAATCGTTTAAGTGTCGGCATACAATCATTTCACGACGGCGATCTTCGCTTTTTGACGCGCATCCATTCATCCGAAACAGCACGCTCCTGCATTCGTGATGCATTCGAGGCGGGTTTCGAAGATGTGAGCATCGATCTTATTTTTTCACTTCCCCGGCAAACACCCGAACGATGGCGCTTCAATCTTGAACAGGCGGTCGCTCTCCGGCCGACGCATCTTTCGTGTTATAGCTTAATTGTGGAACCCGGTACGCCTCTGTTTTCGATGGTACGCAATAAGCTGATCACTCCCCTGGAACCCGAAGCCGATGCCGGACTGTACCTATCAACGATCGAATTTCTCTCCGAGCACGGCTACAGACAGTATGAAGTATCGAATTTTGCGAAGCCCGGATTCGAATCTCGTCACAATAAGAATTACTGGAACCATACTCCTTACCTCGGATTCGGTCCTTCGGCGCATTCATACAAAGACCGGAAACGGTGGTGGAATATTTCCGATCTTGGATTGTATAGCGAGATGCTCGAACGCGGACAGCTTCCGCTGGCTGGAAGCGAGGATCTCACCGGCCGTCAATTACAGGAGGAAACAATTTTTCTCGGACTCCGAAGCGGCGGAATCGACCTTGAAAAATACCGGGAGCAATTCGGATACGATCTGCTGGAAACATACAAAAAATCAGCCGATTCATGCATACGGGACGGATTGGCTTTTCTTCAGGGAAACTGCTTTTCGCTGACGGCACGCGGCTATGCTCTCTGCGATGAGATTTGCCTGCTCTTCCGATAGCGTTCTCCCCGGGCCGAGGAGTCCGCAAACCGCGGCAGCCGTGCACAAAATCCCTGGAATGGCCTGTGCCGGTACACTATAAGCAATCCTCCGGTGTTTATTATTATTAGCCGCAATGATCATTGCGTTATGCCCATTGAATATTCTTGAAGTTCAAGCCTTTTCATCCTACATTAAACCTGCTTTAATTATGAGACTCCCAGAAAATATAATGGAAGAAAAAATCAACCGATGGATTGCAGCCGGTGTGTTTGCAATTTCATTTGCGACGTACCTGTTAACGCTTGCTCCGACCGTTCTCTTCTGGGATGTCGGTGAAATTTGCGCTGCCGCCTTTTCTCTACAGGTACCGCATGCACCCGGAGCGCCGCTTTTTCTGCTTTTAGCGCGCATTGCGGCGATGATTCCATTTTTTTACGATCCCGCCGCCCGCATGCATCTCCTTTGCGCTGCAGCGAGCGGCCTGACCTGTGCGATCCTGTACGATATCATCGTAAAAATTCTTCGGCGCCTGATGGAAGATCACGCATTGCCGGCCGATAATTTTATTCTTTACGGTTCCGGATGTATTGGAGCCCTTTCACTGGCCTTTTCAAAAACTTTCTGGCAGAATGCCGTTCAAACGAACATCCCGGCCGTCAGCCTGTTCTTTTTCGCCGTCCTTCTCTGGCTGGGACTCCGATGGTATTTGAGCGAAGAATCGGAGCAAAGTCCGAAACAAATTCTCCTCATCGCCTATGTAGCCGGATTGTCCGCAGGCGTACATTTGCTTTCCGCGTTGGCCGTCCTTCCGTTGTTTCTGCTGTGGTACGATAGATACCATGCATTTTCGAGGGAACATTTCATGCGGTTCGCAGCATATGCCTTTGTTCTTTTTTTTCTCACCGGCGCCGGAGTTGTATCTATCCTTCCGTCGCTTCTCGGCGGTGAGTGCTTTGGAATCAAGAGTTCATTCTTCTCGTTCTTACCACCGATCATTCTTCTTTCCGCTCTTTTCGGAATTTATGAGTGTTACCGGCGCCGGTATGAGGGACTCCGCATGATCATTCTTTGTTTTCTTTTCGTCGTCCTCGGATCGTCGACTTCCGCCCTCATCTTGATCCGTGCACAGGCGAACCCTCCGATCAATGAAACAAATCCCAGTTCGCTCTCGCGCTGGGCGTTATATTCCAACCGGGAAGAATGGATCACGACACCTGTCCTGAATCGCCGATGGGACACCGAACCTGAGAAGCAAACGTTTTATAAACAATATACGAGCGACTTCGATTATTTCCTCTCGTACCAGACCGTTCATATGTATCTTCGATACCTGGGATGGAATTTCATCGGCAGCGAGGGAAATTTCAGCGATGCCGGAATACGATGGCGTCAGTTCTTTTTTATCCCGGCGCTGTTCGGTCTGCTCGGCATTTATAAATTATGGCGGGCGCATATTCCTCTGGCCTCCGCTCTGACACTTCTTTTTCTGTTATCCGGAGTTTGTCTTGCCTGGGCTCAAAATCAACAGGGCCCGCAGCCGCATGAATATGATATTTTATACGGCGGGTCATTTTTGATTTTTTCTCTATGGATTGGAATTGGAATTAGCACAGCGGCGATATTTATAAAAAATGCATTTGCCGATCCACGGAAACAGCAGAGATCCGTCTACGGAGCGCTTTCTCTCGCATTTTTCTTCGTGCCTGTAAATATGTTCGCAGTCAACTATGCTTCCTCGAATCAAAAAGACAACTACGTCGCTTATGATTACGCTTACAACCTCCTGCAGAGCTGCGAGAACGATGCTGTTCTCATCACAAACGGCGACAATGATACATTTCCTCTCTGGTATCTCCAAAACGTCGGCGGTATCCGGCGGGACATCCGGGTCGTCAATTTGACCTTACTCAATAATTCGTGGTATGCCCTGCAGTTAAAACACAATTCACCGTACGGAGCAAAGCCTGTTCCTTTCTTATCAACAGATGCGGAATTGGAAGACCTGCAGCCCGTGAAATTCGAACCGCAAATGATAGAAATCCCGATCGACAGCGTGACGGTTCAAAGCTATCGCAGCGGCTATCCTTTTACATCAGCCGATTCTTCGGTATTAAAACGGGGAATATTCAGGTTTTTCATGCCGAATACAATTTTGCAAGGACAGCTCAAAGGGCTTCGTCCTCAGGATGTTCTGCTATTCGATATTGTGAAAACCGCCGGCTTCCACCGGCCGATTTACTTCGCGTCAAGCGTGCCGCCGAACGGAACGCTCGGACTGCGCAATCATTTGCAGATGCTCGGACTTGCCTACAAGCTGGTTCCGTACTCCACCGTTTATTCGTGGCCGGACACGGCCGAACGGATCGTTTCAGCGAATCTTTTCAATACAGCATATAAATTGTCCAAAATTCCTCAGCATGGATTTTCCTGGAGAGGATTTCAATCCAAAACGAACTCACCGTATGAAGGAACCGTGCAGATGGCTGTTGCGAATTATCGAAATATGTTTTTTCGCTATGCTGTGCAAGCGATGAATGTTCAGCACCAACCGGAAAAAGCATCTCGCATCCTCGATCGCATGGAAGAGATTATGCCGCGCCGGTCGGTAGGAATGAATTATAAGATAAAATACGACATTGCATCATTCTATCATTCTCTTCACAATCGTGAACGCACAGATGAGCTGCTTCATGAACTTGTAGACGAGCTAAAAGTAACGACAGCCCGGCGTGTTCAGGAAGCGTTTTCCGGTTATAATTCATATATCGTTCTTTTTACATGTTACAGGGAATTGCAGCAGCCGAAGGAGGCCGAAGCAGTCCTGGCGCTTCTTCAGTCCGTTTACGGGACGGATTCGGGAGTCGAAGAGGTGATAGCTCAAATGCGCAGACAAATACCAGCAAAGCCATAAAATTCCGGAGGAAGCGTTGGCCGGCATTCAAAAGATAAAAAATATTTTAATTGTTTCATTTTCGGGCATCGGCGATGCCGTCATGTTTACCCCTGCTTTGCATCTTCTACGGACATCATTTCCCGAAGCACGCATCGATTTGTTATGCATGTTCAAAGGGGTCGAAGAAATTTACCAGCGCAACAAGGAAATTCAGACTATTTACCGGCGGGACTTTCTCCATGCACCGATCCTGTCCTCTCTCCGCTTTATCCTCTCTCTTCGGAAACGGTATGATGTAAGCATCAGCGTTTATCCGGCCAATCGGTGGGAATATAATATCATCAATTTCTTAATCGGTGCGAAACTGCGCCTGGGACATGAATACAACCATTACAATTTTGCATCGCTGTATTTCCTCAACAACAAACGAGTCAAAGAAAACGACTCTTTGCACAACGTCATCGAGAACGTCGAACTTGTCAAACTGCTTCCCGTTGCCCCGGCTGAAGAAGTTTCTCCGCTGAACATCCAATGCACGCAAGAGGATCGAAAGTCAGCGCAAGAGTGGCTTCAGCAAAAGGGCATCTCCGAAAATTCGTTTCTCGTCGGATTTCATGCAGGATCCGCTGAATTTAAGAATCAACTTCGGCGGCGGTGGGCTCCGGAAAAATATTCGTCAATCGGCCTCTGGCTTAAGGAACAACACAACGCTTCAATACTTCTCTTCGGCGGAACCGATGAACTGGCGCTCAATCAAAAGATCAATGCCGGCATGAACAACAGCGGGCATATTGTTCAGACATCTTTTATGACGACGGCGGCATTGATGGAGCGATGCACTTTTTTTCTCTGCAACGATACGGGACTTATGCATGTGGCTGCTGGATTACAGGTACCGGTCGTTACCATTTTCGCATTTACGAACCCGGCATACGTGTATCCGTGGAAATCGCGCTATACGATGGTACGACATGAATTAGAATGCAGCCCTTGCTTTTATTATTCTCCGCGTCATGCAAATTGCCGGTGGAAGGAAGATCGATTTCGATGTATAACTCATATCGAAGTGGACGAAGTGAAAGCGGCGATAGAAAAGATGCTGAAGGAAGGTATGGGCTTAGTTCGTAGTTCGTAGTTCTTGGTTCTTGGTACTTGGTTTTTAGTCCTTCATTCTTATAAATTGTTCATTTTTCTTTTTGAATCGACAGCGGTTTGCCCTTCTCCCCCATATAAAAAGCTATGAGGACAACATTCTCGCTTCCCTTGTTGATACCGTTATGAAATGTATTTTGCACCTCCGAAAAAGACGAATTTTCCGGAAATTGGAAGACTTTTCCGTTTTCCATTTCAACCGTTAATGTTCCCTTTAATACATATGCAAAGACGGGAACTTCATGTTTGTGCCAGCCCGTCGATCTGCCTGGCGGGATAGTCACTTTCAATATCGTTACTTCGGCATCTTGACTTTGGGGATAACTGATTTTCTGACCGATCGAAGTTGTGTCGGTTTTCAATAATGGCTCTATGATAACATCTTTATCGTATTGCGCGTATGCATGAACAGAGAAGATAAATATGTATGCAGTCAGGATAAGCTTTTTCATGGTGATCTCTTCTTATCGTTCAACATCCAAGGTTCAACAGCGATTGGTTTTTCAGTTATTCAGTTTTACTGTTTGGCGGTTTCCGTTTAGTGTTTACAATTTACCGTTCATTGTTCATTGCTGATTGTAAATAATCCGCACATTCTCGCGGTGAAGAAACACGATGGATAATTTTCGTGCAATCGCCGATTCCCTCCCACAGCAGTTCTTCCTGCAGCGTCGTTACGACACGCTGCCAGAAATCACCGATCAAGACAATCGGCTTTTCCCGCATTATTCCCTTATTGACATACTCCCATACCGCGGCAAGTTCAAGAAGCGTGCCGGTTCCGCCTTTCAGAACAACATATGCATCTCCCAGCTCGACAAGCTTCAGCATCCGGTCAATTAATTGAGGAATGTGAACAACCTCATCGATCCATTGATTCGGTTTACGTCCGTTTCTATCGAACGTCACGCCGATGGTTTTTCCGCCGGCTTCTTTCGCACCGCGTGCCGAAGCTTCCATCATTCCGCCGAATCCGCCGTTGCAAAGAATAAAACCAGCGGAGGCAAGTTCCCTGCCAAGATTATATGCAATCATGTACTCCGGCGAGTCTTTTTCCTGTCGAGCGCTTCCGAAAACTGTAATGATTTTTGCCATTTGAAAATAGTGATTTAGTTCAATGCGCTGCCGTGAAGCTGTTTAATAGTTCTTAGTTGGTAGGAGTTATAAGCAATTCTTCTGTTCTATGGTTCCGTTCACAGTTCACTGCTTTTACTCAGTCCAAAAAATCCCAGTGGACGCCGAGTCGGAAATGCCTGCCGGGCATCGGATAGATCGGCGCGAGAATATAATTAATCCCGAAAATGTTTGCCCATGTTACGGAAAGGTGTGCATCGCCTACCTTTAGAATTGCAAAAAGATCGACCGTTGAGCATCGTCCGAGTATGAACGAATGAGATTCCGAAAACACCATCGTCTCCGGATCCGGCTGCTCGCCGTTTTCCCGGTTGTAGAACGTAGATCGAAGGCCAAATTTTGCATCGAGCGCTTTTTTAAAAAAGAGATCGCGGTACGAAAATTCCCCGGAAAGAATAACATCCGGCATGAGCGTTTTCAAAGTATCATCTTCTTTGTACTTTGACAGCGTCATCACGCCGTACGCTTCAAACGCTCCCAGCTTCCATCGGAAGCTTCCGGTTATCCCCTGCACATCGATCTTACCGACATTGCGCACTTCGAGTGCCGCGGTACCGTTGTTTGTCTGCCAAGGTTGGTACAGAATAGCATTGTTTATGGTTCGTTGAAAAACTTCGAGATTGATTGAAATATCATTGGATGGATGGAAAAGAAATCCGCCCCGTAGAAAAATATGCTGTTCTTTTTTCAAGGCATCCGGGCCGCGGATGAGCAGGGAATCCGTCCAGTATTGTTCCTGAATGCTCGGGAAACGATCGTACCAGGAACTCTTTGCATACACAGAAAAATAATCTGAAGGCACGGCGGTCACGCCGAGTCCCAGCAAAGAACCATCTTGACCTCCAACCCATTCCCGGCGTAAAACGATTTCCGGCTGCAGCATGGAAACAGAATCTACTGAGCCCTGAATATACACTGCGGATTGAACCTGGTCCGGAACATAATACAATTGAGCGGATGGATCCACGGCTGTTTTTTGCCATTGATACCCAAATCTCCCCCGTATAAAAGGCAGGCATAAATCCTGGCGAAAATCAAATCCTTGCATAACGGCTGAATTTTCTTGCCGAATAGTGACCGCCGAAAACGGATTATCATATTCCCGGTTCGTGTTCGTATAAAAGACATTCAGCTTTGTCGTCGATGTAGAATCGGGCAGAAGACGTGCAACGGCTGCAAAAGTCAGGTCCTGCCGTGAGTAGATATCGTAAGCGGAAGAATTGTTCGGAAGCGCATTACTTGGAAGGTACGCATATTGATCGAGGAGGATACCATAATTCAAGCCGTTCGTCGCTTTTGTGTAGAAATCGCTGAGCGAAATATTTACACGGTCGGAAATATTATACCGCAAGCGAGTTCGAATGTTCCATGCATCGAGTGCGGCGTTGGGATAGTTCCCGTTGGTCACTGTCCGGTCGAATGCCGCCATGAGGTTCAATCCCCGTGCAATATTTTGCGTGTAAAGAAAATCTGTCAGAAGATCTTCCTCCGGATCCTGAACGAACCGAACTTTGGTAACCGGCCGTACGGAATTATACGACCGGGAGACAAAGTTGACGGCAACGTCGTTCGGCGATGCTCCGTTCTCGGAACCGGAAAGAATTTCCACTTCGTCTAAAAACTCGAGCGGCATATCGTTGAAGTTATATCTTCCAGTGATAGGATCGTTCATCGGACGGCCGTCCAGAAGCACGCTGATGCGCCGGTCGTCGGTACCGTATGCATTCAACTGTCCGTATTTGCCTGCTTCCCCAAGTCCGCGATAAAAAAATCCGGGAAGCTTCCAAAACACATCTCCAAGAGTTTTGGAATCTGTCCAGAGAAGCTGATCCCGATATAAAGCGTTTTCGGTATCAGTTGCGGCTGTTAGTTTGCCGATGCCCTGAATAAATCTGACAACCGTCACATCTTTTATGTGCACGGTATCCAGATGCGTTTTTCGAAGCGAATCAGAACCGGCAATGCGTCCTTTCCGCAGTGAATCAGGAACAAACGGATGTATTGAAGATCGCGTCGAATCAGTTTTTATAAAATGCGCGGTGTCGGCAGCAGAACTATTGGGCAGAAGAGTATGCTGCTCATGCTGCGCCTGCATCGGACTGGACAGCATACAGTAGAGGAGTGCATAGAGGAAAAAGGAATATTTAGTCATTTCGTGCATTGAAAAATGGCGTTGTGATTGAAACAGTATGGTCTCCTGGAAAATTACTGACGGCCAGCCGGGCTGCTGCTTCGTTATCATAGAGTCCAAAAATGGATGAACCGCTGCCGCTCATAAGAGCGAACGATGCCCCGGCATGCAGCAATGCAAATTTAATATCATGGATAACCGGATATTGCGCGAAGACAATCTCTTCAAAATCGTTCTGAACAGCCTGTGAAAGAAGAACCGGATTTTTCAGGGCATGAGGCAATTCCGTTCTAATTCCCGTTGGGATACCGTTTCGGCGAACTTTCAAATGACGGTACGCCCATGCTGTGGATACATGTACCGGCGGAGTCACAAGAACGATCCAGAATGGAATTTCAAGCCGCAGCGATTCCAGTATTTCTCCGCGTCCACGCGCATACGCGCTCCCGCCCCGGATAAAAAACGGGACGTCGGAACCGATCTTCGCTGCATACCCACACAGAACATCGCGGCTTAAATTCAAATTCCAGAGCTTATCCAGAGCGACCAGCGTCGCTGCAGCATCGCTGCTCCCGCCGCCGAGACCGGCCCCGATTGGAATATTTTTTGCAAGAGCAATATGCACGCCCCTCTCTATTTTTTGTTCTGCTCGCAGGAGCCGTAATGCCTGGATGCAAAGATTTCCTTCACCCGTTGGAATGTTTTCCATGCTGCATTCAAACCGGTCGGTTTCCGCATGTGTTACAGTTATTTCGTCGTAAAGATCGACCTCATGAAACACCGTTTCTATATCGTGGTATTCGTCCGGACGCTTGCCGAGTATGTACAAACCGAGATTAATTTTCGCGTAAGCGTAAAGTTTCATTGGCTCTCTGCATATCTTCTTTACAAGAATCGCTGTCCCGAAGCACAATATAAAAATTCTGTATGGTTTAATTTTAAGCAAAATAGCGTATAAACATTCGAGAATCAACCCATAGAACAGAACAAGAAGTTTATCCAAGCACAAGAATAGTTCCAAGTACTTGGCGCATCGTTCAATGTGCCGCGGTTAAAAAATTATTTGACTGCTTAGTCCGATAGTTGCCGATTATTGTATTTATCGTTTACTGTTTTCAGTTTACCATTTACCACCCTTGATTCTCTACGATAATAATCGTAATTATAAACCGATTGTAAGTTCATTCGATGTTTTTTCGGCGAATTTCATGCAAGCGAGGAATCCCGTATACAATACAACTCTTCATGCAATAATTTTCCAAGAACCGCATTACAGGACACTTCCCGGATAATCGCAGGGTAAAAAAGAATGACATGACGAATAAAATCAATAGAGGGATTGGAAAGCCGCAAGACGACAAAAGGAAAAGGGATCATATATGAACATAAAATTGATCATCATCATAGGATTCTCATATCTCTACGGATTCTTCGAATATTTTATGAATATCAAACTACGAAGAAAAAGCAATGTTGCCAATCAAGGAGATAAAGGCAGTTTAAGATTATTAACCATTCTCATTGCCGTTGGATATTTATTGTCATTTTCAATAGGCTCAACAAAAATAGGCAGGATTTATCAGTGGGACACTTTTTTTGCAATTGGAGGCATATTGATTGTCCTCGGATTAACGATCAGGATACTATCGATATTGACTCTCCGGCAGTACTTTACATATTCGGTAGCAAAAATTGAAAATCACAAATTAATTGAAAAAGGACTATATAAGAGAATCAGACATCCGGGATATTTAGGACAGATCATTGTTTTTATCGGGATTTCGGCTTCCATGTCGAATTGGTTGTCGATACTATTTATGATGATTCCGATTGCTGTCGGGTACGGTTATCGAATAAAGGTTGAGGAAAGATTTATGACCGAACAAATGGGAGAAAATTATTTGAAATATAAAAAACGTACAAAAAGATTGATTCCGATGATATTTTGAAATACCCTGTATCTCACAACGCTTCTTTATCGTAATCCCGCGATATGCAGATATCCAGCATACACCGGGCAGCTGAGGATCCCGGCGGCATCAACCGTTTGTTTCAAGGAGACAATAAGTATGAATATGAAATTAAAATATCACCATATCGGCATACCTGTAACTAACCCGATAGACGGCGAAGTTTATTTAAAAGATCTAAAGTTTTTCCATTATGGCTATAAGAACAGTGAATACGGAATCGAATGGATGAGGTACGAAGAGAATTGCCCATTGCCCGAGATTGTAAAAACGATACCGCATGTCGCTTTTGAAGTCGATAATGTGTATGAAGCCATTCAGGGTAAAAAAGTAATAATAGAACCCAATAGTCCTTCCGAAGGAACTCTTGTGGCATTTATAGAAGAAAACGGCGCTCCCATCGAGTTCATTCAGATTGCAAAAAAAGCGGTGGTGATGTCTGACGCGTAAAAATTGTTCCTGACGCGTTCTCATTTCCAAGAGTATCTGGAAACTGCGAAAAATCCAGACCGGAAAAACATCTGCACGGGGAAAAATGGATTTTGTCCGCACCTCAATCTTGAAAAAATTAAAGAATAGTCGTACTATAATATTCAGTTACGTTGTAATTCTTGTTCGGCAGGAAATGTTGCGGGATTCACGCCGAATTTCATTTTGTATTTCCAATACATTTTAACGTTTAAAAGAATAAACCATTCAACAGGGTAAATCCCCTTGGACTATGGTCATTTTTATAGAATGGAACACCGTCTCTTTTCTTCGACTCCACCGATGCAACCGCGATAGACAAAGAGTTATCAAGGAAGGCGAATGAAAAAATCAGAATGACATAACTACACAACCACCGGGCGAATCGATGAATTCGGTCCGCCTATTATTATCCACCAATCATACAAAGGGATCTATCATGAAACCACTCTTTCCTGTTGTTCTCCTTTGCATTCTGTCCTTACAGCTAAACGCTCAATGGACGAATGGACAGAATGCATCCTATGTTATCGGACAAGCAAATTTTACAGCTAATGCGGCGGCAACAACTGCAGCCGGCTTGAATAAGCCATGGGGTCTTGCTGTCGATGATGCCAATCAAAAACTCTATGTCGTAGATTGGGGAAATCACCGCGTGCTGCGTTATGCGCTTCCCATCACACAAAACCATCCGGCGGCTGAATTGGTGCTCGGCCAGGCGGATTTTACGCACGGCAGCGGCAACCGCGGCGCCGGCGGAGTGACCGCAAATACTTTGAACTATCCCAAGGGCATTGCAGTATACCATGATACGCTCTGGGTAGCCGATTACAGCAGTGAACGCGTGCTCCGGTTTGATAACGCACACGCAATTACAACGAATGGAGCCGGCGCCAATGCTGCGCTGGGAGGCGCTTCTGCATTGACCGGATACGGTGCGGGCACCGGCCAATCCGGTTTTTATCCGGGCGGCCTCTTTGTGGACAACAACGGCAACCTCTATGTGATCGATGTCAATGCGCATCGCATTTTGCGATTTAACAATCCATCGGCGAAAGCAAGCAATGCGAATGCCGACGGGGTGCTTGGGCAGCCGGATTATACGACAACGTCGCCGGGGACAACTGCATCGAAGCTGAACAATCCATACGACGGCGCGTTTATCGGTACAACGCTGTTTGTAGCGGATTACGGCAATCATCGCGTACTTAAATTTAATAATGCTGCAGCGGCTGCAAACGGGGCTGCCGCAGACGGCGTGTTTGGCGCTGCGGATTTTACATCTGCGTGGAGCGGGACCGACGTGACTTGGCTCATCAACAATGCAGCGAAAGCAACGGGGTATCCGGTAGGCGTCGCAGCAACGGGAAACGGCGAGCTACTGGTAGGCCAGAATCTTCCGCGCATTTCCATTTTTGAAAATGCAGTTTCCATCGCAAACTTCAGCCCGGCCGATAACGTACTCGGACAACCCGACTTGAATACACTCAATAAAGCAACAGCACAAAACAGTTTTCCCGGAGATATGCGCGACGTTGTCTATAGCAATTCACTGAATCAACTCTTTGTTGCCGATTTTGACGGCAATCGCGTGCTGGTATTTAGCAGCAGTGTAACCGGCATCGGAGCAACGGCAGAAACACCGAAGCAATTCGGACTCTCTCAGAATTATCCGAATCCTTTCAATCCCTCGACAGTCATCAAATATCAGATTGTAAAGAACAGTATGGTCACCTTGAGGGTGTTCGATCTGCTGGGAAGAGAAGTAACGACGCTGGTCAATGGAATGAAACCTGCCGGAGCTTACACGGCGACATTCAACGCAGTCAATTTGCCGAGCGGCGCATATTTTTGCCGGCTTACAGCGAATGCCGTTCAAATGGAAAAAGGGCAGGCGAGCACGTTTATTGAAACGAAAAGATTATTGCTGCTGAAATAGCATCACCGGGTCGAATTATTTTATTGACTTCTTTTTCTTATCTTACAAGTTCATTTCCCGGGTACGGAGTGTTTTTTCAATTTGCAGATCCTCCGAACCCGGATCTGAACTTTTGCGGACTGCAAAGTGGACGCTTCAGGCATACAAGAGAAGAAGAACAGCAGATATAATTGACCTCTTATTGTTTCCATGAAAGGAGATCTTATGGAAATTCCATGTTTGAACGATAAGAATATATATCCGGACGACAAAGTGTTAACCCGGTATCTCCGCGGTGCAAAAAGCACGTGGGATTCATTCATGGATTTGCTGAAAACCGATTACTCCCTCTTTTCGACAGAGTGGAGATATTATAACGACGGCAAGAGATGGTTGTGCAAAACGTCAAAAAAAACTAAAACGATATGCTGGATATCTGTAGGGGATAATTTTTTTAGAGTTACTTTCTATTTCGGCAATAAGGCCGAAGAGATAATAAAGAGAAGTGCGCTGGATGATAAATTGAAAGCCCAATTCTTAAGTTACGGTGGAAAATTTAAATTCAGGCCGATTACCATAGTTGTTCGGAAAAAATCCGATTTGAAATTTTTGAAAGCATTAATAGAGTTAAAAGAAAGAATCAAATAACCCATCGCAGTTATTAAGATTATTTAAATCGCAGAAATTCATGACCTTCCCGGCAGGAAGAGATTTCAAAATGAATTTTAAAACCCGTCCGGGAAAACATCGCTTCTGCATAGTAAATACGAGCGCACTCAGAAAGGATATCATTTCGCCATGACAGCCATTCCTTTTAACGTCAATGACGAAAAACTTAGAAAAACATTCTTCGATCTGCATGTTGCCGATTGCATGGCCGGTCTGACCGAGCATGTTCATCCCCTCTTGGGCAAAATGACGCCGCAGCATATGATCGAGCATCTTGTCTGGACTTTCGAATGCTCGACCGGTAGACTCGAACTTCCCTGCCGTACTCCGGAAAATCTCATCGAACGGGTCAAGAGAATCCTCTATGACACACGGCCGCTGCCGCATGATTATAAAAATCCACTTTTTGGCGAAGATCCGCCTCCCTGCCGGTTCTCCACACTGACCGATGCGAAGGCAGCTTTGCTGGGAGAGATCTTTCGCTTTATCGATCATTTCCATAAACAGCCGGATGCGGTTCATGTTCATCCCATTTTCGGACCCCTTGGCGCGGAAGAATGGTACCGGGCGCAATTCAAGCACTGTTATCACCATTTGCAGCAATTCGGGCTTATCGGCCAATTCGGAAATATCTTATCATAAACAATGGATATCATCAACAGCATGAATTATAAGCGATGCCCGCTCAGGGCGGTACCGACGGACAGAAAATGATTATGAAACGATTTTCTTTTAAATCACGAAAAGATTTCAGGAACTGGTTATCTGAAAATCATTCAAGCCAGGAGCCGATCTGGATAGAATACTATAAAGACGGCACGGAAGGGATTCATTACAGTGAATCCCTGGAGGAAGCTCTTTGTTTCGGGTGGATTGATTCCCTTATCAAAAAAATCGACGGCCGGATTTATTTAAGAAGATTTTCCATTCGAAACAACAAAAGCAAATGGTCGAAGGTCAACAAGGAGCTTATTGCGAAATTGGCAGCAGAAAAGAGAATGACTAAATACGGAAGAGAGAAAATTGAAGCTGCAAAAAAAAACGGAACATGGGATAATCAAAAAGAATCGGCTCCCGGCGAAAAGGATAAAATGATCGATGGATTCCTTAGGATCATAATGGGTGATGTAAAAATGATCGAATTGTTCGACAAGAAAAGCAAAAGAACGAAACAGATTCTTGCCGCTTATTATTTCGATGCAAAAACGGAAGAAACCCGCAAACGAAGAATAAAACGAATATCCGAGTTTATGAAAGGCAATATAAGTATTCTCTAAGATGGGCCGATGAAAACTCGAAGTCAGAAGATGGATGCGAGCGACAGGATAAATCGAACAGGAACCGGGTTCAACAAGACTCTTTTCAATAAAGATTATACGAGGATCATATCGGACGATACGCAGCCCGCTATGCTGATCGATATGATGGAATCCGGACCGGGTCAATCTTTTCTCGATATCGGAACCGGAAATGGGTATGTCACCTATGAATTTGCGAAGAGATGTAGTTCGGCACATGTTGTCGGAATAGATAGAGCGGAAAAAGCCGTAAAGAATAACTACAGGATTGTAAAAGAGAACGGGAATCTGAGTTTCGATCTTTATGACGGAATAAGGAATATTTTCGAAAAGAGCAGCTTACAATTCAAGCTCGTCAAGTTTTTCGCAAATTATAATCATGGAATAAATATGAGAATAAGATCGAAGTTGCTTTTTTTTGTTATAATAGCATTCATGACTTGCAGTTATATTGCCGATGCGCAAGAAAACACTGGTTCGAGCTTACCCCAAAAGGGAATAACGAATGAAGTATTGTGGAATAAAATAGTCGATATCGT
>Ga0182017_10001916_pt1 | contig 15992 bp, 15 predicted proteins | sample 712E3DmetaG_FD_120492 | JGI IMG/M metagenome (GOLD analysis project Ga0182017, IMG submission 120492) | Permafrost microbial communities from Stordalen Mire, Sweden - 712E3D metaG | ecosystem: Environmental > Terrestrial > Soil > Wetlands > Permafrost | place: Sweden: Stordalen | collected... | reverse complement strand
TTCCGCCACGTGGCGTAGTCCTTCACCTCGTGTGTGACAACGACAAGAACCTTCCCGTCCGGGGCCGCCTCCATCATCTTGTCTTGCGCCCTCACACCAACAGCGAGACACAACGTCATTGCTGCCACGAGAAACAAGAATCTGGCCATGAGTAACTCCTTTAGGTAGGTATCCATGATTTGGTGGCCTGCAGAATGAGGGCACGGGTCAAGATTCCCGTCAACCGAAAGACCTGTCCCTTTTCTTGTTCCGGGACGCGCACGCTCTGCATAAGAACCCAGAGGGGTGCATAATGGTTCCGTTTTGGGTGAGAATCTTTGCCCTGACGGAAGGTAAGGAACCTGGTCATCATTCAGTTTGCCCTTGAGGCCGCAAAATCGCCGTATTTTAGGCCCGCCTATCCTTGACGGGTTTGCCAGTACTTTCTTATTGGAAGAGCGACACCAATCGGGCGAGGGGCAACGAAGGGCGTTGTAGTTCAACGGAGTGGCTGACGTCGACAGATCTTGCGTGAACAACGGGGAAGAATCAGTCACAATCCTCGATTCTCAACCTTCCATCTTCAATCTTTGTGATCCCCCGGTCGGTGCGCAAGGTAGTCATAGATGGCTGAAAAATCTTCTTCGCCATGGCCTGCGCGAATTGCGAATTGGTAGATTTCCTTTGTTACGTTCGTGAGGGGCATGGGCACACCAGTTTCGTAAGCACTTGCTGTGGCGAGCTGGAGATCTTTCTGTAACCATTGCAAAGGGAAATCCGCGTGTTTGAAATCTCCGTTTTCGATCCGCTCCCGCTTGACCGAAAGGAACGGGGCAGCCGCCGGCCCGCTCAAAAATGCCTCAAACAACAATTTACGTGACAGACCGAGAGATTCGCCAAGAACCAGCCCTTCGGCAAAAGCGGCCATCACGGTTCCCAGCAATTGGTTCATCACTATTTTCAGAGAAGCACCCATCCCTTGTCCGCCGCAGTGAATGATTTTGTTTCCCATGCATGCGAACAGTGGCCGGCAGGTTTCCAAATCGCCCGCCTCACCTCCCACCAAAAAAGTGAGTTTTGCCGCCGCCGCCATCTCCTTGGAGCCGCTCACCGGGGCACCGAGGAAACGAATGCCATGTGCCTGCGACTCCGCGGCCATTTTCCTGGAGAACGACGGGTTGACGGTGCTGCAGTCAATCCACATTTGGCCGGGTGCCAATCGTGAAAGAAATCCGGCCTGGCCCAGGACTGCTTCCTCAACGGCTGCAGGATGCGCCAGCATTGTAAAGACTACCTCCACTTGTGACGCCAATTCGGCCGGGGAATCGGCCCATCGCACGCCTTCAGCCAACAAGGGCTCCGCCCTCTCACGTGTCCGGTTGAAGACGACCATGGAGTGGCCGCCTTTTTGCAGGTTTGCCGCCATGCGGCTGCCCATGATGCCCAGACCAATGAAACCGATTGTCATTTGCCCCTCCATCCGAGTTCGTCGACCGTTTCAATCTCCGTGAGGTCCGATTCTGTGAGATGAACATCAGCCGCAACGACCATATCGTCCACCTGCTCCGGCTTCCGAGCGCCGACAATCGCAGCAGTCACTGCCGGGTGACGCAGAGTCCAGGCAATCGCGACCGCACCCGGGGAACAGCCATGCCGTTTGCCAACCACGTGCAACCGTTCCACCAGGACCAGGTTAGCCGACAACCTCGGCTCATTGAATTCAGGACTGCGTTTGCGCCAATCATCAGCGGGCAGCCTGGCAATACGTTCCCGTGTCATGGCACCGGTCAAAAGCCCGGAGGCCATGGGTGAATAAACGATCGTGCCGATTTCTGACTGTTGACAGAATGGCAGAACTTCCCGCTCCCCTTCCGGATGAACCAGCGAGTAAGGTGGCTGCAAAGATGTGATCGGCGCAATAGCTTGCGCCCTCTCCATCTGTTCGATATTGAAATTTGAAACGCCGATCCAACGCGCCTTGCCTTCACGCTGCAACTGCGCCATCGTGCTCCACCCTTCTTCCAGTTCGTTCACATCGTGCACCGGCCAATGGATTTGGTAGAGGTCAATTGTGTCCACCTTGAGCCGGCGCAGACTATCCTCGCATTCCTGCCGGATGGAGGCAGCGGTTAAGTCGTTACGAGTTTGGCCTTGCGCGTCCCAACGGAGCCCGCATTTTGTAAAGACATACGGCTGCGGTCCGTGCCATGTCGCGAGCGCCCGAGAGACAATCTCTTCCGAGTGCCCGACGCCATACACGGCCGCCGTGTCAATCCAGTTCACGCCCAACTCAAGCGCGCGGTGAATCGCGGCGACGGAGTCGTTATCGTTTTGTTGTCCCCAGGCGAATTGCCAGCCCGACCCCCCAATGGCCCATGAGCCGTAACCCACGGGTGTGAGGGACAAATCTGAATTTCCAAGGTGTTTTTTCTTCATGTGCCTGGATGTTGTTGTTTTCATAATTCGTGAATACTGATTTCCACCATCAGAAGAGCCCTGTTCAAACGAACGTGTCTTCAATGTACTCCCCCTCTCGCGGATTGTCAATTCGGCGTTTCCATTTGGCCTTCGTCACCTGATGGGAAGCGGTGTATTATCAGAAACGAGGGAGGGAGCACAAATGGCCAAAGGAGACGACATTCAGGAGAGGCTGGTTGCTCTTGCGGCGAGTATTGTTGCCTTCTGCAACGAGCTCCCGAAAAGCGCAGGCGGGTCGCATCTTGCAAATCAACTCATGCGGAGCGGAACCTCTCCCGCGCCCAATTACGCAGAGGCGCAAGGGGCAGAGAGCGACCGGGATTTTCTTCACAAACTCCGCATCGTGCTGAAAGAACTGAATGAAACTGAAGTGTGGATCCAGATCATCATTCGCGCGCGACTCGTTACGCCAGAGTCGATCCAGCCGATGCGGGAGGAGTGCACCTCTCTCTCAAGAATCATTGCCGCAAGCATCAGAACGCTGCAACGGCGCGGTGTTACAGCGGCGGGGTAAAATGAAAGTGAGGATTGCCCATTGAACATTGCGCATTGTCAATCACATTGACAATCCACAATCTTCAATCGACAACCCTCAATTATTGTTTCCTAGTGCACCCACCAGGACCCCGCATGAACAGTCTAGATCCCGGGCAATGGGATGACCTGCATTTCCAGTTCCAGTTCCAGCTCTTGCAACTGTGTCCGTATGATATCGCGGTACCGCTCGGTCTCTTTCGACATCCTGGGGACAAGGGACCGGTAATACTCGATCCCTTCCTGTAGATTCTCTCGAAAGGTCGTCAGATACCTCTGTTCGTTCGACGTCAGCGATCCCAGCTTCTTTCCGATCTCGTTCTTCAAATAATCGATGTAGAGCCGCAGTTCATTGATAAACAGGTTCGGCCGATCGGGGACGGATATCAGTTGGAGTCGCCCGTAGATGTGCCCCACCATTTCCTCCAGCGTGGCAATACGGGAGAAATAGGCAATATTGGGGCCGGGACAGACGGCGACTGCATGAGAAGCGCTTTTGTCCCCAAATTCGTTTCGGATACACGGAGACGGGGCAAGATCCTCACAGAGGCATGATTTTTCTACAACCTTCTGGATGCGGAAGTTGATCTCTTCTGCTGACAAATCCATTCCTTGCAGCTGCTTGATCTTCAGCGACTGGTACTGACGCGATGCAGTACAAATCGGTTCATTCGTAAATTCGGTATTGGAGACGAGATACTTCTTGGTGCAAGGGCTCCCGGGCCTTCCTTCCGCGACACGTCGGCGAATCAGCTCTTCACTGGAGCTGCCCCGGAGATTATTGAAAGCCACGCCGAGCGGCGACGCATCGCTGATGTAGAGATCCTCTTTGCCCGCCGCAGCGAGCTTGGCCCTGGTCCGTTCGTCGACATTGGTCGCCTCCGGAACCAGAAGAAAAGGCGAGCCCCACCCTGTTCCGTCCACTTCGAAGTACTCACGCAGAAATTCGTCTTCCGCGGTCGTCCCGATGCCTCCCTGGGCCATGATGCGAACTGGCCGGGGCTCCGCAGGGACGTTGTGTCCTTTCTCCCGCAGGGCGACGCAATAGAGCTCGTGCAGACCGGAAATCAGGGATTCCCTCTTCTCCTTGAATTCCTGCAGAATCGGTCCGAGCAACAAGCCCTCAGTCGCAAAGGCATGCCCGCCGCAATTCAGGCCTGATTCTATGTGAAACTCCGAAATCCAGATTCCCTTCTTCGCCAGGATCTTTCCCTGGATCGAGGCGGACCTGTAGTCACTGACTTTCAGGATCACCCTTTTCGGCGATGCACCGTCCGGACCCGGAAGAAACTCCGGGCAACGTTCCATGTAGTTGAAGAGACGCGGATTCATCCCTGCGGAGAGGACGACGGACGAATCAAGATCACTTCGCACAAAGCCCCGGAGAGCGGCAACGGCATCTGATGAGTCCGGAACCGCTTCCGATTCAGATGTGGGGCGGTTGACCTTGTCGAGTTTCGTCATGATGTTCACATCGATCGCACCGGGGACGATCCGGGACCGGAGTTCATTCTCCAGGTTCGCACGATGAGTCGCCTCGTGCGCGGCCGCCAATCTCCGGTACAGGGCCTTCAATGGAGAATGTTCAGCAAGCATTTCGAAGTACTTCACGATTTCGCTCCCCTTCTCGAAGGGGGAGGCTTTCAACTTTGTCCACTGCTCATAAACGATCTGGTTCACGAGATTGAGGTAGGCGGTGATCCTCCGTGCGCGGTAATCTTCCTCTTTCTGATTAATGGCCGTGTACGGCTTGCTGTAGAGGTTCGAGTAATACTCCCGCATCCGTTCGATGAGTATGTCGTCGACAATGGAAATCACCGAGGCGATACCAAAACGCGCAACCCGCAGGGGAGTATCGATGGAGAATGCCAGTCCAAGAACGGGAATGTGGAACGAATGGACGTTTTGTTCTTGCACCGGCATGCAAACGAGGGGCAGAAGTGAATGGGTTGTGGGCTGTGTGTGGTGAGAATTGGGGGGGGGAAAAGAACACCCAGTCGTCTGGCCAGGCCGATTGACTATCGTCTATTGACCATAGTCAATTGTCAATTGGTTGTGCACCCACCAGGACTCGAACCTGGAACCCACTGATTAAGAGTCAGTTGCTCTACCAATTGAGCCATGGGTGCAAACAACAGAGAACTTCCTACTGGGTCGGTGCCTGCGTCGGCGTGGGTGCCTGCGAAGGAATCTCGACCGGAGGCAGCTGCGGCGTCGTCGATGTCCTCTGCACGCCTCCCCTTTGCAACACGCTCTCCCCTGCCCCTTTCCCTCGCATCGGAAGGAAGAAAACGTTAATCACCAAGGCCAATACGACGAATGAGCCGGCAAGGACCTGTGTCGCCCGCGTCAGAAAATCCGCCGTGCGCCGTACGCCAAAAACCATTCCCACGTTTCCACCGCCAAACGTGCCGGCCAGGCCGCCCCCCTTGCTCGATTGCATCAATATGACGATGACGAGAAGAACGCTGACCAGGATTTCCAATGACATCATCACACTGAACATAGCCGATCCTCATGCTAAGGGAATAACCAAAGTGTATAAAGATACAAAAACAAACTCATCCTTGCAAGACAGGGGCCTCTAAAGATCATACCCCCATTCCCGCATCTTCTCCCGGCTCAGGACCGACACGGGTGACCCCGGTTTTTCCCCCGCCAGGAGGCTCTCAACGTACTTTCCTAATACGTCGAACTCCATGTTCACCCTCATCCCCGCCTGCGACCGCGAAAGTGTTGTCTTTTCCAGCGTATGGGGGATGATCGACACGGTGCAATCGCCTTTGCCCACGGCGGCAACAGTCAAACTGATCCCGTCGATTGCTATAGATCCGTGAAGGATGATATACCGGGCATACTGATCCGGAAAAGTCACCCGCAAGAGCCAGCTGCTCTTGATTTTCCGAACCTCGGCAATGACACCAACGCAATCCACATGCCCCTGCACAATGTGGCCACCCAACCGGTCTCCCAACCGGACGGGAAGTTCAAGGTTGACGCTCGAACCCGTGATGAGCCCTTCAAGTGTCGTCTTCTTCAAAGTCTCCTCGACCGCCTGCATGACAAATCGCCCCTCTGCGACATCCACAACCGTCTGACACACGCCGTTGATCGATACGCTGTCGCCAACATGGACTTCCCGCACCGTCTCCGGGGATTCCACCGCAAAACGGATTCCTCCCCCCTCCTGGAGCACGGATGCAACCTTCCCTACGTCGCTGATAATTCCCGTGAACACGCGCTCTCATCCCTCCTTAAATATCGTATGAAAGTGAACATCTCTTCCGACCGCTCTGACGATCGTTTGTGCATCTCGTCCCCTCGCATCGGTCTGCCCTGGCGTCGCGTACGTCTGGACGCCCCCTCCGAGCATGAAGGGAGAAACCATCACCGTGACCTCATCGGCCAGATGGCCGTCCCGCACCTGCGCGAACACCCCGCTCCCGCCCTCGATGAGAACGGACCCAATCCCATACTTGTACACTTCCCTCAACACATCTCTCAGAGGTATCTTGTCGCCCATCCCGTGAAAGCGGAGGACGATGATCCCTTTGTCCTCGAGCCCGCGTACAGTCTCCCGTCGCCGGGCTGCATAACGATCGAGCGTGGCAAGAAAGACGAAACGCTCATTCGTGCGCCGCATGAGCGCGTGCGAATCCTTCAGCGAAAGGCGCCCATCAAGGACGATGACATGCGGGTGGCGACCCGGAACGTGGCGGACAGTGATGCGGGGGTCATCGGCCAGAACAGTCCCCGCGCCTATAAGCACCGCGTCGTATTCCGACCGCCACTGATGCACAAGCCGGCGCGACGCCGGCGAGCTGATCCATCGCGGCGCCCCCGGCCCCCCGATGTAGCCGTCGATCGATTGCGCGATCTTCATATGGACGTACGGCACGCCGCTCCGGATATGCTTCAGGAAAAACCTGTTGATCCACTTGGCCTCCCGCTCCAGAACCGACGTTGTCACGGCGATGCCGGCATCCCGAAACTTGCGGATCCCACCTCCGGAAACGAGCGGATTCGGATCACGCATGGCCACGACAACGCGGCGGACGCCTGCCGCGATAATGGCGTCGGCGCAAGGCGGGGTCTTCCCAAAATGGGAACATGGTTCAAGGTTCACATACATCGTGGCCCCCCGGGCATTTCCCCCGGCATGCTTCAAACACTCCACTTCGGCATGAGGCCCGCCGAATCGGCGATGCCAGCCACGGGCGATGACCTTTCCACCCCGAACGAGAACCGCCCCCACCAGGGGATTTGGGCTGACCGCTCCCTTTCCTTTCTCCGCCAGTGCGAAGCATTCTCGCATGAACCGCTCATCCGGCGTCCGAGTCGCTGGTATCTCTCTTTTCATTCCCGCTTCAATGTGAAAGTGAACGAGCTCCCATGCGACGGTTCGCTGACAACGCGAATGACGCCGCCGTGCGCCTCGACGATGTGCTTGACGATCGCGAGACCGAGTCCTGTTCCGCCGACGTCGCGCGAGCGGTCCTTCGATACCCTGTAAAACCTTTCGAAGATCCTGGAGAGATGTTCGCTCGGAATGCCGATCCCCGTGTCCTGGACATCTACGGCACAAAGGTTTCCCTCGAGCCGGCCGACGCATCGGACGCTCCCTCCCGCATCCGTGTACTTGATGGCATTATCAAGGAGATTGATCAGGACCTGCTTCAGCCGCTCCCGGTCGGCATAGACCTTCGTCTTCTCCACGCCTGCCGTGTCGACCGACACGGTGATCGCTTTGGCTTCGGCCGCCCCACGCAACTCTTCCGCGGTTTCGGTCAGCAGGCTTGCAATGGGGATGTAGCGAAAACTCATCTTCATCTCCCCCGACTCAATTCGGGAGATCTCGATCAGATCGCCGAGAAGGGCATTCAAGCGGCTGGCATGCCGGTAGGCCTTTTCAAGAAAATCCCGATTGACATTCGGGTCGTCGATCGCGCCGTCAAGCAGGGTCTCGAGAAAACCCTGCAGAGAGAAGATCGGAGTCCGGAGTTCATGGGAGACGTTGCCGAGGAACTCGCTTCGCACGCGTTCGAGCTTTCTCAATTGGGCGATATCGCTCCCGAGTTTCTCGGCCATGTCGTTGATGGCCCGTCCCAGCGCCCCGATTTCATCGGTGGACGTGACGGGAATCCGGAGCGAAAGATCGCCGTCCCCAATCCGCCGGGCGGTTGTCGCGATCGAGAGGATCGGGTTGCTGATGCGGCGTGCAACCTTCCCGCTCATCATGGCGATGCCTACGGCGATCAGGAGTCCGATCACCCAGATGATGATCTGTACCTGACCATCGAGCCGCCGGATCTCGTCATACGGAAGTGCCGCCCGGACAAAGAGCGTGTCCTCGCCTGCGGGCATCTCGCGGCGGAGCATCATGGCAGCATAGAGGAACTCTTCCGACACGGTCGCGCTTTTGCGCCGGTTCATCCCGATGGAGCCCGTACGGGCTCCTTCGATCTCGGGACGGTGCAAATGGTTCTCCACGCGCGGCAGGGAATCCGCCGGAACGTCGGAATCCAGAACGACGACTCCATCCTTTCGAATAACGGTAAAGCGGATCCCGAGCGTGCGGGACATCCGCCGGAACATCGTATCAAACTCCCCGACGGTGTTCGCGTCGATATGGAGGTCTTCCATCAAACCGGAGAAGGATTCGAGATTCGAACGGAGTGTCGCTTCCGTCCGGCGATCGAGGTAGTTCTTGATCTGCCAGGAGGAAAACAGACTGACGAGGGCAACACCAACGACGGTGAAAGCCAGGTAGCTGCCGAGGAGTTTCGTGCGGAGTGTCACTGGACTATTCCTTGAACCGGTACCCTACCCCCTTGATCGTTTCGATGATCGTATTCTCGTCCCCGAGTTTCTCCCGGATCTTCCGGATATGTACATCGATTGTCCGGTCGATCACCACGACATCCGTTCCCCATATCGTCTGCAGCAGCATCTCGCGCGAGAAGACTTTCCCGGGATGTGCCGCAAGGAGCGCAAGCACTTCAAACTCCTTGCGCGGGAAGAAAACCTCCCTCTTCCCAACCCGCACGGTGAAGTTCGTGCGGTTGATTTCAAGTCCTCCCGCCCTGATGATCGGCGGCTCCGGCTGTTCATCTCCCCCCTGCGCTGCACGGCGGAGGGCGGCTTTCACGCGCGCCACGAGCTTCCGCGGGCTGATCGGTTTCTGGATGTAATCGTCGGCGCCAAGCTCGAGCCCCACAACCTCATCCACCTCGCTCGAGCTTGCTGTCAGAAAGATGACCGGCACCGAAGATGTTCTCGGGTCCGCCTTGAGCTTCTTGCACGTCTCGAAGCCGTCGAGCACAGGCATCATGACATCGAGAATGACCAGATCGGGGGGATTGACCGATTTGTCCAGTGCTTCCCTGCCGTTGTACGCTGTGGCAACGTCGTATCCCTCTTTTGCCAGATTGTACCGGAGGAGCTCGACGATGTCCTTTTCATCGTCGACGACAAGGATCCTTTTCTTTGACGACATCGTCTCTTTCAGGAGAAAACCACTTCCTTCCCGGTCTTGACGGACTTGTACACCGCGTCCACCACCTTCATGCGCTGGAGAGCTTCGTCGCCCGTGGACATCTCCGGGTGCAGTCCGCGGACAGCACCGAGAAAGTGCTTCAGTTCGTTCTCATAGGATCGCCGGAAGAGGTTCTGTGGCGAATCGAGCCTGGCGGGAGCAAGGTTCACCAGACTTCCGTGGAGTTCCTTGTTCACGTGCAGCGGATTGAGGCTCGCCGTTCCCTCCGTTCCCACGACGGAGCAGTAATACACATCATCGTCCATGATCAACGACCAGCTCACTTCGATATTGATGACTGAGCCGTTTTTCAATGTCACGGTCACGAGGGAAGTATCCTCGACCGATTTCGTCTTTTGGTGGAAATTCGACGCACCGACACGCCGGACTTCCGGGTACCCCATGAGCCAGAGGGCGAGGTCAAGCATCGGCGTTCCCAGGTCGAGGAAGACGCCTCCCCCGGCCTTTTCCTTCTGCGTCACCCACGCGCTGTAGCCGGTCCGCTTCCGCAGCCACCCGCACTTGGTGTAGAGAATCCTCCCGAGCTCCTTCCCTTCGATGAAGCTTCGCAGCAGCATCGTATCCGGGCGGAACCGTTGGTTCATCCCCACCATCAACTTCTTCTTCATTGCGTGTGCGGTCTCCACCATCTCGAGCGCTTCGGCATAGCCGCGGGCAATCGGTTTCTCCACCAGCACATCGCAGCCCGCCTTGAGCGCCGCAATGGCAACGTCGTGGTGAACATCGGTCGATGCGGTCACGATAACGGCATCAAGCCCCTCGTTCGCCAGCATCTGGTCAAGATCGTGGTAGGTCCGCTTAATGCCGAATTTTTCCCCCACGAACCGGGCCTTGGCCTTGTCGCGCTCGCATACTGCCACAATCTCCGCATCAGGAAGGTGCGAGAGGATGGGTAGATGGATCACCTGGGCGACCCATCCGAGACCTACCATGCCGATGCGTACTCTTTCCATGGACCCGCGCGTTCCTTCCCGATGTCAGGAGGCCTTTTCCTGGTGTTCCGCCACAAAACGTGCAACGTTCGCCGCAATGCCTGCCGCATCCATCCCGAGGGAGGCGTGGAGTTCCTGCTGTGTCCCGTGTTGCACGAAACAGTCCGGGATGCCGATGCGGAGGACGTGAGGGATGTTTCCTTCCCGTCCGGAGAAAAACTCCGTGACGGCACTGCCGAAACCACCGATGACAGTGTTGTCTTCAAGCGTCACGACGCGCGAAAAACGGGAAGCGATGTCGCCGAGAATATCCTCGTCCAACGGTTTCACGAAGCGCATGCTCACCACTTCTGCTGAGACACCCCGTGCAGCCAGCAGTTCTGACGCGGTTGATGCGGCATTGACTATTGTCCCAATTCCAAGGAGGGCAACATCATTCCCGTCCCTGATGGTCTCTCCCCTTCCGAGGGGGACAAGGTCGAAATCCTCTTTCAGCGGCACGCCGACGCCGTTGCCGCGTGGATAGCGGAGCGCGATGGGACCGCCCCGGTACTCCACCGCAGTATAGAGCATGTCGCGCAGCTCGCTCTCGTCTTTGGGAGCCATCACTACCATGCCGGGGATGAGCCGCAGATAACTAAGATCGAACACCCCGTGGTGCGTGGGCCCGTCCGCGCCGACGAGTCCGCCCCTGTCAAGGGCAAAGACGACGTGGAGATGCTGGAGGGCGACATCGTGAATCAGTTGATCGAACGCCCGCTGAAGAAATGTGGAATAGATTGCCACGACGGGAATCGCTCCCTGTGTGGCCAATCCTGCCGCAAACGTCACCCCATGCTGCTCCGCGATCCCGACGTCGTAAAACCGGGAAGGGATTTCCTTTTGCAGGAAATCGAGTCCGGTCCCGTCGGGCATGGCTGCCGTCACAGCCACAAGCTTCGGATTCTTCCGGGCAAGTTGCACGATCGCATTGCCAAAGACCTTCGTATAGGAAGGAGCGGATTCGGATTTCTTTGGAGACTGTCCCGTGGTCTTGTCGAAGGGATTGACGCCGTGGAGTCGCTGGACATCCTGTTCGGCGGGTGCATATCCCTTTCCCTTCTGCGTGGTCACGTGGACGAAGATCGGGCCGTTGAGATCCTTCACCTGATTGAAGATCCGGACGAGCTGGGCCACATTGTGACCGTTGACCGGACCGAAATAGCGGAACCCGAGGGCTTCGAAGAGCATTCCAGGCGTCACCACCACCTTGATGCCTTCCTGGACCCGGGCGGCAACGCGCCGCAGCCGGTCGCCCCACACATCAAACTTGTTCGTCAACTCATAAACATTCTTCTTCAGCTGGTTGTACGACGGTGCGGAGATCAACTCCGTGAAGTAATTCGAGAGGGCCCAGACATTGGGAGCGATCGACATGTTGTTATCGTTCAGAACAACGATCAGGTTTTTCTTCATGATCCCCGCGTTGTTCATCCCCTCGTACACCATGCCGCCCGTCATCGAGCCATCCCCCACCACCGCGACGACACGGTATTTCTCACCCGAAAGCTCACGGGCGGCAACCATTCCGAGGGCGGCAGATATCGCGGTGCTTGCATGTCCCGCGCCGAACGTGTCAAACTCGCTCTCGCCCCGCTTGAGAAATCCGCTCAGTCCGCCCAATTGACGGATGGTGCGCATCCTGTCCTTCCTGCCCGTCAGGATCTTGTGCGGATAGGCCTGATGGCCGACGTCCCAGACGAGCTTGTCCTGCGGCGTATTGAAGGCATAATGAAGCGCAACGGCGAGCTCGACGGATCCCAGTCCAGCGCCCAGATGACCACCCGTCTGGGAGACCACTTCGATCAGATAATCGCGCACGTCTGCACAGAGGACTTTCAGCTCCGGGATTGGCAACGCCCGTATGTCGGCCGGCACATTGACCTTGTCCAGACACTCATAGCGGTGGTCCGTCATTCCTTTTCATCCCGGAGGGTGAAACTGCCTTCTGCATCTTTGCTCAGACGTTTGAGGGTGAGCTCCGCTTTCGCGAGTCTCTCCGCGCACAAGCGTGATACTGCGATGCCATCCTCATACAGCTTCATGGCATCATCGAGGGGGACATCCCCCTCTTCCAGTTTTTCCACGATCGACTCGAGTCGCCGGAGCGAATCCTCAAACGTCGGCGGGACGTTCGTCTCTTTTTTCTTCGCTGCCATGTCGTTCAGGATGTAATGATGGATTGTGCGGAGCCGTCCTGGAATTCAATGTCGACGGCGTCGTCCTTGCGAACGCCTTTGCGCACGCTCACGACCACCCCACTCTTCCGGACGATTGCATAACCCCGTCTGAGGATCTGCCGCGGATTCACGCCGGCCAGCCGACCGGCTGCCCCCGCGTGGCGGGCAAGATTCATCGCCAGCGCATGTTCCGCCGTGCGGAGAAGTGTGCGCTGGAGTTCATCGACCCGTTGCGAACGCTGCTGCAGGAGATCGATGGGCCTGTGAAAAGCGTAGCTGGCGAGGATTCCCCCGATGCGGTCCCGGTTTCTTTGCAGGCGTTGCGCAAGTGCCTCCCGCATACGATACCAAGAATCCGCTACAGTTTCAAGAAGAGCCCGGCGGTCGGGGACCAGCAGCTCGGCCGCCGCCGAGGGGGTTGGCGCGCGCAGGTCTGCCACAAAGTCTGCAATGGTGAAGTCGGTCTCATGCCCAACGGCGCTGACCACAGGGATTCTTGACCCGGCAATGGCGCGCGCAACGCTCTCCTCATTGAACGCCCAGAGGTCTTCCATTGATCCTCCACCTCGCGCAAGAAGTATGACGTCGACCCTGCCAAAACGGTTGAAATCGGCAATGGCGCTCGCAATTTCTGAGGCGGCGCCTCCTCCCTGAACCCGCACCGGGAGGAGATAGACTTCGACAGAAGGGAACCTGCGCCGGAGCACGTTCGTGATGTCCTGGATGACCGCTCCCGTGGGGGAGGTGACCAGGCCGATCCGTTCCGGGAATTCCGGGAGCGGCTTCTTCCTCTCCGGGTCGAAGAGCCCTTCCGCTGCGAGCTTCCGCTTCAGTTTCTCGAAGGCGATCTGGAGTTCCCCCACTCCCAGAGGGCGCAGAAACTGCGCATCCAACTGGTAGGCACCCCGCGGTTCGTACACCGTAATCCTCCCGGAGGCCACAACCTTCATCCCGTCTTCCGGAACAAAGGACAAGGAAGGGACCCTGCTGCGCCAGAGGACGCATGACAGTTGCGCCGCGTCGTCCTTGAGAGAAAAATAGAGATGACCCGAGGAGTGGCGTTTGAAGTTCGAAATCTCGCCCTGAACGAGAATCGACGGGAAGTCACCCTCCAGGATCTGCTTGATCCGGCGCGTGATCTCAACGATCGTGAACGGAATCTGAGGATTGGGCATGCAGAACGAACGGTCTGGTGTTCGCTATGGCGAATGATGCAATATAACGAAATCCACCGTGAAGAGCACCTTTGCCTTCCGGATTTGTTCTCATTATATTGATCAGTTCTTTCAGGAGCGAACCTGCACCCATGGAAGAGTTCATCGGAGAACGGAAAATGATGAAACTGGATGTTCTGGCTATCGGTGCCCACCCTGACGATGTCGAGCTGTCGTGCGGCGGGACCATCATCAAGATTGTCAAGGACGGCTACCGCGTCGGCGTTCTGGATCTCACGCAGGGGGAGCTCGGGACCCGGGGAAACCCGAAGATCAGAGCCCTCGAGGCCGCGCACGCTGCCGCTATCATGGGGGTTGCGGTTCGGGAGAACCTGAGAATCCCCGATGGGAACATCGAACCTTCCATGAAGAACAGGCTGAAACTCGTCAAGGCGATTCGCCGGTATCGTCCGGACGTCCTGCTCTTCCCTTGCCAGGAGGATCGCCACCCGGACCACGAGCGGACTCATACGCTTTGCCGCGAGGCGTGGTTCGCCGCAGGGCTTGAAAAAGTCGTCACCCGTTCGCGCGGGAACCGCCAGAAAGCATTCCGTCCGCGCGCATACTACCACTACATGCAGTGGTTCGAGTTCGTACCCAGCTTTGTCGTTGACGTCACTGCCGAATACGAGCAGAGGATGGAAGCGATGCAGGCCTACCGGTCGCAATTCCACAATCCTTCCAGCAGTGAACCCGAGACCATCCTGACAACGACGGAGTTTCAGGACATGGTCACCACCCGCCTCAAGTATTATGGAGATCGCATCGGGAAAAAATACGGAGAGGCATTCTTATCACCTGCGCCCCTCCGCATCGACGATATCCTCGCCCTCAACCGGTGAAGCATGCCGAACGTCCACCCCCTCATTGTTCACTTTCCGATCGCCCTGCTGACGGCTGCAGCCCTCTTCGAGTGTGCGGCGCGTTGGAGGAAGAGTGATGGTCTCTCCTTGGCCGGCTGGTGGACCCAATGCCTTGGGACGCTGGGGCTGGGAGCGGCTGCCCTTTCGGGCCTGCGGGCCGGAGAATCGGTCCACATCGACGGGGCATCGCTGGCGATATGGACGAACCACCAGGAGCTTGCCTTCGTCTCGACAGCACTTTTTGCGATCCTCCTGTTCTGGCGGATCGGCGCGCGCATGCGGATCCCCACCGGGCATCCATTTCTGTACTTGGCGGGAATGTGCGTCGCCGTTGCGTTGCTCTGGGGGACAGCGTGGTTTGGCGGCGAGATGGTCTATCGCCTTGGTGTCGGCGTAGGAGGTGTCCTCCATTGAACGTCGAAAGCGCTTAATGACGTCCGAACCGAAAATGCCTGTCAGGCCTGCTCGACGACGGTCTCCGGGCGCATTGCGGCCTCCTGTGAGCGCCGGACAATCGTGACAAGGAAACCCAACAGGAGCACAATCACGCCGGACCACACGAGATTGATGTAAGGCTTGACGCTGGCTTCTGCGATGAGGATATCCCGCGAGGGTGTCGCGTCCGCAACGACGCCGGCGAGGTTTTTCACGCCGATCTCCACGCGTGAATTCTCCTTCGCTTCCCTGTCGGGATGCATTGCGGTGATCGTAAATTCATACCCCCCCTCCATACGCGCGGCCTCGTCGCGCGATTCCCCCTGGTGCAAAACCTTCGCGGGAGTGACGGTGACCGGCGTGCCATTTCCTTTCCTCACTTTCAGGATCGCACCGATCCGGACATCCTTCCCTTCCAGCATCGCGGCCTTCTGCATCACAGGAAAATCAAAATCCATGAACGTGACGTCGAGGTCCCCGACCTTCCTCGTCTCTCCCCTTTTGAGTTCCAGCTTGGAAAGACCTTCCGCCTGCTCGCTTTTCTGCTCTAATGACAACGGGGCGAGGTAAAAATCCCGGGTGATGAGATTTGCGATATCCGGATTGCGCATGAGTCCGTCGTTGTACCCGCTGTAGAACATGATGGGCGCCACGGTGTACCTTCTTCCATCCCTGTCGACCTGCACATGGAACGCGTACTTCTCCCCTGCAATGGGAGAATACCCCAAATACGTCAACGTATAGCCGAGGGCTTCGACGGGCTTTCCCTGCGTCAGAGAGAT
>Ga0182017_10001915_pt1 | contig 15998 bp, 11 predicted proteins | sample 712E3DmetaG_FD_120492 | JGI IMG/M metagenome (GOLD analysis project Ga0182017, IMG submission 120492) | Permafrost microbial communities from Stordalen Mire, Sweden - 712E3D metaG | ecosystem: Environmental > Terrestrial > Soil > Wetlands > Permafrost | place: Sweden: Stordalen | collected... | reverse complement strand
GCCGTTGACCGGGTCGAGGTTGCGCGAGTAGCGCCGCGTGGCGTCGCTGTCCCAGTGCTCGTGGACGCCAAGGCTGGTGACGGGCTTGCCGCCCTGGAGATACACCGTCTTGGAGGGTGCATGCTCCGGGTCCGCCATTTCGAAGAGGTAGTCGTCGGCGTTTTCGCGAATGAGGATGCGCGGCTGGTTGATGGTCGGGTCGATGTTGTTCGCAGTTTGCGAGTGCAAGATGTCGAGGCCGACCGAATCGAGCGCCACCCCGTCCTGCGAGGCGAGCAGGCTGGCGGGCCAGTCGGGGTTCTCGTAGGGCTCGAGGCGGTTGTTGAACGGCGGATTGGGGAAATGCTGCGGGTACGAGCGCCACTTGCGGCCGCTATACAAACCGTCGAGCAGGTAAAGGATGGTCTTCGCGCCGAGGTTGGGCGAGGCTGCGAGATCGACCATCGGCGAGTAGGCGTGCGGGGTGGCCTGCTGGGTGGTGTCGATGGCAGGATGCAGTTCCCAGGTCCCCTTGATGGATCCGAAGTGATTTTTCCCCGTCATGCTCGCGGCGGTCTGCCCGGCATCGCCATCCTCCATGTTGTCGTAGGGATAGGAGTGCAATTTGAGCAGGGCGAAGTTGATGAGGTAGGTGGCCTGCTGGACCTGCTTCGGGATCATGCGCGCGTCGTTGTAGCTGCCCTTCGAATAGGCGATGCCCTCGACCCAATCGGCTGCTTCCAACCCGTGATGGTCGCCGAACGCGGGGTTGACGGGCTGGCCGGCCTTGGGCGCTTCATTCTGGACGAACCGGACGTCTTTGAATTCGGCCCACACCTTGGTCAGAATCGTCTGCGGCACGATGCGTCGGGCATCGTAGACGATGATGTCGGCCGGCACGACGTGGCCCCGGTTCACCAACTGGCGCAGGAGCGCCAGCACCGCCTGGGGCGCGGCGTCGATCTTGTTGTCAATCTTCTCCGGCTTGTCGGAGTTGTTGAGGTTAATTTTGACCGCGACGGTTTCGCCCGGCTGGTAGCTGCGCCCGTCCATTCCCCTCGCCCGCTGGTTGTAACTGCGGAAGATCCCGGTCCAGGCCGCTTCGTCGGTCTCCGCGCCGGTCAGGCGGCGCAGCACGGCGGACATCATGGCGTCGATGCGGGTCTGGTCGGTGTTCGCATCGGTCCACCATTGGTCGGAGTTCTGTTTCCAATTCCCGGCCCACTTGGCGGCTGCCGGGTCCCGCGCCCAGACCACGCGGCCGGGATGAATGCCGCGAGCGAGGCCGACCGGGGCGTTGGCGGGGCTCGGGGTCCAGTCAAAATGCGCCGGAGTCGTGGGCGCCAACGCTTCGGCCGCAACGGAAAACAACGCCGGCAGCCAAGCCGACAGGGCGGCGAGCACCGCGATCTTGAGGCCCAGGCGTGAAGCCTGGTGCGCGCCGGTCGCCAGGGAAGGAACGACAAAGGTGGGAGACATGGCGACAACCTTGCCCTTTTCCCGCCGGAATCGGGAGCCGTTTTGATTACGTTCTTCCACCTTCGCAATGTCTGCGGCTGAAAGGACTCCAGCGCCGGACCGCTCCCGTCGGCCCGCGCCGGCCCCTTTTCCACCCTTGCCCGTCGCCACGGTCGTCCGCCCGCCCTCGGTGGCAGTAGGGGCGAAGGATCGCGGGATCGGCCGGCCAATTTCGGGGCCAGCCCGATTACGCTTTTGCTGCAACCATCACTGGCGCTGCCGCGCCATCCGCGCGCGGTAGGCGCTCGGCGTGGAGCCGGTTTCCCGCCGGAAAGCCTCGATCAACCGCGAGGCGGCGGCGAAGCCGCAGCGTTCCGCCACCGCCTTCAGCGGCAGGTCGGTCGCCATCAACAACTGGCGGGCCTGAGCGATCCGCACCCGACGAATCTCCTGTGCCGGGGTGCGGTCCAGAAACCGCCGGAACCGCCGCTCCAGCGAATTGCGCGAGATCGGTACCTGGCGCAACAGGTCGCCGACGGACAGCGGCGTCGCGACGGACTCGTGAATGGCCGCCATCACTTTCGCCAGGACCGGATCGTCCGGGATGAGTTGCCGCGTCGAGCCCCGCGCCACCACGCCGAGCGGCGACAGCAGAGTCGACGACCGGGGCGGCGCCAGTCCGGCCAGCAGCCGGTGCAAGAGATCGGCGGCCCGATGCCCGATCTGCTCGGTCGCGAGGGCGATGCTGGACAGACCGGGCCAGACGAGGCGCGAGAGCGGGTCCTCATTGTCCACACCCAGCACGGCCACCTCGTTGGGGATCAGCATCCCGGCGTTCCGACACGTCTCCAACACCAACCGTCCGCAGACATCGTTGCTGGCCATCACCGCGAGCGGCTTGGGGCAGCGTTTCAGCCATTGCTCCAGCGCCCGGCGCTCCCCCGCCCCGGCCGCTTTTCCCAAGGGTTGAAAAACCGCGCAGTTCCGCCCGGTCTGGTTGATGGTTTCCGCAAAGGCCGCGGCCCGGACCGCGACATACGCGCCCTCGGTCAGGCCCACGAAACCATAGGTGACTGCGCGCAGCTCCAGCAGATGCTCGGCGCCGAGCCGTCCCACCATCCGGTCGTCACTTTGCACGCACAGACTCTCGGCTGCACCCGGCAACTGGCAGACGGTGACCACGGGCCAGGGCAGCGCCAGCAGACGGGGCGCGAGGCTCTTTTGATTCAGCATCACAATCAGCCCGTCGGGCGGCCACGCTTCCATCGCCGCCAACCCGGCCCGGTCGGGCTCCTCCACCCTGAACCGCCAGTGCGGGTGGTCCTTGGCGAAATCGGCGATGCCGCGCAGCACGCCGCGCCCGTATTCGGCTTTTTCCGAAAGGAGCAGACCGATTCTGGCGGTCTTCGGCATTCCCCGTTTGCGCATGGCCGTTGCTTCCGCCCAGTCAGCGGTAGAGCGCCGTGACCGGGGTGGCCGTGAGCACGTTGTACTGGCGCATGGCCAGGCGCCACCAATCGGCCAGCCGTTCAGCCGGCAATCGCCAGAGTTCCCGGTGCAGCCAGATCATCGACTCGGCGTCGAGCAGCAGCCCCATTTTCTGCTTCATCGTCAGCTCGCCCGGGCCCTCGGCCAGCAGCCGCTGCCGCAGCTGAAGGAAATACTCGCGCGCCTCCTCGCTCGGCCGCCGCAGGCGCAGCAGCGACACATGGGCCGCGTTGACGTAGGGATCGAGCACCGCCTGAAGCAGGCCGTAGTCGGCGCGTAGCGGTTCGATCGGCCGCAAGCGTTTGTAGCATTCGTCGAGATTCTGCCGCAGGCGCCGCAGCTCGTAACCGGGTCGCGATTCCTCCGGTGTCAGAAACAGGCCCAGCCTTCGCGCCCCGCGTCCCAGACCGGCCTGGCCGAGAAAGATCGACAGCGGGATGGAAAAAACGAGCCCCGCCAATACCGGGCTCAGCCACCAGAAAAACGGCGGCGCCAGGATGTAGGCCGAGATGCCCCAGACGAGACCGAATGCCGTGTGCCCCGCGTGCGTCAGGATGGCCTCGCGCCAGTCTGAGTCGTGCTCCTCCTCCACCCCCCGGCGCTGAGTGACCCAGGCCACACCCTGGCCCAGCAAGGTGAAGAGGACGAACTTGCTGTTGAACAGCATGTGAATGGGCGCCACAAGCGCGGAGACGACGGTCTCCAGCAGCGCGCTCGCCACCAGACGCACCGGACCGCCAAACGCCGCGGCCAGCTCGCGGTCGCGCAGCGTCACGAGAACGCCCAGCACCTTGGGCAGGAAGAGCAGTAGCATCGTGAACGTAAACAGGATCAGCGCCTCGGGCACGCCCAAGGAATGTCCCAATACCGTGAAATCCAACGTGGCAGCCGGGGCAGCGCCGCTCGTGACAAGGCGGAAGACATCAATCGTGCTCAGCAGGAGGAACAGCAGCCACAGCGGCGAGGCGATGTAGGCCATGATGCCGAAGAAGAGGTGCAGGCGGCTCACCGGCCGAAAGCCGCGCGCGAACAGCAACCAGCTGTGCTGCAGGTTGCCCTGGGACCACCGCCGGTCGCGCTTCGCGCTGTCGATCAGGGTGGGCGGGCCCTCCTCCCAACTGCCTTCCAGGTCGGCCGCCATCCACACCTGCCAGCCGGCCTTGCGCATCAGGGCCGCCTCCACGAAATCGTGGCTCAGAATCCGCCCGCCGAACGGCTCGCGGCCCGGTAGGTCGGGCAGGCAGCAGTATTCCATGAACGGTTGCACGCGGATGATCGCATTGTGGCCCCAATAGTTGCCCTCATGCTGCTGCCAGTAGTTGAGACCCGCCAGGAAGAGCGGGCTGTAGAGCCGGTTGGCGAACTGTTGCAGGCGGGCGTAGAGCGTCCGGCCGTTCACAATCCGCGGCGCCGTCTGGATGATGCCGACGCCGGGATTCTTTTCCATCATCGCCACCAGCCGCACCAGGCTCCGGCCGGTCATCAGGCTGTCGGCGTCGAGCACGACCAGGTAGCGGTAGTTGCTTCCCCAGCGCCGGAGGAAGTCGGCCACATTGCCGCTCTTGCGGTTGATGGCCTGGCGGCGCTTGCGATAGAAGATCCGCCCAAAGCCGCCGACCTGCTTGCACAGCTCGATCCAGGCGACCTCCTCCTGGATCCATTGGTTCGGCTCGTTGGAGTCGCTGAGGATGAAGAAGTCGAAGTGCTCCAGGTGGCGCGCCTCCTGCAGGGACCGGTAGATCACGCGCAGTCCCTCGTAAACGCGGCTGACATCCTCGTTGAAGACCGGCACGACAACCGCCGTGCCCGCCAGTGGCGGAGCCTCGCCGGCCGCCCAGTCGACCGTGCGGGTGATCCGGTAGGCATCGCCGCCGCGGTTGACCACGTAGAAGCCGAACATCGCCATGCAGAAGCCGGTCGCGATCTGCGCGAACAGGATGACAAACAGCGCGAGCAGGGCGACGCCGAGCGCGCCTGCCCCGCCGCGCCAGAGCAGGTCGGCCATGAACCAGGTGGCGATGCTGGTGAGAACGAGGATGCTGGTAAAAAACGCGAACCGCCGCCGGGAGATCGCGCGCCGGTTCAGCCGGTTGGTGGCAAAGAGTTTCATGGCCGAGCCTGCATCCGGGCTACCGCGTTGCGCGGAAGATCGCCGCCAGCGCCGCAAGGAACAGGACCCAGAGCACGAGCGTGTGCAACAGGGGCCACTTCTCCAGCCGCTCCATGGTCTCGCCCGCCGCCTCCGAGATGGGCCCAAGGTCGATCGGACGCGGCACCATGCTCGACACCGCGAGGTCGGGCCCAGCCTCGATCGAGCTCTGCTGCATCGCGCGGGCAAACTCGGGCGGCACCTGTTCCTCATCCAGGAACGCATAGGGCCAGCGGGTCGGCCCGTCCGTCAGCAGCAGGGCCAGGCGGCCATTGACCGCGATGCGATCGTGCGGGAGGTCGCGCTCGCCCAACACCTCGCTGAACCAGGCATCCATCATGCGTTCGGCCTCCTCGGCGGCCAGGATGGTGGGCGCAACGGCCTGGGTCTTCTCGTGGCGGCGCGCAGCGCGTTCGAGGATGCGCAGGATGAGCCGGCTCTGGTGCAGCCGGTTGTGGATGCGGTGCGCCCGCAGGTAGTCCTCCACCCGCAGGTAGGCGTCGTTCCACTCGTCCAGCGTGCCGGTCCGCGGCTGGAAGGTGGCCAGTCCCCGGCCTACGGATTCCAGAGATAGCTCCATGTTTCGGTCAAAACATGAAGCGGCTTCCGGAGGAAGCAACGCAGTTCAACCGCCCGGCCCGAGCCGTCGGGCTGCAGCGCGAACGCGGCGCGCCAGGTGCCGTTGTTGGTGTTTTTCTGCAAGGTCACGGTGCCCGGCGCCAGCCCGGCGCCAGCCCCGACCGAGACGACGGGTTCGATGGCCGGATCGGCGGGCTGCGCATTCAGGTAGGGACCATCGAAGTCGACGATAAACCGCGTGAGTGTCGGCTGCTTGAAGACGGTGGAAATCCGGGTGGCAGCGGCATAGCCGGCGGGCGGCCGCCGCATCCCGTCCAGGTACCAGGACAGCCGGTACTCAAATTCGAACGGTTCGCCGGGAGGAGGCAGGCTCGCCGGTACCCAGAAGGCGACGATATTATCGCCGGTTTCGTCGGCGGCGGGAAGCTCCACCAGCCGCACCTCGCCGGTGCCCCACTCCCCCACCGGTTCGATCCAGGCACTTGGCCGCAGGTGGTAGTGGGCCTCGAGATCCTGATAGTGTTCAAAGTCGCGGTCGCGCTGGAGCAGTCCGAAACCGCGCGGATTCTCGTCCGCCAGCGCCGTGACGCGCATCCGCTCGGGGTTGACCAGCGGCCGCCACAGCCACTCGCCACTGCCGCGCTGCAGCAACAGGCCGTCGGAATCGTGCACTTCGGGGCGGAAATCGCCATGCGTCGTCCGTGAGTTCTCGCCGTGCCAGAACATGCTCGTGAGCGGCGCCAGCCCGACGACCTGACCCGTCGCGCGGCGATAGATCGCCGCCCGGACCCGCACTACCGTCGCCGTGCCCGGGGTGATGTCGAACCGGTAGGCCCCCGCCACGCCGGGACTATCCATCAAGGCGAACACGGTGAAATCGTGCGCGTCGGGCGCCGGCTGCTGCACCCAGAATTCCTCAAACACCGGGAATTCCTCTCCCCCGGGCTCGCCGGTGTTGAGCGCCAGGCCGCGGGCGGACAGACCGTAAAAGGCCTTGCGACACAGTAGCCGGAAGTAGCTCGCGCCCTGGAAGGCGCCCAACTCGTCGCCGGGTTTGTTCAGGTCGTAGAGGATGCGGAAACCGGCGAAACCCAGCGTGTCCGGCAGCCCGGCGGAGCGGGCGGAGTCATCATAGAGAAACAAACGGTGGTCGAACGCGATGTCGCGCGATTGGCCGCGGTCGAGCAGTTCGTGGACCTGCACCGGATGATTGTAGATAAAGCCGGGATGAAAGAACTGGAGCTGGAACGGCAGGCGTTCGCGGCGCCACCAGGTGCGGTCTGGGTTGAAGTTGATCTTCCGGTACTCATCGTAGTTAAGGTTGAGCAGGGATCGGGGCACCGCGCTCGGGCGGGCGCGGTAAGGCTGGGCGGCGAGCCGCTTCGCCTGGAACCGCAGCACCTCGAAGTCAAACCTGTCTTCGGCGGCGCGCGCGCCGGACACGGTCCAAACCGCGGCTGCGCAGATGAGCCAGAGGGAACAGCGTTTCATCAGTGGAAATAGTTGCGTTGCTTTTCCTGGACGGCCAGGCCCGCCCGTTCCATGACGGCGAGGAAGTCCTCCCAGGCGGCGCGTTTGGCCCGGCGCGCCGCGCCCTCTCCCTCGGCTTCCTTCCGCAGCAGGTAGCTCGGGTGATAAGTCACGCGCAAAGGCCGGCCGCGGTATTCGTGCCAGCGGCCCCGCACCTCGCCGAGGGATCTGAAGCTGTGCGCGCCAAGGAGGCCGCGGGCCGCCGTGGCCCCGAGCGCGACAAGAATCTTGGGATCCACGACCTCAATCTGCGCCGTGATCAACGGCAGGCAGAAGGCCGTCTCCGCCGGCGTCGGTTCCCGGTTGCCGATTTGCAGCCCGCCGGGGGCGGTCGGCAACTCGGGTCGCCAGTTCATGATATTGCCGATGTAGACGTCGCTCCGTTCGAGGCCCATCGCCTTGATCATCTTCGTGAGCAGCTGGCCGGCGGGGCCGACAAAGGGTTCGCCTTGCTGTTCTTCGTCCGCGCCGGGCGCCTCGCCGACAAACATGATCTTCGCGTTGAGGCTGCCCACCCCAAACACCACCTGCCGGCCCGGCCGCACATGGGCCCGACACACCGGGTGGTTGAGCACAAGGTCCCGCAACGCCCGCCAGCGGGTCGCCTTGTCGCCGGACGGCAGGGTGACCTCAGGCGGCGGGAGCTGATCTGGCCCCGCCGGGGGCTGGGTTTTGGGTTCTGGGTTTTGGGTTTTGAGTTCTGGGTTCTGGGTCAGGTCGGTTTCCGGCCGGGTCGCCGAAGCCTCGGCGGGGGCGGGTATCCGGGTTCCGGCATTCCGCGCGGCGACCATCTGCCGCAGGGTTGCCAGGCTTCCCTCGGACACAGGCACCGTCTTCACCCCGGCGGTCTTCAGCCGTTTGAGTTCATCGGTGAGGGCGAGGAGGACAGAGCGCATGGGATGGGCGATTGAACCGCAAATGGATGATCCGGATCAATACACTTGTTGGAGCGGTACCGAGCGAAGCGACATCCACCTTTGCTCGCGTTTGCGGGCGAGAAGTCGCCTGCGAGCAGGCTCCCATACCCATCTGGTTCTGTCCGGCATCAGGTCGCGCGGTAGCTCAGCAGCTTTTCGACATATTTGCCGAGCAGGTCGAATTCCAAATTCACCGGGTCGCCGGGGCGTTTCTCCCGCAGGTTGGTCACTTCAATGGTATGCGGAATCAGCCAGACCGCGAGCGCATCGCCGTCCACCTCCGCCACGGTGAGCGAGATGCCGTCGATCGCGATGCTGCCCTTGTGCACGAGAGAGCGGCCCGAGCCCGCGGGCCCGCGCACCCGCAGGAAGTAGTCCGCGCCGCGCGGTTCGAACACTTCGACCGTGCCGGGACCGTCGATATGGCCGGTCACGAAATGGCCGCCGACCTTGCCATCGAAATGCAAGCTGCGCTCGAGGTTGACCAGGCTGCCCGGACGCAAGGCGGAGAAGCTCGTCAGGCGCCGCGTCTCTTCCAATACGTCGAAACCGAGCTGCCCGCCTGCGGTTTGCACCACTGTGAGACAGCATCCGTTCACCGCCAGGCTGTCGCCGACGGCGAGATCGACGGCGGTCCGGTCGGCGGCCACGACCAGCCTCCACGCCAGCGCCGCGCGCTCGAAGGAAACGACTTTCCCGGCCTCTTCTACAATCCCCGTAAACATGGCCTGCTTGGTTAAACCGTCGGCGCTGTCGAGGCGAGGAAACTCGTCCTTGTCGCGTGCCCCCCTCGCGGGTATGTCAAACGGGCCGGAATGGCGCCGCCGCCCCGCCCGGCGACTCCCCCTTCCCTTCCGCTTCATCGGCCCCCCACCGGAGACACACCTTGCGCGGACTGTCGAATCCCCCTTCGTCGCTGTGAAACCAACCACCATCTTCGTCACCGGCTCGACCGGGTTCATCGGAACGAAACTGGTCAACGCCCTCGTCGGGCAGGGGCATACCGTCCGCGCGCTTACGCGCGCCGCCAGCAACCGCGACGGCCTGGCGCACGAGCGCATCCAGTTCGTGCCGGGAGATATCATGAGCCCCGACTCCCTGGTAGCGGGCATGCAGGGGTGCACGCACGTTTTCCATCTGGCCGCGTATGCCAAGAATTGGGCGCCCGATTCCGCGAGGTTCTTCCAGCAGAATGTCGTCGGCATGCGGAACGTGTTCGCGGCCGCGAGGCAAACCGGCATTCAACGCGTGGTTTGGACGTCGACCATTGTCACCTTCGGCCCGACCGCTCCCGGTGTAGTGGGTGACGAAACCATGCCGCGGCTCACTGATCGCTTTTATACGGAATATGAAGAGAGCAAAGCCATCGCCGAGCAGGAAGCGCTCCGCATGGCGGCGGAAGGATTCCCGGTGGTCATCGTCAATCCGACCCGCGTTTATGGACCAGGGAAGTTGACGGAGGGGAATTCCCTCAGTTTGATGATCGACCAGTACGACCGCGGCCGGATGCCCATTCTACTCAACCACGGAATCAACGTCGGCAACTATGCCCTGGTGGACGATCTGGTGCGCGGACATTTGCTGGCCATGGACAAGGGACGCACCGGCGAGCGCTACATCCTCGGCGGCGAGAATGCCTCCTTGAAGCACTTTTTTGTCTTGGTCGACGAGGTCAGCGGGAAGACGCACTTCCAGCTAAACCTTCCGCCGAAGATGGGACTCGCTTATGGCGCGATCCAGAAGTTCGCGGCCCGGGCCTTCGGCCTCTATCCGCAGATCACCACCGGCTGGGTGCAGACCTTCCTGCAGGATTGGGCCTATTCCTGCGCTAAAGCCGAGCGCGAGCTCGGCTACACCTACACCCCCCTCAAGGAAGGCATCCGCCTGACTTACGCGTGGCTCCTCCACCAGCGCCAACCCTCCCGAGGGCCATCATGAACTGGTTCGAGCATCCCCCTTCATTGCCCCGGCTTTTCTCCGGTGAGCACAGGAAACCGACGATCATCCTTCTTCTGGCCCCCCTCCTGATCACGACCTGGAAGTATTTTGGAACCCCGGCCTTCTATGCCGCGCACCTGGCCTCGTCGTGGGTGTGGCGGAACGACCCAGGATGGACCGGCGCGGCCTACAGCTTTTTCAGCGCATTGATCTTGTTTGGACTGATTCCGTTTCTGGTCATCCGATTCGTGTTTCGCGAAAGACCGTCCGTTTACGGTGTCCAGATTGGCGATTGGAGGTTCGGGTTGCTGGCGGCCGCCATCATGGCTCCGGTCATGATCGCGCTGTCGTATCCCGCCGCCCGAGACCCGCAGTTCCTGGCCGAGTATCCATTGTTCAAAGGGGCCGGTGCCTCGGCCGCGTCGTTTCTGCCGTATGCCTTGCTGTATCTCGTCTATTACAGCGGATACGAAATGCTCATGCGGGGTTTCATCCAGTTCGGCTTGCGCCAAAAATTCGGCGATGGGTATGCCATCCTCATCCAGACCGCCATCTCCTGCCTCTTCCACCTCGGTAAACCCGCCGGGGAAATCTATTCTTCGGTGCTCGGCGGGCTGCTTTGGGGCGTGGTGGTCTTTCGCTCCCGCTCGCTTTTTTACGTGCTGCTGGTGCACTGGCTGCTGGGCGTGTCGCTCGACTATTTCATATGCTTTCGATAGACGGGCCCCCCGCGCGGGAATTGCGGCAGGTTTCCCTCCGGCATCCCGGGTGGAGGGGTTCGCCGGCAGCAAGGCCGGCCGGCCCGCCACGCATCGAGGAGGACATTCCAGCGGGAGGAGGCCCACGCAAACGATCATGACCGGCAAGCGACTTGTTATCGGCGGCCTCAGATTGCGCGCCACAGACGGAATAATCCTGGCCGCGCTGGCCTTTTTCAGCCTGCTCGCTGTGATCGCTTGCGCCCGGGTGCCCGATTGGTGGCTGCTGGTCCTGGAGAACCTAGGCGTCGGCCTGGCGTACCTTCTCTTCAACTGGTGCAGCGACCAGGCGACGAAGAGGTTCGCGAAATTCTCCCTCCGGGTGGTCGCCGTGACACTCGCCTATGCCTACCTGTTCGGCGCCGTGGATCCCCTGCAGCTCATCCTGCATGGGCGGTGGATGGACGAGGAGGTGCTCGCCGCTGAGCGATGGATCTTCGGCGTACAACCGACCCTCTGGCTGGAAGGCTGGGTTTCGCGGCCGCTGACGGAATGGATGATGTTCTGCTATGTCATCTACCTTCCGCTATATCCGGCGCTCTGCGGCATCATCTATTACCGGCGCGGCGAACTCGCGATGGAAGACTATTTGTTCACGCTCGGGTTCACCAACATCCTCTGCGATCTCGGCTTCATCCTCTTCCCGGTGGCAGGCCCGATGTATCACATCAGGCAGCTCTACACGGTTCCGCTGGAGGGCTGGGTCTGGACTTTTCTGGGCGAAGGCATGCGCAAATACCTGCAATTCGCCGGCGGATCGATTCCCAGCCCGCATGCCGCTGCCGCCACCATCATGTGGCTGATGGCGTACCGTTACCATCGCAGATCATTCTGGGTGCTCGCTCCGGTCATCGTCACGCTCTACGTCTCGACCTTCTATTGCCGGTACCATTATTTGAGCGATGCGGTGGTGGGAATCGTGGTCGCAGGGCTGGCGCTGGCGATCGCCCCGCGGCTGATGAAAGCTTGGGATCGAGTGGCCGACCGAAACGCGCACGCGGAAAGAAGCCCGGCGCAATCGGGCGGGTGATCGAGGATCCGGCCGCAACGCCACCGTAAGGCAGCGGCGGTTCGCGCCGGCCCTTTCCCGCCGAGCCAGTTTTCGATCCCTCAACCGCCGCGGATGAGGCGGGAGAGGAAACCGCGTTGCAGCGCGGGCGCAGCCGAAACGGGCCTGCCGCCCGGGCTGGGCGCGCCGGGCTGCGCCGGAGCGCGCTGCCGTCGTTCCTGATGCCGTCCAACGCCGTGGCCGCCGTGCTGCGGGCCATGGCTGCGCCCGCCCCCATGTCCGCCGCGGTACCCGCCCCCGCGGCTGGATCGGCCGCGGCCGCCCGCACCCGGTTGATCGGGCCGCGCCGGACGCAGGGTGAAAGGCGCGTAGTCGAACGCGTCGAGTTTCTGCCGCGGGACCGACTGGCCGATGAAGCGCTCAATGGCGCGCACCTCGCTCTCCTCTTCGGGAGTCGTGAGCGTGAACGCATCGCCCACCGCCTGCGCGCGACCGGTGCGGCCGATGCGATGCACGTAGTCCTCGGGGGTGGCGGGCACGTCGTAGTTGATCACGTGGGAGATGCCGGCGACATCGATGCCGCGCGCAGCGATGTCCGTGGCGACCATCACCTCGTATTTGCCGCTCTTGAAACCCTCCAGCGCCTCGACCCGCTGGTTTTGCGAGCGGTTGGCGTGGAGGACGGCGACGGAGTGGTTGGCCGTCCGGAGGCGGCGGGCGATCCGGTCGGCGCCGTGCTTGGTCCGCGAAAAGATGAGCACGCTGTCAAAATCGGTCCGCGCGAGCAGGGCCAGCAGCAGCTCGAATTTCTGCACCTGGGCCACGGGATACATCGCATGCTTGACCGTCTGGACCACCGCGCGGGAGACACCCACTTCGACGCGCACGGGCTGATGGAGCGCAAAGGCGGCCACCGCCGCGATTTCGGGCGGCACGGTGGCCGAAAAGAACAGCGTCTGCCGCTTGGTCGGGCACGCGTGGATGATGCGCTTGACGTCGGGCAGGAATCCCATGTCGAGCATGCGGTCCACTTCGTCGAGCACGAGCACCTCGAGAGTGTCAAACCGCAGGCCCTCCCCCATGAAATCGAGCAAGCGGCCCGGCGTGGCGACGATGACGTCGACGCCACGCCGCAATTCGGTGCGCTGGTGGCCATAACCCACCCCGCCATGCACCACGAGCGCCCGCAGGTCGGTGAAACGGCCAAGGTCGCGGAAGGAAGTCTCGACTTGGGCGGCGAGCTCGCGGGTGGGCTCGAGCACGAGCACGCGGACGCCACGCGCCGAGTGCACGCCGAGGCGCTGCAGGATGGGGAGGGCGAACGCGGCTGTTTTGCCGGTGCCGGTCTGGGCCGAACCGATCAGATCCTTGCCCGCCAGTACGGTCGGGATAGCGCGCAACTGGATGGGCGTCGGGTCGGTGTAGCCCATGGCTTGGATGCCACGGAGGATGTTCGGCGCAAGGCCGAGAGCTTTGAAGGGCATGAAACTCGAGATCGTTTCAGGAAACCGCGCCCCGCGCGAAGATATTTCACTTCAATTTGACGCGGCGCACGGCGGTCTCGCCGCCACGGCTGGTCAGCAGCACGAAATCAGCGCGGCCTTTGTCGGCGTCGATCGCCGCGAGCGCGGCGACCGTCTCGGCATAGGTTTTGACCTCGTGGCCGTCGATCTCGCGGATCCAGTCGTCGAACTCCAGCCCGGACATGGCCGCCGGGCTGTTCGGCTTCACGAAGTCGACGATGACCCCGGCCTGGTCGGCCAGTTTGGTGCGGCGGGCGATGCCATCGCCATAGAGGAATTCGCGCACGGTGAAACCCAGCCGTTCAAAATATTGACGATCCGCCTCGCGGATGATCTTGGGTTCGTCCCCCAGCATGACCTCCAGGTCGACCCGCCGGCCGTCGCGCAGCACCGTCAAGCCGAGCTTGTCCCCGGGGAGCCGCCGATCGATCTCGCGCTCGAGGTACGTGACCACAGTCTGGTCGGGTTTGAAGCGGGGCAATGGATGCCCGTCCACGGCTACGATGATGTCGCGACCCTTCAGTCCAGCCTTCTCGGCCGGGCTACTCTCGAGGACCTCGCTGACCACGAGGGCGGACTGGTTGTCGAGGTTGAGGAATTTCGCGACCTCCGGCGTGACGGGCTCGAGCCCGAATGCGCCGAGCCACGGCAGCGGTCGACCCGCCGGATTCCGCGGAATGCGGCCCAAATAGGGCAATACCTCTTTCGCGAGGAGAAACACGCTACTCTCCTCCACATTGACGAGCACGACCGGCTGGCCGCGCTCCCGATGGGAGAACATCAGGTAGTTCTGTCCAAAGGAGCTGAGGGCGAGACCGACCAGGGCGCCTTCCCGATCGAACACCGGCAAGCCGGGCCCCGCCACCTCGGCGGCGGTGATGGCGGTCATCTGCGGCATGGGCTCGATCAGACCGACGCGGCTCGTCAGGAAGTACGGATGGAAATCCTCATCCTTGCCCCGCAAACCGATGCCCCAGACTTCGTCAGCCAGGCGCGGTTCCGGCGTCCCGTCGCGCACCCACGCGGTGACCGGCACCAGCTGGGGGCGGAGCTTATCCTCCGCGCGGAAGAAATGCCAGCCGGTCAAAACATCCTGGCCGAGGTATTGGGCGCCATAAGCCGTGGCGGAATTCGGCCGGTAGACCTTGAAGTCCTTGAGCTGCCGGACCGAAACGCGGGAACCGATGGCGGAAGGCGGGAGCACGATGGTGCCATCGGCATCGACGCACAGGCCGAGCACGCTCACCGGCTGGCGGTCGAGTTCGTTCTCAATCAGGAACTCGACGGTGACGCACGAATTGACGCGCTCCGCGAACAGCGCCGGCAAGTCGGCGGCGCGCAGTGGGAGCAGGACGACGAAGGCAACGGCAACAGCGCGCAGGACCGTGAGGACCGGCGATGGCCGCACCCCGGGTCCATATGGATCGCGTGCAAGCACGCTCCTACAGGCCACCTGCCGAAAGACGCGACGGACGAATCGGTTCATGGTTTCAAGACGTAGAGAGCGACCCGCCGGTCACGGATCGCCTCGACCAGGAGGGAGGCGGGTTGCGCTTCAAACTGTTGATAGGCGCGCTTGAGCAGATCGAGCTCGTTGACCGGCTGCTGGTTGATCTTGGTGACGATGTCGCCCGGGATGAGACCCGCCACGGCCGCGGGGAATCCGCCCTGCACCCCGAGTACGATCACACCCGTGTCGCTGTCGAGTTGGTTCTCCCGGGCGTAGGCGCGCGAGACCTTGCGCACGCTGAGTCCCCACTTCTCAAAGGCCCACTCCTCCCCCACCCGGCTTTCCAATTTCTCGGTTACCACGGGGATTTCAATCGTCTGGTTCCCGCGCTTGACGTCGAGCCGCACCGTCGAACCGACGGGCAGGCTGGCGATCATGTCCTGGATCGGCGGGAGTTGCTCGGGGAAACGGCCGTCGACCCGCTGCCCGCCGACGGCCAGGAGAATGTCACCGCCGCGCAGGCCAGCCCGGGCGGCCGGCGAGCCCGGATCGACGCTATTGATGAGCATGCCCGTGTTGAGCGCGAGGGCGTAGAAGCGCTCCAGGTCCTGGAGCGTGCCGGGCACCAGGCCGATGTAGCTGCGCGTGATGCTGCCCGCCGCCGTCAGGCGGTCGACGACGCGATGCGCCACGTTGGCCGGGATGGCAAACCCGAGGTTGTCGGCGCCGACATACGCCCGCGAATTGATGCCCACGACCTTGCCGTCCTCGGTGACGAGCGGGCCGCCGCTGTTGCCGGGGTTGATCGCCGCATCGGTCTGCAGCCAGGTGTTGAAGGAGCCCGTTTCGTAGCCCTGCACGCCCTCGCGGTCCTCGAAATAGCGCCGGTTGTTCGAGATGATGCCCCGCGTCACGGTTCGCGTCAGGCCGTACGGTGTCCCGACGGCATAGACCGTCTCGCCCGGGAACAGCGTCTCGGAGTCGCCGAAGGCGGCATGTTGGAACGACAGGCCGCGGCGTTTCACCTCGGCGAGGTCCAGGCGGATCAGCGCGAGGTCCGTCCAATGGTCCCAGCCGACCAGCTTCGCATCCACGCGTTCCAGACTGGGCAACGTGATGGACACTTCGATCGCCCGGGGATTGGCGACATGCGCGTTGGTCAGGACGAGGCCGTCCGCGGACAGGATCACCCCGGACCCCACGCCGGCCACGAACCGGCG
>Ga0182017_10001913_pt1 | contig 16009 bp, 19 predicted proteins | sample 712E3DmetaG_FD_120492 | JGI IMG/M metagenome (GOLD analysis project Ga0182017, IMG submission 120492) | Permafrost microbial communities from Stordalen Mire, Sweden - 712E3D metaG | ecosystem: Environmental > Terrestrial > Soil > Wetlands > Permafrost | place: Sweden: Stordalen | collected... | reverse complement strand
TTGCCGGTATCGATGCATGGATCCTTGTCCTGGATACCAAAGGGATCAATGTCTGGTGCGCAGCCGGAAAAGGGACATTCGGGACGGAGGAACTGGTCCGGAGAATCGGATGCACCGGTCTTCCCGCCATTGTCAAGCACCAGAAAATCATCGTACCCCAGCTGGGGGCCCCGGGCATCGCATGGCCTGAGGTAATGCGGAAGTCGAAATTTCTGGTCGAATTTGGCCCGGTCCGGGCAAGAGACCTCCCGGAATACCTCAAAACGCACAAAGCAACAGCGGCGATGCGGATGGTGGAGTTCCCACTGAAAGAACGGCTGGTCCTGACTCCTGTAGAATTTATCCACACTGCTCTTGCGATGGTCATCGTTGCAGCGCTCCTCTGGCTTCTTGCCGGCCCCGTTGCTGCGCTTGCAGGAGTGTCCGCGGTATTTGCCGGAACAGTACTTTTCCCTGCATTGCTCCCGTACATTCCGACGCAGGACTTCTCCACCAAAGGGCTGATCCTGGGACTTATCATCGCTATTCCCTTTGCAGTATCGTTTGGCACAAATCCTACCCTGCCCGGCTGGGCGAATGCAGCAGGCGCAGCAGTTGCATTGCTGATTATGCCTGCGGTGATTGCATACTTTGCCCTGAACTTTACCGGTTGTACAACCTTCACTTCACGAACCGGAGTGAAAAAGGAGATCTTCCGGTATGTACCGGTCATGGCACTGCTGGCCGGTGCCGGGGTTATCCTCGGCATTGCACTTGGGATTGGCCGGCTTTTGGGGGTGATCTGATGTTCGACTCTGGTGCGGCTCATCAGAGCCCGAAGAGGGAGAAGAATCCATCAGGATTCTTCGACTCATATACCGAGACAAGCCTGAAATATTATCCCGAACGGTGTATCAACTGCAAACGCTGTACGCAGGTCTGCCCGCATACCGTGTTTGCCGAAGGAAAGGATCATGTCGAGCTCGCACAACCGGCCTCCTGCATGGAGTGTGGGGCCTGCGCCCTCAATTGTCCGGTCCAGGCAATCGAAGTGCAGAGCGGTGTGGGCTGCGCATGGGCAATGATCGCTGCTGCTCTCCGTGGAAAGGACATGGATAGCGGGGAGTGCAGTTGCGGCGGGACAGAAAGCACCTGCTGCGGTCAGTCACAGGAACCATCCTGCGGTTGTGAGGAGAAATAATGGGAAAAACACGGGTCCTCTTCATCTGTACGGCCAATGCAGCCCGTTCCCAGATGGCCGAAGGGCTCCTTCGCGCAAAATATGGCGACCGGTACGAAGTCTTCTCGGCTGGTACCCGCCAGTCAAAGGTGAGCACCCGGGCCATAACCGTTATGCAGGAGATCGGGATCGATATCTCGCACCACCGTTCGAAAACACTTGCAGAACTGGAGCGAGAAACGTTTGACCTCGCTTTTACCCTCTGTGATAATGCCCATGCGGTCTGCCCGATCGTCCCCGGCGCAAGAAAGACGATCCATAAAGGATTTGCTGACCCCCACCTGACACCGGGCACTGAAGAAGAAGTCCTTGACGGGTACCGGAAGGTCAGGGACGAGATCGCAGCATGGATCGATACAATCTTCGGTTAACCCCCTTTTTACAACAACATTGATGAACTGCCATCGCATTCATTGAATTATTTACCTGCGTGAGTGTCATGAGCGGGAAAAAGAAGGATATCTTCACGGAATCCATCGAACTCCACGAAAAGTATCACGGAAAGCTTGAGGTCTATTCCAAGGTCCCCCTCACAAACCGTCACGATCTCTCACTTGCATACACCCCCGGTGTTGCTGCAGTCTGTAAGGAGATTGCCAGAGACAAAAATCTCGCCTACAAGTACACGCTCAAGGCCAACACCATCGCTATCGTCACGGACGGCTCGCGGGTGCTCTCACTCGGGAACGTCGGGGGATACGCGGCAATCCCCGTTATGGAGGGAAAAGCCCTCCTTTTTAAGAAGCTCGCGGATATCGACGCATTCCCCATCTGTTTTGAGAGTTATCACACGGAATTTGTCGACGAAGTGAAAAACCTCGCGCCGGTCTTTGGCGGGATCGCGCTTGAGGACATTGCAGCCCCCAAATGCTTTGAACTTGAGGAGGCATTACAGGGGATTGGTATCCCGGTGATGCATGACGACCAGCACGGGACTTCTGTCGTGGTGCTCGCCGCCCTGATCAACGCCTGCCGGGTAACCGGAAAGCGGTTCGAAGACCTCAATATCGTGGTGAGCGGGGCAGGGGCTGCGGGATACGCCATTACACGGATACTCCGCTGCATCGGGTATAACCCGGACCTCTGCAGCAGCGTGAACGACATCATAGTCTGCGATTCGAAAGGGATTATCCACCGCCACCGTGAAGGACTGTACACCAACAAATACAAGTTCATTATTGCAGACGAGACCAACCGCGAGGGAAGAACCGGCACGCTCGAAGATGCCATGAGCGGTGCTGATGTCTGCATCGGTGTGTCCGTCCCGGCGATCATCACCCCCGCAATGGTCCGGTCCATGAACACGGACCCGGTGATATTCGCGCTTGCCAACCCGGTACCGGAGATCCTGCCCCACGATGCCCATATGGCCGGTGCTGCCATTGTCGGGACAGGGCGGGGCGAGTACCCCAACCAGATTAACTACGCGCTCGCCTTCCCGGGCATCTTCCGGGGAGCTCTCGATGTGCATGCCACCCGCATCTCGGATGAAATGAAAGTCGCTGCAGCCCACGCTCTTGCCGATTATGTCGCCCATCCGCAGAAGAACCGGATCCTCCCACCGGTCCTTGACCGGAACGTTGTCAAGGCAGTTTCCCGGGCGGTGAGTGCCGCGGCGGTTGCAAGCGATTGTGCCCGGTCGATTGACTGAACAGGAGAGGGGGGCGCCAGCGAACCTCACGGGATTTTCAGGAGACGGCAGACTTTTTCCATGAGTGCATGGTGTCGGCAGAGATGGTCCATGAAGGCGTTGCTGCGCTCCCCTTCCTCAAGCGGTGACCAGCTCAGGCCACAGTCCGTCTCCCAGAGCACCAGCCCTTCAGCAGGGGCCGGTGATAAGGGTTTGTCAATTTTTCCCTCAAGATACTGCAGAATACATTCCCCTTCTCTGTCACCACTTCCCACGCGGAGGAGTGCTGTCGCCATGCACCGCACCTGGTGCCACAGGAAACTCTCCGCGGTCACTTCGAGATAGAGAGACCCGTCCTCCTCGGCGATACGGATTGCAAGGATATTTCGCAGAGGATTCTTATCCTTCACCCGGGCAAAGTTCGAGAAATCGTGGATGCCCAGAAAGTGCCGGGATGCCTTCTCCATCTCCTCCTTTTTCTGGGGGACTTCCGAAAAGTAATAGCGGTACGTCCGGCACTTTGCATCGTACCGCGGGTGGAACGCTGCGGGCACTTCTGCATAGGCAGAGCACCAGAGATCCGGCGGGAGCTGGAGGTTGATCGTCCCGATCGCACGGTCAGGTGATTCCGTGGTAAACGCAATAACCTGCCCTCGTGCATGGACGCCCCGGTCCGTTCTGCCGGCCGACTGGAAACCGGCCTGCCGCCAGTCTTCGAACAGGCTCAGCCGCTGGCAGGCCGCAATGAACTCGCTTTCCACGGTGCGGCCGGACCCCTGCATCTGCGAGCCGAAAAGCCGGCTGCCAAGATACGATACCCTGAAGGCCAGTCTCACCGGAGCTGGACGTGCCGGGTTATCCTTTTTATCTTCTTCCATGTGTTGTTGATCGACTGGCGGGTATAGGTGCGCAGCGGCGTCTTTTTTCCGCCGCAGGAGACTTTTCCGGCCCGGATTGCATCAAGAATTGCAGGTACATTTTTTTCCGCGTCTACAAAGGTCCTTCCGAAGCCGACAAACCGTGCATTATGGGCATCGCTTCCGCCGACGCAGGGTTTACCGAGCCGCTTTGCAATACGTGCTGCCTTCGTATTGGCCGACCCCACGATATACCGGCTGTTGAAGACCTCAACCGCGTCCACGATGTCCATTCCGGCTTTCTTCCGGCGGGCAACCCCATGGCGCCAGACATGATAGGGGTGGGGGAGGATTGCAAGCGCACCCATCTTCCGTGCAATCCCGATGGTTACAATCACGTCAAGCCCTGACGGGATCACTTCAGTAACTCCCAATATGAGGAGGTGGCCCTGTTTCGTAGAGACCTCAATACCCGGTATTACGAGGACTGTTGTCGTGCATGCAAGTGCTTTCTTTGCACCGTCAACTGAGTCATGGTCGGTGATGGCGATCGCGTCCAGCCCCACCTCCTCCGCCCGTTTCAGGATCTCTTCGACACTGCTTTCGCCGTCTTTTGAAAAATTTGTATGCACATGCAAATCGCAGGCCAGCATCTGATCATAGTGTTTTTATCTCTCTGGTATTAAGGGAACTTATGCGCATTCTCCTTCCCACCGGAGCCGCAACCGAATCGCTGGTGAGACGCGCAGCAGCGGGATATGATGCTGATGTCGTTGTGACCGGTGAAATTGCCTCGTTTCTTACCCCCCACGCGCTCCGTCTGCTCCTGAAAGGAAAGACATATGACTGCGTTATCATCTCCGGGATGTGCACGGCATCGTTCGAACAGGTAGAGCGCGAAACCGGCGTTCCCGTTTACCGCGGGCCCAGCCATGCGGCAGACCTTGCACTGATCCTGCCGCTGCTTGGAACCGAGACACTGTCACGTACTATCCCTGCTGACGATTTCCTTGCTGCCAGAAAAGCAGAAAACGCCCTGCGCACGATCCAGGAACTGGAACGGGATGCAAAACCTGATTTTCTTATCCGCGGGGTGAAAATCGGAGGGGGTTCACGGATCAAGGTGCTGGCGGAGATCATGGACGCACACCGGTGCGGGGATATCCGGCGCGTTGTGGAGAAATTCCTTGCATCCGGGGCCGATATCGTTGATCTCGGTTTCGGGTTCGATGCAACACCGGATGATGTGACCCGGGTTTTCTCCCTTCTATCGGATATCGATGCTCCGCTTGCCGTTGATACACAAGGTCCATGCCTGATCCGGGCTGCACTCGGCCGTGCCGATATTGTACTCAGCCTGCAGGAAACAAACATACCGGAAGTAGGAAAAGAGGTAGCGGAAGCGGGGGTGGCTGCTGTCGTGGTACCGGGGAACAGCACCTTAAAGAAAAATATCGCTCTTGCAAAAAAAGCCGGTATCAGGTGTATTATTGCTGACCCGCTCCTCCAGCCGGCAGGTTCCGGGTTCACCCGCTCACTGGGCAGGTTCAGAAAATTCAGCTGCCCGCTCTTTTTTGGCGCGGGGAACGTCGTGGAATTACTCGACGCAGACTCGGTCGGGCTCAACGCACTCCTTGCCGGTATCGCTGCTGAAGTTGGTGCGTCGGTTATCTTCACGAGCGAGCATTCGGATAAAACACAGGGATCCATCCGCGAAATGCAGCGGGCAACGGAGATGATGGTGCTTGCAAAGGACCGTCCCTACCCCAAGGACCTCGGGATCGACCTCCTTGTGCTCAAGGAAAAGCGGCGCCGTCGGGAACCCCCGCTCGAATATGATACTGCACAACCGGCCCGTTCCCTGCCTGATGCGATTATGTATGATCCCAAAGGCAATTTCCGGATCGGGATTGAAGGCGACCAGATTGTTGCCGTCATTCACGGGAAGGCCATAAAGGGCATCCGCTGGCAGGACGTTCTCTTCACGCTCCTGTCGCAGGGGGATGTATCCCTTCTCGACCATGCAGGGTATCTTGGCCGGGAGCTCTACAAGGCGGAACTCGCGATCCGGTACGGACGGAGCTTCGAGCAGGACGGGGAATTTTAAAGCGACGGTACCGAACTTTTTATCTCCCGCTACAATGCACCTGTACTGCATGGCACAACAGGCACGGGCATCCCATATCCTTGTCAAGACTGAAGATCAGGCGAAGCAGATCCTCAAGCGCCTTGCCGACGGTGAGGAATTTGATAAGGTCGCGCGCAGGTTCTCCTCCTGCCCGTCCGGCAAGAATGGTGGCGATCTCGGGTGGTTCGGCAAGGGCATGATGGTCCCCGAGTTTGAGAAAGTCGCATTCGAGGAGGAAGTCGGCAAGGTTGTCGGCCCGGTGAAGACCCAGTTCGGTTACCATGTCATCAAGGTGACGGGGAAGAAATAATTTTTATTTTTATGGACACGAAGTTTTTTCTCGGCATCGGACTTGCAATCGTCCTCGTCTTTGCCGGCGCATCAGTATATGCCAGTTTTGCGAAATTGCCGGACACCGCCCGGGCAACGGGCGACCGTGAGGTACTGTACCAGGTCTCGACCATCGATGCCCTGATGCAGGGTGTGTTTGACGGGGTGGAGCCGGTCGCGGAACTGAAAAAACATGGCGATTTCGGGATCGGTACTTTTGATGCACTGGATGGCGAGATGATCGTGCTGGACGGTACCGTTTACCAGGCAAAGGCTGATGGCCATATCTACACGGCAGCCGACAGCCAGACCACCCCGTTTGCAACCGTGACGTACTTCGATCGCGACCTTGCCACGACAACTAACAGTCCGATGAACCTGTCCGTCTTCTCTTCAACAATGGCCACTCTGCTCCCGACCGGGAATATGGTCTACGCGGTAAAGATGCACGGGACATTTCCCTCCATGAAAGTCCGGGCGATACCGGCTCAGCATAAACCCTACCCTACTCTTACCCAGGCGTCAACGAACCAGTCGGTCTACACCTACTCCGACAGCACCGGCACGGTTGTCGGTTTTTATATGCCGGTCTTTTTTAACGGACTCAATGTTGCGGGATACCATCTCCACTTCATCAGCGATGACCGGAAGACCGGGGGGCACATCCTTGATCTCATCGTACCGGCGAACACCACCGTCGAGTACGACATCACACCGGAATTTACCATGCTCCTGCCAACGAGCGGGGATTTCACCGGTGTCAATCTCTCGCAGGACCTGAGCGGGGACCTTGCGAAGATCGAAAAATAATCCCTTTTTACATAAGGAGAGTTTTTTTGCAATTGAAACCCACACGATTGGTACAGCACTTCACGTGCAACGGCAGGAGCATATCATGAAAATCCACGGGATAAAACAGGATATTATCTCGCTTCTTCTCCGGATGGCGCAGGACAGCCATCCCAACGAGTTCGTGGCACTCCTCCGTGAACGCGACGGGTTCATCGATGAAGTGAATATGCTCCCCGGCACGGTAGTCCGCGAGGATTCCGCGTCGCTCTTCTATGACATGATGCCGCTCGATACCCATGTTGCCGGCAGCGCCCACAGCCATCCCCGTGGTGCGATCAGCCCTTCCAATGCGGACCTCAGGTTTTTTCCCCGGACCGGGAAATACCACCTGATCATCGGGTACCCGTACAGGAAGACTGACTGGCGCTGCTTTACCGCTGACGGAAAACCCCATGAGCTTGAGGTAGTCGCATGACAACCCGTCGTATTGTTGCAACCGGCACCTTTGACCTCCTCCACCCGGGCCATCTCTTCTACCTGGAAGAATCAAAAAAACTCGGGGATGAACTGTTCGTGATTGTGGCACGCGATGCGAACGTGAAGCACAAGCCCCACCCGGTTATTCCTGAAGACCAGCGCCTTGCCATGGTTGCTGCATTAAAGCCGGTGGACCATGCAATGCTCGGCGACCTGACCGACATGTTTCTGCCGATTGAGAAGATACGCCCTGATGTGATCACCATCGGGTTCAACCAGATGTTCGATGCTGAAACCTTATCCAGCCAGCTTGCTAAAAGAGACCTGACACCGGCAATCGTGCGCATCGGGAAATTTCCCGGGGACGATCTCTGCAGTTCCCGCCTTGTTGTCCAGCGGATTATTACCAAACGGGGCCACGACCACCACCATAATACCGAAAACGAGCGGGAACCCTGAACCGGTCCATGCAGGACAGCCGGAATGCTTATCCATTCCGGCCATGATTCTTCTTTTACTCAGGTGACGTATGGAGACAGCCCTGCTTGCGGAGATTGGGTCTTTAAAAACGCTTGCCCAAAAAAAGGGCGCAACAGCAAAGGAGATTTCACCGGAGGACATCGTTGTCTCGCAATGGGTCCGGTTTAAATGCCGGTACGGCTGCAAGGGATACGGGAAGCACCTTGGCTGCCCGCCCTATGCCCCGTCACCGGATGACACCCGCCGCATGGTGAACGAATATTCCACGGGCCTCCTTCTCTGGTTCGAGGGGGTGCCAGGCCACGGTGAATTCGGCCCCGATGATATCCCGGATGATTTTCACCCGTGGTATGCTGATCTGATCCGGTGGGTGAACGGGACCGTGCACGAGCTCGAAAAGACCGCATTTTATGACGGGTTTTACAAGGCATTCGGGTTCGGGGGGTATCCCTGCATCTGGTGCGAGCACCAGCACTGTGTTGCCGAGGAGGCCGAAGGTGTCGTTGATGAAAGTTTCCGGAGGAAATGCCGGCATATGGACCTTGTCCGCCCCAGCATGGAAGCGGCAGGTATCGATGTCTTTGCCACTGCCCGCAATATCGACTGGGAACTGAATACTATCCCCTGTAAAAACATGGAGTACGGGAAGATCGTCCACTCCCGCATCCATTCGGTCGGGCTGGTCCTGATCGAATAACACTTACCTGTTCGTATGGGGCCGGTGCGAAGGGGCCCTCCTTCCGAAATTGAGGATGCCACGCCGGATATGGCTGCAGTATTTTGCGGTAAATGATCCGAAAATCGATGTCACGATGACCATCGCCGCTATGGTGGTCGCAACAAGCCCGCTTCCGTATAATGCTGCAAGCGCAATGGAAAACTCCCCCCTGCTGATGGTATTTCCCCAGATCTCTATGCCGGCAAGGGCAGACCCGTGGATAACAAGCCCGGTGATTATCCCGGAGATCAGCTTGCTGACAATCGCGAGAATGCAGATAGCGGCGATCATGAACGGGTCTGCACCTCCGGACAGGTCGATGGTCACGCCAAAAAATACAAAGAAGACTACGAGGAAAACATCCTTGAACGGCCGGGCATGCTGTTCAAAGGCATCCGGGTCGGTTGTCGCAAACGCTGCTCCCAGCGCAATCACCATCATGGTCTCGGGCACTTCAAGGACAATAGCTAAGGATGCCGTTGTCAGCACTGCCGCAAAGGTAAAGAGGATCGGGAGCTCGTCATCCCGGTCGAGAATGGAAACCAGGAATTCCTTCCCCCAGTGGGCAAGTGCGTAAAGCACGAGAAGCACTGCGGCAATCTTGATGAACAGGAATACCAGGTTCTGGTTGCCGGATGAAATAACCGCAAGGAACAAGATCAGGACAAGATCCTCAAACATCATCAGCCAGATGACCGTTTCTGCCTCGCGCATCATCAGTTTCCGGTTCTCGATGAGGGACGTGATTGCCATCGCCGTGCTTGAGATGTAAAAAGCTGACGCGATGATGAGGGATTCCGTCAGAGTGAAACCGAACAGGTAGGCTGCGACAAAACCGACCAGCATGTTCACGTTCAGGTCGATAATCCCGCTCGTCAGGACAGCGGAGCGGTTCGCTGCAATCCTCTCGAGCTTCAGGCCGAGGCCCATGAAGAAGAGCAGGAAGATCAGGCCCATCTCCGAGAAGAAACGGCTGAGCGCGTCGGACTGGACAATTCCCAGACCGGATTTTCCCAGCAATACACCTGCGAGGATATAGAACGGGATCGGTGGCACCTTGAGATACTTGGTAATAAGCGCAAGGATAAGGCAGACAAAAAGCGCGATTACGAAACCTTCCATTAATCCACCATAATTTCGCGCTCAAATCTTTTTATCTGGTCGCTTTCCCCGATGACCAGAGCTGCATCGCCTGCCTCAAATGCAAAGGTGGGAGCGGGGTTGATGATATTTTTATCATTCCGGCATACAGCGATGATAGTGGCTCCTGTCTTGGCCCGGATCTGGAGTTCTTCTATCGTTTTCCCGGTAACGGATTTCGGGACGTAGAACGTGTGTATGGTGATGCGGAGATCGGCAAGTGCAGAAAAGGCGATCTCCACGCTTTCCTGATCGGCTTCGATGATGGCTCCGGTAAGGATGTTGCCGAGCCGTCGTGCCTCAACGGGAGTCATCTCGGCTGCACTCGGGGTACGGCATCCTTTCTGGAGCGTGTACATCTGGATAAGACCGCTCTTTGTGAAAAAAATCGCAACGGTATCGCCTTTTTCGGTTTCAAACTCGTATTTTGTTCCCAAGCCGGGCAGATTTAGTGAACGGAGAGCCATAGCAGACATTAGAAAAATGATCCCTAAATATATTATGATTGTGTGATGGTATCCACCACAGAAGTACTCAAGACAAAAAACAAAAAGAGAGATGGTTTGCATCCTGGGGTTTTGAGAGGTCGGGAGGAGCGAAGTGCGAACCGAACCGGCATCTGACGCTTCTTTGGAGGGTAATGCCTCCTCCCTACTTACGTTGTTGAAACAACCGGAAGATAAATCCCGGACCGGGCGGTGTGAAAGTAACGGAAGACCAAAAATCCCCCGAAATGAACATACAGGAGACAGGTGTTCCGGGAACTGGAGTACGGTTTGAAATATCTGTTCCCAGGGGGGCTCTACCGGATCGGCCGGGATCGGGATAATCATCAATAATTTTTCTTTTATCTGGCAGGCAGGAAAAAAACACAACATATAACTATTTTCCATAAGATTTCCTTGCTATGCATACGAAGAAATTCACCATTCTGCATTCAAACGACATGCATGGGGATTTTCTCGCCGAGGTTGCCGGCGAATCGGGGGAACTGATCGGCGGGCTCGGACTGCTCTCGGGATATATCAACAAGGTACGCAGTGAGGAGGAGAACGTCCTCTATGTGATCGCAGGGGATATGGTTCAGGGATCGCTGATCGATTCGGAATACAAGGGCATCTCAACTATCGAGATTATGAATTATCTTTCTCCTGACGTGGCTACGCTGGGAAACCATGAACTGGACTATGGGCTAGAACATCTCCTCTTCTTAGAGAGAATGGCAAATTTCCCCATTGTCAATGCAAACCTGTACATTAAAAAATACCACAAGCGCCTGATGATGCCCCATATCATCCTCAAAAAAGCGGGTTTTGACATCCTCTTTATTGGCATTATCACTGACAAAGTGATGGACTCGATCTCCCGGGATTCCGAGATTGGGAGTTTCATTTCGCTTGAAGAGGCACGGACAGAAATCGGCAGGATCTGCAATGCTTACAGGAACAACGACATAGACCTGACGGTGCTTCTTACGCATATCGGGTATGATTCCGACCGGGAGCTCGCGCGGATACTGGATCCTGCATGGGGTGTTGATATGATCATCGGAGGGCACTCCCACACGATCCTTGAGAGACCGGCGTGCGAGAATAATATCCTGATTGCGCAGGCCGGGGTCGGCACCAACCAGATCGGGCGGTTCGATATCACGGTTGATGATGACACCAACAGTATCGTGGAGTGGCAGTGGAAACTTGTTCCGGTTTCAGAAAAATCTGCTCCACCGGATCAAAAACTCCTCGAATTTATCGATTCATTCAGGGATGTCGTTGACCGGAAATATAAGACTCTGCTCGGAAAATTCGCCATTACCCTTACCCATCCCTGCCGGGAGGAGGAGACCCCTCTCGGAAACCTTGTTGCTGATATTCTCCGTGAATGCGCAGATTGCGATGTCATGCTGATGGGATCCGGGGCAATCCGGTCAAAGGAGCTCGGACCCGCTGTGACCCTTGGGGATTTCAGAGCGTGCTTCCCGTTCGACGATTCCCTGAAACGGTTCACTATCACAGGACAGCAGCTGCGACGTATTTTTTCCCATATCATGCGCCCGGAGAACCGGGATGGAGAAGGAGAATGTTACGAAGTGAATGCCGCAGTCCATGCAGTGTACGATGACCGGAAAAAATTACTGGAATCCCTTGAACTTAACGGCGAGCCGGTCGATGACTCCCGACACTATACGCTCGGGCTGACCGGGTACCATGTGGACAACTGCTTAAAAAACCTTAATCTCACTCCTGACGAGCTCACGCACCTTGGCGGGACAAAAGTCGTGGCCACTTCAGTGACCAGCATCCTTGAGGAGTACCTGCGGGTCCACCCGAACCTGAACCGCCATATCGAAGGCCGTCTCGTGTTCCATTCTGCCTGACCAGGACTTCAGCCCTGGGGACTGGGCCGGATCTGATACTTTTTTCACCAGCCGTGATGATAAATAATGACAGATCTACGATCGCCCTTTCGCGTTCACTGATCCGTTCACTATCACTGCAGGAGTTGGATACCATCGCCGAAATACCCAAAGAAGAATACGTACTGAAATGTACCTCGGCATGTGCTGGGTGCAGCGACTCGCTCGCGCTCCGGTACGTGCTCAAGGCAGCAGGGCCCGATACCGTGCTCGTCGTTCCCGCGTGCTGCACAAGTGTCATCCAGGGGATCTACCCGAACACCGCATTCAATGTTCCGGTCTACAACATTGCCTTCGCGGCTGCCGCTGCCTGTGCCTCCGGTATGAGCAACGCATTCCGGAAGGCCGGGAAGAGAACAAACGTCATCGTCTATGCCGGCGATGGCGGGACGCTCGATATCGGTATCCAGGCCATGTCCGGCGCTTTTGAGCGGGGCACGGATTTCCTCTATATCTGCTACGATAACGAGGCGTACGGGAACACCGGCATGCAGCGGTCCGGTGCAACTCCTCTCGGGGCAAAGACGACGACCACGCCGACAGGAAAGACCGATTTCAAGAAGGACATTGACGCGATCATCGCGGCCCACGACCCGCCATACCAGGCAACCGCTGCGGCAGCATACCCGCAGGACCTTTTCAAGAAGGTACAGAAAGCACTTACGTTCCGCGGTCCGAGTTTCATCCATATCCTTGCACCCTGCCCGCCGGGCTGGCGGTACTCGACCGAGAAGACTGTCGAGATGGGAAAACTCGCCGTCAAATCCGGTATGTGGGTACTCTACGAGCGTGAGTACGGCAAGCTGACGATCGGCGCCCCGTCCAAGGCAGCGATGAAGAAACCCCTGCCCCTTGAGGATTACCTTGCACCGCAGGGCCGGTTCAAGGGTATTGATCAGAGAACGGTGGATATCCTGAAACAGCGGATTTTAAAGACCTTTGCAAAACTCGCGGCAGAGGAGGCGGCACCATGAAGAAGATCGCAACCGGCAACAAGGCTGTTGCCGAGGCGGTAAAACAGATCGGGCCGGATGTCGTCGCAGCCTACCCCATCACCCCGCAGACCGAGATCGTGGAACAGGTCGCGGAATTCGTTTCCAGTGGCGAACTGAAAAGCCGGTACATCCCGGTTGAGAGCGAGCACTCGGCGATGGCAGCCTGCATCGGTGCGGGCATTACGGGAGCCCGGACTTTCACCGCAACGAGCTCCCATGGGCTCCTCTACATGCACGAGATGACCAACTGGGCAGCAGGTTCACGACTGCCGGTGGTCATGGCAACGGTCAACCGCTCGATCGGGCCCGGCTGGAACATCTGGGCAGAGCATACCGACGCCCTGCAGGAGCGCGACACCGGCTGGCTGCAGGTGTACGTGAGCACCGTGCAGGAAGCCTACGATACAACTCTCATGGCATTCCGGATCGCTGAGAACAACGATGTGCTCCTGCCGGTGATGGTGAACCTCGACGGGTTCCTCCTCTCCCATATCATGCAGCCACTCGACACCGTTGAGCCGGGCGACTTTGTCCCGCCGCTCAGGCTCCCGCACGCAATTGATGTGAATAACCCGGCAGGGTATGGCGGGCTCACCGGCCCTGACCAGCACTTCAAACTCCGCTGGGACATCGAACGCTCGATGCGGGATTCCGTAAAGGTGATCGATGAGACCCAAGGGGAGTTTGCAACGCTTTGGCAGGAATTACGGATTCACCGAGGACTATCGGTGCGCGGACGCGGATGTGATCGTTGTCGCGATGGGTACCCTCGGAAAAGAAGCCGAGGTCGCCATCGACCTGCTCCGCAAGGAAGGAATAAAAGCCGGTTCCATGCGCCTGCGTTGGCTGCGGCCGTTCCCAAAACTGGACCTCAAAGGAAAACAGGTCGTTGTCATCGACCGCGACTACTCCTTTGGCCGCGGGGGGATCCTCGCAACGGAGATTATGGCTCAGACAAAGGAAGAAGTCGCAAGCGTCATCGCCGGTATCGGCGGGCAGGAAGTCACGTACGAGGACGTAGCGGACTTTGTGCGAAAACGTCGTATGGGAACAGAGTCCTGGTTTGGGGTGGGTGGCAATGTTTGAGATCCGCATCCATTCCCGGGGCGGCCAGGGCGGCGTCACCGCAGCCCGGCTCCTCGCCCTTGCTGCGATCCATGACGGGAAATACGCAACCGCCGCCCCGTTCTATGGAGCCGAACGCCGCGGAGCACCGATTGTGTCGTTTGTCCGTATTGATGACAAACCAATCAAGGTCTACAGCCAGATCAAAAAACCGGATATGGTTATTGTGCTCGACGCCAGCGTGATGGACGTGGTGGACGTGCTGCAGGGGCTGAAAGGAGGGGGCAAAGTCCTCGTCAACAGCCAGCAGAAGAAGGAATTTTCCGGCTACACCTCCTGCAACGTCGACCTGACCGGCATCGCCCTGAAAGAAAACCTCGTGGTCTCGGGAAGCCCGATCCTCAACACGCCGGTCATCGGTGCTCTCGCGAAAATGGGAATCGTATCCGTGGATTCGGCAAAGAAGGCGATCGGCGAGATGTTCTCCGATGAGCGGAATGTCAAGGCTGCGGAAGCTGCCTACCGGGAGATGTGCGCATGACCGCTTCACAAAAACGCGAGCGGCTGGCCATAAGCAGGCCAACCGAAGGAGCAGCCGGGAAGACCGGGACCTGGCGGGTCTTTAAACCCGTGGTGGACAAGGAGAAGTGCAATGCCTGCGGGCTCTGTGCCACCTACTGTCCCGATGCGGTAATCAACGATGAACTTGAGATCGACCTGAATTTCTGCAAGGGCTGCGGCATCTGTGCCAACGAGTGCCCGAAGAAAGCAATCGAGATGGTGCGGGAAGAGAAGTAACTTTTTACTCTGCAGGAGTCCAAGTCGAAGAACGCTTATGCGTTCTTCTCCTGCTTCGAGTCTGAAGACCCTCAGCATCCAGCAACCTTTTTGTCTCCCCCAATAAAGATCATCGCATGAGGATGGCTGTATGAACCGAATGTTTTTTGGCGACGCGCGTGACCTGTTCAAGTTTGACCTTGTCCGCCATATCATGAAAGCATTTCCGGATCTCGCGAGCTTCACGTTCGTGCCGATGCTCACTGAAGAAGAGTCCGCAACCGGAAAGAAAAAGACCGCAACAAAAGACCTCGGGCTTGCACAGAAGAAAGGCAGGGCCGGTACCCAGAACCGCGAGCTGATGGAGGACATGGGCCGGCTTCAGGAAATTGACGATGACCTCGAATACTTCCACGGGGTCCAGTCCTATTTCAAAAAAGAGAATATCATAGTCGATGTCCTCCATAAGGACACTTTCTCGCATGAGCATCGCACGAATTATTTCAACAAGATGTTCGAGAAATTCCCGGCCAACTCCCTGATATTCCTCGACCCCGATACCGGGCTGGAAGTGAAGAATCCCACCCAGCGGCACCTGTTATTTGACGAGGTTAAAAAAATATACGACCGCTTGGACCATCAGTCCGTCCTGATGATCTACCAGCACCTCCCCCGGGTGACCAGGGCGGGGTACATTGAAAAGCGCTGCAGGGAACTTGCCGCAATCACCCACTCGCGACCGGAAACGATAACGGACAACGAGATCGTCTTTTTCATCATGACAAAAAATCCTCAGATCAAGACCCGTCTCTGTGCTGTACTGGGAGATTATGCGGACAAGTACAATACGCTCATTACCTGCGACTGTGAGGGAAAACCATAATTTTTAACACTAAAAAAAAACGGTTCTGGTCAGGTTTTCAGCTCGTCTTTGGCAAGGTATTCAAGATCAAATTTGTAGAAATGGGTGAACCCGCAGTTCCGG